>Ga0065711_1032228_pt1 | contig 27748 bp, 13 predicted proteins | sample Hoacrofraction12_FD_59098 | JGI IMG/M metagenome (GOLD analysis project Ga0065711, IMG submission 59098) | Hoatzin crop microbial communities from Cojedes, Venezuela - Epithelial fraction 12 v2 (version 2) | ecosystem: Host-associated > Birds > Digestive system > Esophagus > Crop | place...
GGGGGGGGGGGGGGGAGGGAAGGGTTAAGCGAGCCGCTCTCTAGTGGGTAGTAGTTTCACCCCGCAGCTGGCAAAAACATATGTGCATCTCAACACAGCTTTAAGAAGTCCAGAGGTTACAGACAGTGACTAAATCGTGACACCCCTGCTTGAGGTCAACTCCAATTGTTTCCCTGTAATCCTAGTGCAATATTGCCATACAGTATTATGATGTTTTGTTGAAACAACTGTTTTCATAGAAGCCTGGAAAAAAACACTCCTCTACCAAAGCTGTCACTGTCTTTTTTTGACAAATACTGATTTACTTTCCCTATCAAACTATTCTTAATTCCCTCGATGGTGTCTTGCAACTTAATGTTTCCAAGACATTTCAGGGAACAGTTTTTAAGTAATTGATACTGTTGACAACAAAAGCAGTCCAGAAAAAAAATATGGGTAACAGAATAATAGCTTTTTAAAAAACAAATGATGCAAACTGAAATAGGTAATAGAACTAATAATTACTTATTTAAAACCTAGGAAACATTCAAAAGCAAATCAAATAGTACAAGAATATTGCAAGTTTAAAACTGTTAAAGTTTAAAAACTATTTAAAACTCTATTAAAAGTTCTTCTACTCAGCTATGAATGCAGAAATTTAATCTGCAGGTGTTATTTTCCCAAAATGGACATCCATCATCTCATTCGGCATAAATCCACCCACTGCACAAAAGTCTCCAGTCTTGACCTTGGCATCTGTTTATTACAGATACACAACTAGTTAGTGCTCTGTTTACCACAAGAGGGTGCAATCATGCAGATCAACCATTGAATCAGGACTGCAGTTTATTACAAACATACAACTGCTCTCCTATGTCTTGGAATACATGTTTTTAATTTTAATGCAATTCTTACAAGGTGTAACATAACTAGTAAAAAAAGAGAAAAGTAATTAACTTCAAATGCTCAGTTGCCACACACGTAATGAAGAAAAACAGTATGGCCCATCATATCCTTCTGCAGGGAAACAATCCAGTTTCTACTTAGCTAAGAGCTCTTTTTACACTTTCTGAAAACAAAAAACTGAAAAAAAAAATTGCATATTAAATTAGAAATTAGGTACCTTTACTCTTTCTTCAAAAGGAACTACAAAAGGGAGCTCTGTCAGAATTGCAAGTTGTCGTTCTTCAGATACAGATAGAGGTGCTGGTTCCAAACCCACTTAAAATAGAAATAATAATTTTAAAAATTTTGGAAAAAACATTTTTTTTCAACAGTTTATTTTGTACCAAGTGACTCAATTTACTTTGTATAAAAATACATACATTAAAGTAAGTTTATTTACCAAACAGTAACACCAAGCCTTACCTTTCTTTAAACACTAGTTTCTGCAAGCAAATCGAAATGAGTAGTAAAAACACACTGAAAATAAAATGTGTATAAAAATAAGTACTCCTGCATTTTTTATTTTATTTGGAAGAAAAAAAGTTATTTTCTTATTACTGACATTTGAATCTTTCAATTAAGAAATGACGGAAGACAATTAAGCAGTTGCACGTAATTAGAATTTTCATCACAGGAATACACAATATGCCCATCTCAATAATCAAAATATTTTAAAGGTACTGTGCTTTCAACTACAACATCTACTTTCAGTCAAATACTTTTCAGCATAAAAACTAAGAATTAAACCAAATCTAATGAAACCAACAGAAAGATAACACTTGTTTCAATGGGTTTTCTCTCCCAACAGCAAGGTCACAGTGATCACATTAAATCCAAGTCATTGCAGAAACAGTGAAAAGAACATCAAGACATTTTATAATGTGCTCAAGAAAAAAAAGATCAAAAAAGAATTCAAGAAGCCACAGCAACTGAGAGACTCAATCGCATGCAATTCCCAAGCTACCACGCAGTTCCTTTGAACCTTCTTCGACTCAGAGGAAGATGTTTTTAGGAAAAAAACCTCAACTTTGGATGATGCAAAGTAGAAGCGACAATCCTGCTCTAACTTCTAGGGAAGAAACTCAGTTGCTGAGCACTTACCTGACTGTAAGTTAATTAACTGCAGCAAAAAAAGTGGTATTGCGCACTGACTAGACACTGAAGTCTGGCTTCAGTCTACAGAGGAAACAAAACCCACAACTCCTTAGTTGTTTCCTTTTCATGTTTAATAACCACCTACTTAAGAAAAGACTCCAGAGTCTACACTATTTATAGACCATATCACAAAACCAAAGTAAATGCCTCACGTCACTACCCAGCCTGGAAGTTTATGATGATAAGTTTCCGGTTTTTCCTATGGCTCCTGCCTGCAGTAACTAGCATTCTGTGGCCATTCTGCAACTGGACATCACTTCTATGTTTTGGTTTTGGTTTGGTTTTTTTAACTCCTTTTTAAGCACCAATTTAACATGACATGACTTAAAACACCACTATACTTGATGTATATTCTTTTAGGACAAGTTTCAACATGGCAAGCCTTTGGAATTTCTGATAAAATGCTATCTGTGATTACCCTTAGTTTACTTAGTAAACATTTTTAATTAAAGTCAATGTATGCAGCCTATTAAGCTAAGAGTTAAAAGCATTTTAAATAAAAAGTGCATGTACAGCAAAGGTAAACTACTACATGACTTCGACAGTTCAATTATTCCAGTCAATTAGTCAATTTTATCTGCATTTCTCCATCACAGCTTCTTTCTTTAAAGAGAAATATGGGATGGAGTCATCAATACAGAGGGCATTTAGAACTCGCCAGTCTGCCATTTAAGTAAATGAAAAAGCACAAATAAACATGACCATATGTGACTCAGCAGTACTTTCACGCTAATTGGCTTTAACCCATACGGAGTCAAGAGGGATTAAACAAGTCATGTGCACATTGTTACCTGCTTGTTTTCACACTTTCATGTTGGCTGCACTTTTTTTAGCCTGATTTTGTATGAAAATGAGGTTTACATGAATACACTGTCATCTTTCCTCACCATCTTGCCTCCAACTTTTTCAGCTAACCAGCTGAATTTTAACTTTGACAGAGAACAGGAGAATGAGATTTGTGAAAATTTGAACTGGATAGAGAAATTCCTTTAGTGACCTGATTACAGAAACAGCAAGGAGAGCTCAGTTATCTGTTCTGTGTTCAGTGTGTCAGTTTGTCTGACAGCCAGCCAGCAAAATGAGGGCACCTGGCTGCTCCACACCAGCCACAGTATGCACATTCCTTATCCAGTTAATGAAACAGAGGGAACTGGTGCTATTATAGGAAGGAAGACAAGGGGGAGAGCTCAAGGTACTGTATGGATGAGGGGAAGGAGACTAGCAGACTAGTAGCATGGGGGAGAATCTGCAAGTAATAAACATGGAGCAGGTCTGACAGTGGAGAACATCAAGACAGTACAGCTGTCAAGAGCCATGTAGGTCAATGGAAGAAACAGGGATTACTGATGTAAAGTCTGTAAGGCATACAGGATCCAGGCCTGTAACTAATAAGGTAACCAAAGTAAACTTGTACCATCACAGCTATTCAAATAAAATGTATCACTGTAAGCAGTCCTTAGGTTTCAGCCTTAGATAAAACCCTTCATTCTGTACAACTCTGTGGCACCACTCAAACACTATAGTCTTCTCTAAATTATGTACTCTGTCTGGCTAAGATACTCAAGCAGATTACATCATCTTGAAATAGAGTACAGACTCTCTCAGATAAATCACTTTTCTGATAAAGATCTCGTTTTTAATTCATTATTAAATCCTCACAAGTATTAGTGATTTAATGATTATTTTACCTGAGCATAGCAAGGTAAAATTCTAGAACAGTGAAGATACAAAGGCATGAAAAGCTGAAAGAAACAGACTGTCTATGTGAGAAAGTATACTGGCACAACTGAACTGGCGTAAATTTACCCTGATTGCTAAGTTGGTCCAATTCTCTCATCTTTCTTTGGAAGTTCCATAAAGTCCAGATATTCTACGTAATTCAAGGGGTTAAGTTTCTGCCTTATCTAATTAGAGACAACAGTAATTAATACTTATCATAGTACCTAAAGTTTGTTTGTTACAGTTTAATATATATTAGAGAAGTTTCTTTACATATACAGCAAAAGCTAAACCTCAATGCTTTGTATCTTCTGCAACTTTATTAATTTTGTATCTTATGCAACTGTCTTTTATACCTATTAATACATATATTTTTAACACATATAATTTGTCCACTTCTTCATTCCCCTCATCAAGCCCAGCAGAAGCTTGGGGAAAGCTGTTACACATTAAATATTCTAAAGACATACACATACATGTGTACACAGATACACATGTTTCTAAAATATCTGAAACAAAGTTATGAAAGATTGCCTTGATTTTGGCTATCATCAAGACTTTTGTATAAAACAGTCAGCTGAAATCTGTAAAACCTAGATTTTCTTTGCATAAGGCAAAGTTCTTCTGACTTTATAAAGCAAAAATTGTATACACCGTATCTTACCATCCAAAGTAGATTGCAATGGTCCTATTCTTCCCATTCTTCTGACTCTCCAGACATGTCTAGCAGATGGCACATACAGCTGTGTAACCTAATAAATCAACAGTATTTTACAGTTAAATGTTACCTAATTACATATTACAATTTACTATTACATAGTAAATACATAAAATTGTCACATCCAAGAGTGTGTCTGAATGCCTAAGTTTCTTCATTTCTAATCTCTCCTCCTTATACTTGTGCCTTAAAGCCAAGCTGCAAAATCAACAATGTAATATAAAGTCCATGTATCATTTAAAAATACAGTGCAATGTTACATTAAATTCTGGTATTTAGGATACTAGAGAAGCTCACTTTGAATTTTGAGATGTTAAATAAATTCTCTTTACTTTGTATCCAGAATCAGGTTAGCATCACAGTCTAAGACTACTATTACTTTCTCTAAGGTGAGTGTAGGCACTATTTCCTAAGAACTACAAAGAACTGTCACACAGAGAAACTGAAATCTTCAACACAAGGCAGGCAAATGTGCCATCATCAAAAATAAACAGAAGAGCTCCCTGTTAACTGTTCCGTGCGAAACTTCCAACTGTTAAGACATTACTAGTGCAAGGCAGTCTATCTGAGGTGTAACTCACTTTTTAACATCCAAGTTTTCAATGATTCAAAGGATGTACTTGTGTACTCATGTTAGCGTTTTCTTTTGCACGCACATACACACGTTTTAGGCTCAAAGAATGTCATTTTTTTTTCAAAAGCTCTTAGAAAAAAAAACAAACAGTAGAATCTAGATGAGATAAGTATAGAAAATGCTCCTGAACGTTCTTATATTTTGGAGGAGAATTTTGAGGGGGTTTCCCCCACTGTAGAGCAATTCTTTTATTTAGCATTTTTATTATGAGAAGTACGTAAAATAACTGGAAAATAAAATGCAACAAAATCATAGAATCATAGAATAGTTTGTGTTGGAAGGGACCTTTAAACCTCATCTGGTCCAAACCCCTCACAACGAGCATGGACGTCTTCAGGTTTCCAACTCCCCTCTGCTACAAATGCAGATGACTTACACTGTCGCACTGTATAGTGTGTTCTACTTCACGGAGTGGAAATGTAACATAACACAAAAGTTTCTTAATAGATGCAAGACCTTTACATTTGAAAAACGCAGCATTACTCCAGGTTTTAAATCACACTAAATCTGTGCAATCACATCACTGACACTGTCAGGAATCAAACACTTTACCATTGAAACTTTGGCACCTGTAAGGCTATGTGGAAAAATGATACTACTCTTACCTTATCTGCTTTAATGTTTTCTTGTTCTGAGAGCCAGTGATTTAGTGGACAGAAATTTCTCCTTGTGTCTCTAGATTTCAACATTTTCACTAAGTTTGTGATGACCTAGGTATCAGAAACAGAGACATTCAGTATACGTTCACCACTGTGAATGAAACTCTACAATCCAGAAGAAAAAACTTAAGAAAATCTTTCAGTAAGGTACGAAATTGTTACTTATTTTTGACTTCCAAAAACTTGCACTTAAATACCTTAGAAGGCGAGGAAGTAATTGTGGTTCACTTGTAAGTCGGCATAGAAATTGGCTTATGAAAGCCTCATTCCAAAACTTAGCAACTAGGACTAAATAAGCCTAGGACCCTGCACATCTAAGAAGTTGTATGTCAGTTCAGGGAAGCTTAAACAAATCATTACCAGCATTAAATTACTTATTTAAAGAAAGTAACACTTAACCAGGTGATTTATACAATGGTCCTTCATAAATATTTTTTTTCTTTTTTGCTTATACAGGTTTTCAGAAATTAAATGTGTGAATAGATGCAAGTTTTAGAAGAGAGCTATTAAAGAAGAAAGATCTTAAAATTTCTGTGCATAGTTTTTCAAGGAAAACACTCCACAGAAGAGTGGAAATTTGTCTGCCATCTCCAGACAAAGGTCACTGCATCACTCCATACTAGGCAAATCTGAGAGATCAACTAATAAACAGAAGGTATTCCTGCCTATAGTCAACAAACTTAACTAACTAGCCAGCAGAAGATCGTGTGATGTGCCAAACTGTACAAAAGCTAACATCAACTTCAGAAAGTAGAGAAGGACAGGGCAGCAGCTTTTAATTGGCGACGAAACTTAACAGCAAAAGTTACATCTCTAACGTACACGAAAGATTGACTACTTCTGGTTGCTGCGCTTCCAGCTAAAGATCCTCAGAGGAATCATAAGTATCTGCTGATGATGTATCACCTGACCAAACACCCAGGTGATTATCCATGTGAAAAAACTAATGCTGATATTTTTAAGAGTAAAGGTCTACATTTGAAAAGACACTACAGACTCCTTTTCTTGTCAATGAATATCTTGTTAGCATTTTCAAGGCTGGCAAGAGGGGGAAAAAAAAAAAGTCACGTCATCCAGAAGTAGCTACCGATTTATCAAATAAACTGTGCCCTCAAAGTTTTTGTCTCTGTTAAACCAGATCCTAGTGTGACTAGCTCAGTTGTTTATACTGTACGGTAAACCCTACCATAAGACTGTCAAAGGATCCAACACACAAGCTTCAGAAAGCAAAATCACTCCTGAGAAGGGCCTAGTCCAAACGTGCCTGAGAGCAGATTACAAGATGACCATTTCCAGAGAAAGGATGGTTACCAAACATTCTTCTGCTTGTCACTGTAAGAAACACAAAATCCCCTACAGTCCTAAAAACATGTGTGTGGGGTGGCTGGTTGTAATTTTCATTTAATATGCACATATATACTGTCGTATCATAATCTTATTTACAAACTAAAATGTGTTAGGTGAAAGTCCTTTAGTGTGTTCAGTTAGTAAGCCCTTTTCCAACAGAAGGTATAAGCATTTACCTGAAAACCACCTAGTAATAGTGGTTTAAGACATTTTTGCTTACCAACTGAACCACAGCTGGTGAGGATGCGTATGCCCACACTTCAGCCAACCACAAGCGCATTAGCTTAAATCACTACGTTTAGTTCATTTTTATTCACAAGGAATTCAAATGATGAAAGGTAATTCTGTCATTATTATAACCACATAGTCAGAAAATGAGAAAACTGAACACGTAACTACTTTATGCGTACCTTCATAATAAAATTAGGAGGCTAAGAAATATTATTATCATGGTCACTAGGGTATCTTTGCAATTTTGGTATTTTTCTTGGCAGTTTCCTCCAACCCAGGAAAAAAAAAAAAGTAGTACTATCATGCTAACAACTACTCCATCTCAAGCACAATTGTCATACTTGGTTGCACGCCTTCTCTCCAAAGCAGAACCAACTTAGCCCAACACTACCTAAAACATAGTTAAGTGGAATCAATAAAGTATTACATTACTACCCTAAAAGACGTTACCACTGCTACAAGGAACAGACATCTGTTTTGCAACTTAGAACTATAGCACTTGAAAAATTAATAGAAAAAAACGTACACAAAGCTCTTCTGAACTAATCTTGCCAAAAGAAACTCTTATGGGCAGGTGTCAACCGTAACAAAGAGTTTAATGCGCCTTCTAAAGGATTCTGTGTCTAGATACTATACAAAAGACCTTTTAAGATCCAGTTTGTAAAGTAACCTCTTGAATAAAGACAGAACAAAGAAGAATGCTATTAAGGGAATTGTCTGATTACACAGGAATTTTCATCACCTTGCCCTTATAAAATTCAGTGCAGGTTAGATGAGTCACTGAAGCTCTGTGGTCCCATTACCACTATACTTAAGAGAAAGAAACAAAAAAGCGGGGGGGTGGGGTGGGGGGGGTGGATCAGAAAAAATTACCCACGTGAAGACCATGCTAATGAAGTATTTTACAAGCAGTTAACGAATCCTTAAAGGAAGCTGAATCAAATCAGGTAAGATTGGAATTTTGTAACTTATAACTTTTTTATAAGGGTGTATTTTATTGAAAGGCAAGACCCACTTCAATAAATAATACTAAAATGAGGATTTCTTTCCAATAAAGCACAAAGTGCAAGTAGCATTCAAAACTACAATTCAGCAAAATTAGCAGCTTAATTCGATAGGATTAACATAGTGAAATAATACTTTTATTTGACAAAACCTATTTTCATGTATTCATAACTTCAGTCCTTCTGTAGAATCTGTAACAGTGGACCACTCTATTCAATATTACACACCAAGCCAAAAAAGAGGGACTCTGATGAATAAAGACATTTTCACATGTAAATCTTATTTTAAAGATCTCCAATCTGTTAGCAAATAAGCATATCACAACAGTCAGCAGTCTCACTGTTTTCAGATTTACCATTACCTTGCAGAAGTAAAGCCTGTATTTGTGTGTGTATATATATACAGGAATATATCTCATTAGACATCAGTGGCATGAAAAATATGCAAAACAAGTGTGAGGCAAGAAAAAAAAGAGAAATTAAAAGCATATATGATAGGGAAGGAATGTGACTTTTTCTCTGAAAGCAGCTTGCAAAAGCTTTAAAAAAGACAAACCTCTCATAATTGACATCGTGTAAAAGGAAGAAAAGTATTTTCTACTTTCACACCTTATATTTATGATGAACTACTTTAGCTTTGTTTCAGTGATTTGGAAGAAGATACTGCTGCCTGCTCACTGGCAAGAAGCTTGTTTGAAGCTGCCCTCAGGAAAGACTCAATGATGTGTACAGTAGTCTTCTTGAGGCGATAAACTTTAGCTGTATTGAATTTTTATCTGCAACAATATGTTTCTGAAGGAGTAAACAAGGGAAGCTTTGTTGTTAGCTACTTTTTGGGGTAGAATGAGAGCCTTCAAGATACAAATACAAATCTCGAGGGTAACTCGGCTAACGGAAGACAACCCTGGCTCCTAAAAACCTGAGTACACCGAGTTTAGACAGTTCCACTATAAGTTTAACTCCTGATGGCTAAACTGGGACACAGTAAATTGGGATTTTACAACTCCCTGAATGACAGCAAAATATGATCAAATTCACCTTCATGCAAGAAGCTTATAAAAAGATTGATTAAATACGACAAACTAAAGAGAAGAAATAGAAGATGACATGATATAAACTCCATACATAAAAATACCCCTAGCATGCTGTCCTTCTTAGGAAAATAGACATACTGGGTCTTTCACTTGTGACCTTTAAATCGAAAGTTTATTTGGCAATTTAAAGACAAGTAATTAAATTAAATTGTGCAAACATGTATTTGATCAACCTGTACAAATTACAAATTCAGTGGTGCATTAGGACTGTATTCAATGCAATCAAAACATTATCAGTTACTTTCACTGCTATTAATGCTTATGCTCATAAGTGAAATGTGTTGTAAAATCAGGCAGAATAGGCTGGATAGAGGCTATCTTAGACTTGTAGAATGAATAAGCATTCCTTAATTAGCCCATCAGGTTAAGTGCAAGCCTTAATGGGCCTTTCCTAAAGTCTAGCATGACATCTTTCTCCAAACATGGCCAAGAGGAAAGTTCCATTAGCAATATTAATACAAGCTTAGTTGATCATTTTCATTCAATTAACTTCTTTCAATTAAATAGATAGCTTGACAAAAGCAGTGATAAAAGACCTGAAGGGACAGCTGATGACTCGAACTGAACATTAGTGTGCGAGAGGTCGCCAGTATTAAACAGACTGTAAATCTAGCATTCAATTTGGAAAATGCATTTCTTCTGCTCCCACTTCTTTAATGAGCGATTTTAGCTGACTAGATGTGTTAGCTGCAGAATTTTCATGACAAGTCAAGCACTCCCTTTTTTTCGGCAAGTTATATTAGGTTTTTTCCTGCCAATGTTTTCAGCTTCTCTTAACTCATGTCTTAGGAGGATGCCACGGATAAAACTAGCAGAAGTACATTGGTAGATATCCAGGAGGAACATACATTACGTTTACATTTGCTAAGACGGATTCATCATCCCATTACAATTCCACCAAACCCAAAAGCAGTAGTACCAACATATTTCAGTAGAATCCCAACAGAAGTAGTACCAACATATTTTAGTAGAACACCAACAAAACCAATGCAGCATCGTGACAATTAAGTGAAGCTTCTAATACAGAAGTACCTGAGTAGTCGTATGATTCAGTTAGAATTACATACCTGCATAAAGTTATGACAACATGCTTAAGTACCTTGCTGAATAGGAGTTCAAGTTAAAAACCTATATTCTATACCGTAAATTCTTTGTAAGCAGGATAAGCAGGAATATTAAGAGTTGCCAGGAGCAAAAAAAAAAAAAAGTACGTTACAGTTCTCAGAATTTACTTACTCCAAGTTTAGCATATACGCCAAAAAGCAACCTTCCCAAATCCACATTCCTTGTAACAACTATGTTAAAAGTATAATTAGAGAAAAAAACAGACTAATCTCACTTCTTCAGCAGACACCTGAAAATTTTATTTGAATACGTTCTGAAAATTGACACAATTTACCTTGAATAACTGAATCCACCTTTTTTGTTCCGTCTGTATACACTGCTGCATTTCCGTATTTTTTGTTACTCCAACACTTCTAAATGCTGCAATATATTCCTCACGAACCTCTGGTTTTGTTTCTGGGTAAGCCAACTTTATAATTCCTAAACATGCGTCTCGAAGGCAGCGTGATAATATTACAAGCTCTTCCAGTGTAAAAGGCATCATTGATGATTGTCTTTGACCTACAACTACGTAAAAAGCAAGTTTAATTTTCTTTAAATCACTTTTTCTAAATCATTTTGTTACTAAAAAAACACCTACTTCATTGGAACTTTCATATTCACACACAAAATCTAAAGGCAGAGAAAAGACACATCACCCAAAAAGCAAGTTAATATACATTTATAAAGGCAATCAAGTCTTTTAATTGTTTGCAGTCACAATAATTTTAATTACAATGTTCTCTTATTTTCTTTTGTGACTCCCGCTATGTTAAAAGACTATGGTTCAGTCCAGAAGAACTTCACTCTCTTTACAAACTCATTAAGAATTATCACGATTAAGAACTTCAGTATCAGACCCTGTAAAGCTAGGGTTCCCAAGATGCAGACCATCCTTCCCCTGCACTCACACCCTCCCCCCCATCTTTTTTCTAAATGCAATCACCATGAAAGAGCCAGCTGACAGCTGAGTGCTCAGGGGACCATCAGCAAGTCAGCCCAGAAGAGCCTTCCCCATGTGTCAGCAAATCATTGACCAGGGAACTCTGTAGCCTTACAGAAAAACATTTTGCAAAGCACTACGATTTACTATGCTTGAAACTCACCTTCTATTGGATCACCAAAGAATTCATTATCATGAATAGAAATAAGTGAATGACTAAACAAAGAACTGAAAAGGTAGAAGAGAGGGATAATTCGACTAGAGTCTTCTAAAGACATTGGAGAGCCTCTTGAAATCACCTGAAGCAGTGGCACCATCGACCTTAAAATACAAAATGCAAAATTAAAGAGATGGTTAATTAAATACACTAAAAAGCTTCCTAGTATAAAGATTAGTAGTAGTTCTCACAGCAAAATAAGGACAGTGCTCTCAGTTAAATAATTACTATTTCCCATTCTTGCAAAATAAGGTTACTCTTTGGAAGTTCTTGCCACTATAGTATCTCAGTGTCTTGATGATGCACAAACTTTGGTGTTAACTATTACAGACTGGAGATACTTTCTGGTTTAGAACAGAGACACAAAGCAAAGAGAGTAACTAATCTGTATGTCAGCACACCACAGATCTGTAGGTCCAGTGCCTCAGTTCCCGGGAACATGCTTCTGCCACCATCAGTTTCCAGACTAGTCAAAGTACATGAGATACAACTCACATACTCCGGATGAAGTACTTGAATCTTCAGTGTTTGTTATACTGATGCTAGTAAGCACTCCAAAAACTACAAAACATCCACCCTCTTTTAAATAAAGATTTTATTTCTTTACCTGTAATTATTTACAACTGTCCAACTCTCAAGATTTTGCTCAGTTTTACAAAAATTCTTTAATAGTGTTTTATGAAAAGCTAAGTATCGATTTTGTTTTCCATCATCTTCCATGAGCATTGTCATATCACCACTTCTCATTCTCTTTCACTAGAAATCACCATATCTCATTCTCTTTTCACTAGATATGCTCTATTTTAACAAAGACTCAGTTTCAGAAATAGTATAACACATACCCTGTAATCATTCGCGTAGTCATTGAAGATATCAAATACCAAAGATGCCTCAGGAATCTGGCATTAAAGGCTAAACTATAAAGAAGCCTGCAAGAGGAAGTTCAAATAAATTGTGTCTTCCAAAATACCATATTCACAAAACACAACGCTTCTATAAGAACTTTTCAGTCAAGCATTTCTCATTTATTAACAATTCAAACTTATTTTTTCAAGATGGAGGTTCTTATTCTAATCAAATATGGTGAAAACCCCAAAGCTGAAAAACAAGCATATAAATCCTTACACCTAAAATACACAGTTTTCATTAACTCAGCAACAAACCACATGATACAGACCCAAGTTTGCAGTATTCTACAGAATGAAACACATAGTAAATAAAAATAACATACACTCTGAGTTATTTAATCTGGGATTTTTAAAAATTCTAACATAGAAAAAACACACTGACTAGTTAACAGGTCACTTCTGTGGTTCTTCTAACATTAACAAACATAGCCATTTTTGCGAAAAGTAGATTAAAATACCTTAAAGATAATTTATGCTAGAATCTACTATCAATTTAAAATTATGTCACGATTTTACTGGTATAGTCTGCATGGCAGATATAACAACATCAACAGAACAATGTCTGTCAGGACAGCTACCCATACACATACACTAATCCATCTGTAAACAGAAAATGGCTTATACACCTATAAATACATACATTTACGAGTCAGTTATATACAGGACCAACCTTAACCATATTATTTCAAACATGATTACGGCATGATAAACTTTTTATAGAAATGAGAAACAAGAAGTTTCCTGGAATTAAAAGGTCTCCCCCAGCCTATTTTTAACCCTGCAGGAAGCAACGTATGTGATAAACATAATTTGAAACAATTGGTGTCTTCTAGGAAACCAAACAGGACCTGACTGACTAAACTGTCATTTTTCGGGTACTGAAGAACTATATTCAGTTAGCGATTCTAAATGTTACTTTCCTAGGTCTCCTTACTACTATTACAATAAATAAGGTAGAACAGATACTCAGGTTTACATCTCCTCTTAGAGGTCAATAGCCTCATAATATCAGAATTCCCTGTGACCATGCACACAAGAGGTAGAAGGCTGGGAAGTGGGAGCAGGGAGGGTAGACTAGAAGTGCTGCTGCCTGCAAAAAACAATATTTATTGCGGACCACAGGGATAAATTAAAATCTGCCAGATGGCAAAAGGAAAGGAAGCACACATTTCATTAAGGAAAAAAGTCAAGTATCAATAAACACTTAAAAACATTTGAAAGGTTTAAATGACAACTCATCTAAAGACATTAAAACAAAAAAAAACCACAAGAAAACCTACACGCCTGCTCACAAACAAACAGTGCATAGTGCCATATGCCTCTGGGTCCTTACTCCCTGGCTGCTGAAGCCCTGTGGGCTCTTCCCACTGCCTTCGCTCAAGCACAGCCTCTCCCACCCACCCACACTGCTAATCCCTTCTGCGGGCTCTCCAGTCACACGTGCTCACCACCAGCCAGTCGCACCGACAAGGAAAGGTGCGAGGATAAAGTAGCATTAGGAAGGGCAGAACTCCTCACCAAACAGAAAGGACTGAGTTTCACAGGTACAGGGAGTTTTGGGAATAGAATGGGGGCACACAGAGAAGGGAAAATTAAATACAAGCATCCTCTGTTTTGGGCTGTGTCTTTGCTGAAATATCACCCCTCCTGCTTCAAAAACATTGAATTTTAAATACATAGATTGGTATCTTTAAAAAGAGTCACGAGATTCACATATTCCAGAGAAGTTGCATGTTGGTGACTACACTACTAAGTTTGAGTCAAATTAGAAGCAACTGCAGCTAATGCCAGTTTAAGATAAGTTTTACTGAAAAATTTAGTTCTACTTCAAATATGTGGAATTTTTAAAAAACTTCAACCTGAATTTGATACATGTGAATTTTACTTCCTTCTAACGTCACATTATTTTGAAATTTGGGTAGAAATTATGCATTATCATGTAAGGAAAGACTTCTTGTATCTAGCTAAATTAGCATAAGGGTTTGTATTTTAATGTTTAAATATCTGATAGATAGCTCAGATGTCTTGGTTTCTAAAATGAAAAATTTCCTTAGTGACCTTCAGTTTTCAGCCTCGTATTTGAAATGAAAAGTAATTTGGCACAGTGCCGTTAGGTCTCATATGGCTTCCAAAAACTTGTTAATTCTACAGTCATCCCTGGAAATTATGTAATAGTTTTAGCAGAAATGAACAAACATTATGGACACTGAACCTATCATAATGTAATTCATTTTTTCATTCTAGCAATATTCAGCAATAATGAAGGGAAAAAAAGGACAAACCTTAAGAGCTTGTAATAATAATCTTTGTCTAAGTTTTAGCCATTTTTATTCCATATCCGTGATTCAGGCAGTCAACTGTAGCAACTGCTATATTTCGTGGCCCGATTCCAGAAATGCTGAATGCATTCAACTTTCACATTTCCCTTCCCTGAAAATCCGGTTAAATACAAAAATGCAAACGTGGTAGAAAACGTTATCATACAGCCTATTTTGTCATTGTGAAATATCGATGAAGTATGAAGCAGATGAGTTTATCAATTCTAAAGTTTCCATACTGTTACCAGAAAATAAGAACAACACTGCAAACTAATACAGAAGGGTAAATTAGGCCTTGTGTTACAAAAATATTACATCACTAGATTGACCTGAAATATAATCCCTTGAGAAAGCAACGAGAGCAGAAACACCCTACTACCCTCCCACTCCAAGTACAGAAACTGGCTTTCAAAGTAGAACATAACAATTGCAACAAAAAAATCCACAATGCAAGGATGGCCTTGGTAAGTCCTATCTCTGCAAAATTTCAAGAAATTAGCTGTAGTACAAAGTTTCAAAATTTTTGCTTTACATTGCAAAAAGAAGAAAAAGCCTAAAAAATAAATTAAAAAATTAAAAAGTAAAAAATAAAAACTTTGAGAATTAAAATAGGTCAAAATCTACCTCATTACTTCTTTTGGTTTGGCAGAAAAAAGATGTGCATCTGCTAAAAAACAGCATTTCCAGATAGAACTACACTAAAATGACACAGCACAAGATAACAATTGCTGATAAACTGCAGAACATTACAGGGATAGCTTATCTACCCTGAAGACAAAGCATTATCAATCCACAAAGTTCAGAGATCACTTAATGTAAAGCTTGAGTGCCCATACAATCTTGATCAGAACCATACACACAAACAGTAGAAATGAAAAAGATTAGACATCATTTCTTTTCCTGTAAATTTTTACAGTCTAACTAAGGAGCTGCATTTTCAGTATTCATACTATTCTAAAAACAAACCAAGTGGCTAAAGTTTACACCCTGGGTTTTTAGCCCTCCCATCTGACGGTTCTGCATTTTTCTTGAAAATCTCACTGCATACCACCAAATGCCGCCAACTCCTCTGTTATGAGATCATTATACATGGTTTTATATAATGGATTCGTTAATAGATTTTCTGTAAAGTTCAATACTCAGATTCAGCACTGCAGTTTGGAAGAATAACCATTTTTCAGCTACCAGAAAGGATAAGCTCCTTTCAAATGGAAAAATGCACATTGTCTCAGCCACAGGCTACGACAGAGTTAAATTCACTCCAGTGATTTCTGTTAAGCATCTACTTTAATCACACCAAATTAAATTTCTGCTCCCAAAAGTAAGTACATAACGATCATTTATTTAGAACCCTTGTTACTCTCCCTAGGTATCTAATTGTCCACAAAGGCCACATGATTTATGTGTTCTTGCCAGAACCATATTTTGGGCACCTCTGTTTTTAAAAAAGTGTCAAATTCCTCCTGCGCAATGGGACAGATTAAATGACCCATTAAGCTTAATTTAGCTAAGGCACCACTGCAAGTTAATTAGTTAAAGGCAAGATCTTCAGTCTAGGTCATAAATTGGGCCCAGTTTCCCACTGAGACCATTTAAGTTAATGAAGAGAATACACTAGAATGAGCGGAGCTCATACAGTCTGCGAAAGGTCACCACTGCCGGGGCAGCAGACTTTGACACTTCAGAACTGCAAGGTGTCACAGGTACGAGACAGCATGCAAAGCCATCGCTGAATGAACTAGATCGCTATTTAGGCTGCTTTATGCTTCTGCCTCTCTTGATACTGGACCAAGAATGCAAAACAAAGCTTAAAAAAAAAAATGCAATATAAAATGTTTCTGGTTTTAAGAAAAACACAACAGTGTAAGAAATTCCCTAAACAACCACTAGAACAACCTCATGTAAAGCCTCAGTATCTTCAGCACACATATGAAGACAGGCTGTAACATGATATTATACCAGAATGCCAGTTTTCCAAACAACTTTCAACCACAAGTTACGATTAGCAATGTTATGTTAATCAAACAGTAGTAATGTGCCGTCAGTATAAAACTGTTAACTCAAGATTAGCAATTACTCTGGAGCATTCATCAGATGGCTGATAGCAACTGAAGCCCCAGTACAAGCACAGATTCCATTGCTATTCAGTATTAAGCCACAGTGATGGCCTGAGGTCTGTGGTATTAAACTATGCCCCTTAAATATTTTGCAGAAACAGAATTTACTAGTTATTTATAGTTTTGATGAACAAAAGCCTGGCAAATCTCTTTATAATGAGAACTACGCTCCAAGACTCATGTTTTTTGTGGTTTATTTTTTTTAATAACTGTATTCAATAATATATATAAATTTTAAAGGGAAAGAATGAAAGTCCTACCCCTCTGAAAACAAGCGCAATTCCCAACGACTTCATTACAATCAGAATTTTATTCTATGCCTCTCATCTGGCTTACTGAACACTAGCTACAGCTAGGTTTTTCCAGTCTTGTAGCCTTTTTCTTTAACTGGGCTTGCTTGCATCTTTCCAGAACTTACTCAGAATTTATTGATAAACTCCTAATGACTAATCCAAAACAATGTGCTTTGCCAGTAATCCACCTCTGGATGACAACACTCTCTGCAGAGAATCAGAAAGGAAATGTAGAGGCTTGCTCCTTCTGTTCAAAGCTACATTGTACTTTCGGGTATCTTGTTCTGTTTTCTGTTGCTCTCTCTTGCAAAACCAAAGAAACCACCGAGCTAATGCAGCGACACCAACATCATATAATATCATTATCAGTCAAACCAAAGATGTACTGAGCAGCCACAAGCAGAAAAACCTTTCAGCTTTAATGGAGTGACATAAGTCTATAATATGAGCTTCTTCTCGTTTTTCAAGAAGGAAAAAAGCCTCAAAACTATTAAAACAATAAAGAGTATTTATTTCCTCCCTTCCAAAGCCTGTGTCAACCTTCGCCTAATTTTCTTTACAGTTATTGAAAAATTATTTTCAGTTATTACCCAATTTAGCATGCCACTTTTCAGATTTGCAGCCTTTGTTTTTAATTATCATAATTTTCCTATTAAAGTTGTAAATAGTGTTAAGTCTTTGTAACAACCATTCCTGTCTTTTAAACCACTTGACCCAGTACGTTTCCAAACAGAAAATAAAACAGCATTTCTGAGCTCTTAGAATATATTAAAAATAATTTAAAATAAATTAATTCTGCTTAACTATTTCTACGTGGTTTAATTAAATAGATACACTTTACTCTGAATATTAAGTCATTTAGGAGTTTCAAAACAAGTGAAGCATCTTTCAAAAGACTATCACTAAATCTGACAAAATCATCTGAGCAATAAAAAATAACCAGGCAATTTTAAAAAGTGGAAATTAATGACAAAAAAATCTTTTAATTGTCTTTTGAAACAGCACATCATTTCCTACGTTTAAAACAACACAGGTCCTTTGAAAAAGAGTGTTTAGAATAGCTGCTTGATAACTTAGGCCAGGTCTAAAACGCACTAAGAGCAGGACAGAAGACTGACACCTCCTGACATCACGATGCTTGGCAAACCCAACACTTATGAGTGACTTGGAACTCAGAACTAGTAATTAAGTGTCTACTTTAATTTACCAAATACCTGTATGAATTAACTTCATTTTGACCATGGAAGTAATTCCATTGGTATTACTGACACTAATCTTAGCATCTCTACAACTTATTTCTAAAACTGGTACATTCAACTATTTTGGAGCTATTCAAAAGCAATTTGTAAATTGCTTTCCATTCTAAGACATTGAGTAGAGCTTCCATAACTCCTGAATTTATCAAATGTGTAACTAGCTTGTTATGACAAATAACTGCAAAGACTCAATATGGCTTCTTAGAGGAAATAGATGCCATACTCATACAATTAAAGTTCTGTGTGACTCCTTTATTCATCAAACACCCTTTTCCACACAGTTCACCAGCAAACCTCAAGTCAAAGCAGTGATGCATTTAAACTCCGTAATTACTATCCAAGGCAATGCACTACTCACAACAATAAAGCCGGCATACTAATTCAACTGCTGCTATGATCTTCAGGTCTCACATCCTGCTCTAATACAATTAGTCCACAAAGAACTAATTACCCTAATGGAGCAATCACAGTTTCACTGACATCTCACTTCCTCTAACAGCTATAAACACCACTGGGCTAAGATAGCACCTAATTAGTTTTCCGTATCACTGTTTACAATGCAGTTTGAATTGACTATGTTTACAACATTCCCTAAATACTTACTTTACTACAAGCAACTACATACTTACTCTAACCTCTTGCACCATCAGAACAGTGTTAATACTTATGGGTCTTAGTCTGATAATACAAAGGTTAAAAATCTTCTTCCATTGTTACTGACATTTGTGGTTTGCAGTCTTTGTAAACGAATGCTGTACAAATGAACAAGTCTTTTATGTCCATCTCAGGTGCCAAAGCCCTTCCGAAACACCACCACTAATTTTTAATAGTTAGGAATCGTTTTAATTGGCAGCAAAAGAGTTCCTGGGTGTATATTAAAGAGGGTAGAGAACAAGCCGGTTTCAACACTCAGCTAGCTAGAAAGACTCTGGAATCCGTATCACTGAAAGTTTTAAAAACAAGCTACACAAACTTCTGCTAGACTGGCACTTAACTCTTGCCTCTGAGCAAGTGGACAGATAAACTCATTTCAAGAATCTCTGCAACCTATTTGTGTGCAATTTTCTGATCACAAATGCTACCTTTTCCATAGTCCTCAATGTGGTGATAGATACTAACTTATTTGCAATCAAGACCTTACACTTCTGGATTTAGTGATTACTCCAAAGAGAGCACAATGACCACAAAGAAAAATAAGAAACTGAATGAATCTAGTCTTTGGTTTTCCTGGAATTATTATTTAAATTCTGAAATTCTTATTTACTTCAGCTGATCACCAAAGAAAGCACAGAAAAAAACCCACAGGTATTTAAAACAAGTCTATTTAATAAAACCAATTTTAGAGGTACTACAGTTCAACATCACTAGTATTTATACTTGCCTGACTTTTGGCACCATCATTCGGTGTTGTACCATTAGCGTGTGGCAGATTGATGCCATGAGGGTAAAGACCTCTTCACTAGCTGAATCTCTCCAAACCATATTCAGTAGAGTGTTTGTCTGCTGCTTTGTATCCAACTTCTTTAGACACTCCTCAGTTATGTACTGAACTGATATTCTCCCATCACCCTACAAACATATCAAAGAAAAATTTGCTTGAAGTCTTTTCAATTATCAAGTGTCCCCTTTTTTTAAAAAAAAAAAAACTTCAGAATTTTACTAGAACATAAAGTTTTCTTGTACAATAATAAAAACACAAGCACATTATGTATATCCCAGCAGCATTCTTAAAAGTATCAGACCCAAGAGCCAAGTTAAATCCCTAGGTAGGCAACTGCTGGGTTGTGATACTGCTCTTTTCACTTAGGCCTGTGGGACAGCCTTCCTTTAACATAAGCATGTTCTGCAACACTTCGACACAATAAGCCAAGATCATTTACTGGCATAACATATGCAAATAGTCATCTCTTTCCCGCTGACATCAGTCAGCACTGGACACGAAATCCAGAAATAGATGTCTACTGTAAGTTTCTTTATAAACAGTATTTTCACATTCATAATCCAAGGGTTAACAAACAACAAAAAAAACTTCAGGGTGGCTAATGCACATGTCTGGATAGTACCAGAAGTGTACAAAGAGGAATGCTGTCTCCTGGCACAGAACTGAGTGGAGCTCAACCTTTTCTTTTCCTTACTTTCTCTCTTCATCTTGCCCTCAGCAGAGCAAAGCAGTCTTTTTTCTCTTCTTTTGGCAAGACAGGTATGCATGTTTTTGCCAGTATTTGCTGCTGCTATCATACAAATTCATTCAAAGAAATTCTGTAGTGCTTACTGGTGTAGTTGTCATTTTACTGATCTCTTCATCCTCATCTTCAGAATCACTGTTTGCATCTTGACAATTTGTACCAGCAGTAGACACAGGCAGCTGAGAGAGAAAAGTCTGGAGTACCCTCAAATACACAAGAAGTCCTTCCTCTGAAAGGGATCCTATAGCACATACAATGAAGTAAAAGATCATTAGTCAGATCACACAGTACCATAAAACACATTTTACCACAAAGACTTGACCGAAACATTATGCCAAATCTTCCCAAAGTAAGTGTATTCTTAACTGAAAAGGCTAAGAATAGCTAATAAAACGGATACCTTCAATACTTCTATCTACAGACTGTCTTTTTTGCTTGGCAATGAACCATGTTGTGGAAATACATAACATATTAAGTCAAATATGAAAAAACAGTGAATTGGCCACTCAGCTTTCTCACCCAAATATGTTTCTCCAACTGTTAACACAAAGTAAAAAAGCCATGGAGCTTGATCACTTCTTCTTGAACATCCACTTTGTGCTAATAACAGTGCATTCAGAAAGAGTTCATAAGGGAAAATGGTCTGCACATCAGCAAGCGCTGGAATGATGAAATGGAATATCTGATCTGTAAAAGGTGCTGCCAGAAACTCCTCTGTGAAGGCTGCAAAAATCTGCTGCCTGAAATGAAGAAAAACTGTCTTTACAGAAAATACAAGCAAAATTGTCCACAATTATATCCACGGAATAATACATCAATTTGCAAATTTGAATACGTCCATCAAGAAGACTGCAAAGATTTCTCAGCAACGAACTTCTTACACTACATGCTTTTCCTGACAATCTTACATGTAATTTTATCCTTTAAAATTTTCATGAACTCACAGAAAACTATTCTGAAGTTAAATTTGTTGTTTATATTCTTGAAATAAAAGCTTCAAAACACACAATTCGTCTTTCCCCCCCCAAAATACTTCAACACAAAACACTATCACGTGATAAAACCAGAGTTTGGTTTTTGTTCTCTTTCTACATACCTGACTCTTTCTTCTTGTAAGCTATAACTTAGGTATTTCTCTTCATAAACCTCAGCTCCTCTGTCACAAAGTTCTTTCCAGCTCTAGAATTCTTTTCATCTGCCCTTAGCTGCATCTCAGCTCTCATCTAAGTTTTTCCACACCTATGTTCCTACGTACTGTCATACCTGCTACTCTCTGTGCTCTATTTATCGTAGTCTTCAGCCTTTAATTGCCTTTTTGTCAAACACACCTGAAACTACACTGTTTCATAAATGTACAGCATTACCAAAAAATTGTAACTACTGCAAATAAATCAGTGAACTGCACTGAAAGAACAGATAGACACTCAACAACAACAAACTATGCACCTCTGACAATAACAAGAAAGTATGCAAATATTTAATATTATCTTTATTTACCTTGCACCTTCAGGACAGGAGCTATATGTAAAGTGCAATGGCTTCAGAACATTCTCCAGAAGTATTTTTGCAATAGGGACTCGAGAAACATCAGAATACTCAATACTTGAGGGAAGCTTATTGTTAATTAACAAATAAAGCGACTTGTAGTAGCCTGCAAATAAGAAATACGACTTTTTACATACACTATTATTTTTCTTCTTTTCCGTATAAAAAAACTTACATACTTAACATTTTTAACTTGAAAAATACTTTACAATTCATTGCATGAAGCTTTACTTAGGAAGACTTTTTACAACAGTCCAAGTCATATTCAAGTAACTCACAGGACACACCAGCAGCCTCTCTGGAAACATCACTTTATAAAATCATATAGATAATTGCATTCAGAGTTAGTTTGATTTTCAAAGACTGACCACTCCTCCTGATGAATAATATGATTTTTTTTAAACAATGACCTAAGGAAAAGATGTCCTCTTCTCCTCTGAGCGACTCTAGTCATGTTTTTGACAGTTGTCCTTCCACCCTTTCAGAAGTTACCAATTTTCCTCTCTACTCCAAAACATAACTGCATCATACAGGTAAGAGTCCTGTTGCCAGAATGTCTCAATTCTGCAAACACCTTGCTTTAGCAGGCTGAAGAACATAATTACTGTTCCCAAACCAGGGATCTCTCAAATAGTAGTAAAATGCATTACCACTCAAGCCATAAAGACATCTGTAGAGGGTAATCTATTTTTGTCTCACTAAAGTACAAATGGAATCACGTGGTTTCATTCCTCTTAAACCAATTTCCTCTTTCTCAATGAACTCCTAAAATTAGATGCAAGTTCCACTACCACAGGAACCCCTGTAAACGCATAGTGTTGCACCATTGAGAGGTCCAGTCTAAGACCCTTTGTCAGGGACTACTGAACTTCACATAAAATGCAACAAGTGGAAGTCACCATAAAGGAATAACTTAGCAATGCTGACAAGACACACATGGAAGAAAAACTACATGCAAAACCATATACTAATAAAAGCTGATTACAGATTCTTTACAACTTAGCCATCATAACTGATTAGGAGATGGAATATTTGTAGTTGCACACAACTGCTTCCTTTTGTTTTAAGTGATCGGAGCTGAATTTTTTTACTAGAATTTATGATCTAACATTTGATAAACTTTCATATATCAGTTGTGAGGACTTAATATTATACTAAAAGAACAAGTATAAAAGTATTTTGCAAGTTATACTTATTATATACTAAGCAATGAGACAAACACAAATACTTCTAGCATTTTAGTTATGCCTAGACAAGTAAAATAAACATGCTACAATAACAGTCTTTTTTTTTTCTCAGTGACTTCAACATGTAGTAGTTAAAACCAAATCGTTAGTAACAGAGTAAGATAGCCTAGTCCACTGAACGCACCCTAAAATTTACCAACACAGAATTATTCCAGTAATTAGCTAACAAAATTGGAAGATGCTCTTTTTACATTTTATAGTAATGAAGCTGGATTCAAGATGTTAATTTCATTATGTTTTTGTCTTTTCTCCCCATCCACAAGTCTTGCAAACTCAAGCTACGGTATCAGAATGCCAAATTAACTTTTTTTTTTTTTTTTTTTGCACATTCCCACAGTAATAAGGTTTCTTTTCTACAAAACAGTTTTGGTGAAAACTACACAATTCATTAACTTTCAGTATGTAAAAAAGGTGTAACTGACTGCAGTTTGGCAAACAGTTTTGCTGATGATGGTACAAGAGAAATCAAAGCTAAGTCACCACCTCTTTGCTAAGGCATCTCTAGTGTTAGCAGGATGCAAAGGTAATGCCAATTTACAATAATAATGAACATCAGTAGTTAATAGTGAACAGTACTGCAAAACAATGACCAACTTTTACACAGCTAAAGCTTAGATCTGCCACAGTGTGTGTGCATGTGTGCATATGCACATGGGCATGTGTGCATGCACGCACACGTGTAAACATCTACTGGAATAAAACTTTTGTTAGGTAATAAACCACCTACTCTCAAAATCCGTGGTAAAAGTCTGTTTAAGTAACTAGGTAGAATATAAAATTTATAAACAGGATTTCCAGAGTAATTTCTCAAGCAATGATCTCATTACAAGCAAAATATCCATTTCATGTACAGGTTAGTGTATGCAGCGCTTAATTCTTCGTGTCTGTGGTAAAGGCAAAATGTGATTAAACAATATGGTCTTCAGGTATTACACATTCTGTTTCATTTTTGAGTATTTCCCAGAACTTCTAGCTCCTAGCTACCTACCTTTTTGAATCATGTAGTGCAAAATTTGTTCAATTAATGATGTCACATAGCTGACATCTTGTAAAACAGGCAAATACGTATTCTCAGATGAAAATACCTCAAGCATTCTCATAGGAAGTGCAACATTCAGACTGTCATCATTGCAATTTTGCAATAGCCTATAAACAAAATAAAATCAAAATTATTTAACAAGGTATTTCTCTTATTTCACCACAGGCATATGCACACCGATTTAAAAACAAAACTACAAAAAAAAAAACAACACCTTTTCACATTCACCTTAAAATAAGTTATTTCTACTTGGTTTCCAAGTGTTCTCAGTAGTTTAGCTACATCTTTTTGTTGGCACCTTTATAACAATAATTCCTGATTTTAGGGTGGAATTTGGCACTCTCTCTTTAAATCCTGCTAAATTCTTGCTTTCAATGACCTGACAGGTTTGGAGGTCTACTGCATGAACTGGAAGAGAAGCAAAGAATAATACATGCTTTTCCAACATGTATTACTACCTATATTAAAAATGAAGTCACGAAAGCCCCAGAGCAATATGGGCTGGGAACAAGCACTGGGGAACATCATATGTATAACTAAAACAGTATGTCCTTGATTACAGACTGAAATATTAAAAATACAACCATCCCCATCCTTTTAGCAAATTGCTTATGAAGTAACTCCCAGTAACCACAGAAATGGTGAGGATTAAGAGCCTGTTTAGAATTAAAAAGATTTATTATTATGAGATGTGTACAGGTATAATTGCCCTAACAATGTGTTTTCTTTCCCATTCAGAAAGATGGGACCTATCAGCAAAAATTATTTTGACACCATAGCTAAGACATTTCACCGAACAGAAAAAAACATACTTTGACAACAAGACCTTTCTTGCAGATGTACCTGCAATCAAACTACTATTTTTAGCTATGATATTATGCACACACCTTATTTTCCATAGCATCAAAAGCTACAGCTTCTCATGAATCTTAACCTATCCGAGGGAAACACTTTTTTGGCTACCTGTCGCACTGCTCACTTTACGGGCTTTTGCAGAAAACTGAAGTAGCTCAGAAAGCAAGTACGGACACCCATCCTCATGCCAGCAAGGTAAATTTAAGAAGACCTTCTTCCTCCATTCTCCCTATATGCATAGGCAGGGACAGCTCTCTCCTTTTGTTTTCCCACATCACCCAGTCAGGACAGGAGCGTGGGAATACTAACAGAGCTGCATTTACAAAACCACAACTTCAACTGTAGTGAAAATGTACAATCCAATCCAGTGACATCACAGCTGTGTTCCACTGTATGTGGACTTTGAAGCCCACCACTCAAGCTTTCGTTAGTATCCAGTGTCACTATTTACTATACATACAGTATGCACAATTATAACACAAAGTTCAGTGACTTGAATGAAACAATTTTCTAAAAAAGTCCCAAAATTAAGAAGTCCACTATTTTAAAGCTCTGGAGAGCATAACTAGCTCCTATTATTGATAGAAGCAAATATATTATCTTCCAAAACTAGATTTTAGCTGCCAGCTGTTCAAGTTGTCTTGATAAATTCACCTTTCTGTGATCCTCCCACTACAAATAATAAATGTACTGCTGAAGTCAGCAGTGTAACTACTTAACATGCCTTAAATTCAAAATAAAGCATGAGGAAGGCATCTTAAATAATATTAGTTTTAAAACAAAGTATATCCAAAGCACATCCTTGGAACATCAGGCTAACTCAGACAATACCTTCTAATCACTATCAGTTGTCAAGAAAACCTTCTGGTTTCCACAATTATTGCTAATGATATCGCTATATGCTAACAGTTAAGAACATAATTAAGCCTATGCCTAGGCAGGGCATCCCTTAAGCACATGTTGAACTTGAAAGTCAATGGAGCTTCAGAACATTCCATTGTCCTTACACAGGAACAAGTATCCTTTACCACGGCCTATATATTTGTTTTACATAAACAGACCTCTCCATAAAATAAATTTGTATTTACTACTTCACCTCCTGCAAAAAGAAACAAACAGGTGCCCAACATTATTTCTGAATACTTTCTAGACAGTAGCACATAGAAAAAAAGAATTTACCTGCAACATAGCCCCAACAGTCTTTTTATTTGGAATAAGCAAGTAAGCCTGTCTGGACCATCCAATTGCTTCAAAAACTGAGAACTCTGTTTAATTAAATTCTGACACATCCATACCTGGGAAAAGATATGCACAAGTTTACTGTTTATAAGAAGTTACAGTATTTATTGCAACACAGACAGTAATACTTCAATCCTGTTTTGGATACCTCTGGAGGACTTAAAAAACACAACATAAGACAATCATGTTCCGCTGAGGGGAAAAAAAGTGTTACACAACACAAACTACACAACTGCCAGTACTAAACTTTCAAAGTTAAGACTTAATTACACTTACAAATAACTTTCTTCTTGTAATAAATTTATCTGTTAATTTTTTGGTTTTAAATAGTCGTAATTCTTGTATGTCCATTATCAATACCCACTATGAATCACACTTACTTGTATATTTGGGAAGTTTGTGGTGACTTTGCAATTGATATGTCAGCATTATTGACCAGTGAAAGAAAAAAAAAAAAAAGAAAAAAAAAAACCCAAACACCTTAGGAATGACTGTAGGGCTATGTGGAAAATACTGTTTAAAAATATATTCTAGAAGAAGTATATTATTTTTAATAAAGTACTGTGAGTAGTACACACAGGATTTTCAAGGCTCCATTTCACAGATTGTGTGTGCGCGTGCACATATAAAATCTAATTTTAAGCTATTCTGTCTAAACAAAAAAAGCAGAGCGCAGGACAGCAAAGGCCAGAATTCTTGAATGAATTTAGTAAAGTGGTCAAAGCCTTTTTTGCACCCCTTCAAAATCTTTTAAATGAAAGAGTACTTTAAAAGTGCATGAAATAAAAATACTATGGATCAAAGAATGTAACAGTACTCACCAAACGTTTAGAATCCTCATTCTGTCTATAGAAAAAGAGTAACTGACGAACTAGAAGAGTCAAATTAGCTCCATTAGCAGTGGAAAAAGTTCCTCCAGACTGGGCCAAATTTGCACAGCGATCAAATTCACTTCTTTGGATAGCATACTTCAAAAAAAAAAAAAAAAAAAAAAAA
>Ga0065711_1032229_pt1 | contig 27746 bp, 20 predicted proteins | sample Hoacrofraction12_FD_59098 | JGI IMG/M metagenome (GOLD analysis project Ga0065711, IMG submission 59098) | Hoatzin crop microbial communities from Cojedes, Venezuela - Epithelial fraction 12 v2 (version 2) | ecosystem: Host-associated > Birds > Digestive system > Esophagus > Crop | place...
GAGGAAGAACTTCTTCCCTCTGAGGGTGACGGAGCACTGGAACAGGCTGCCCAGGGAGGTTGTGGAGTCTCCTTCTCTGGAGATATTCAAGACCCACCTGGACAAGGTCCACTGCGGCCTGCTGTAGGTGACTCAGCTTCGGCGGAAGGGTTGGACTAGATGACCCACAGAGGTCCCTTCCAGCCCCTAACATTCTGTGATTCTGTGATTCTGTAATCATTAAAAAAGGCTACCTCAACTACTAACATCTGAAATTAGTATGAAGTCAACTGTATTTTCATCTGGATAGTGAAGCAACACCGTCTACATGAGCATTAGTTGTATTTTCCATGGATATTCTATTTGATTTGGAAAATGAAATGAGTGAATGAGACTGAAACATTTATTTTAAAAAACTTATTAATTTGTTACTTTCTGGAAAGGAGGACAGTAAATTTCAGTCTCTCATCTCACAGTAATCTGTGAAGTTGTGTTCTTTTGAGTCTGCTGACAGGGGGGTTAAATATGCTACAAGGGCCTGGATGATGTTTTAATTTAACAAACAAAAAGATCAATTACTCCTAGCTTAAAATTAAAGTTTAAAGCCCACATAAAGTCGTGTTAATTTAGGATTATACAGAAGAAACATATATTAACTCAGTTTTCAAGAGAAGGTAATAAAGTAGTTCTCTCTATGATCATAGGAATCAGTGTCTTAGCCACAAGGAAAAACATTTTAATTTTTGATACTCATGAGGCAGTTCATGTTTCTTCAAAGCAAAATAACGTCCACAAAATATTCTCAGTAAGATTGACTAGACGAGAAAAAAAAAAAATTACTATTTCTTTTAATTCAAATTTATAAGAAGTGTTAATCCTGAGGAGCCTACTTCATAAAAAAATTCTTAAGAACTCTTTACCAAGATATGAAAAAAAGTGCTGTTCTTCCTTCCAAAATACACCTATAACCTGTTCTGTTTTTCTAAATTATTTATTCCATGCCACAGACAGAGCAATCACTGCTTGGTTCTTCAGACATTTTGCTTTTAGAAATGTTAACAGACTACTTAATCAGGTAAGAATATACATTTTAAAATTACATACTTTGGTGCTGCATTGACTTTATTTCCGATTCTAAATCCCAACTGCAATTAATTTTAAGACATATCAAGAGAACTTATATTTCCTTGGGGATTTCTAGATTCCTGAATTGGCCTGTTTACTCTTCTTCCTTGGTCTGAAGCTGTACTAGGGGCTGCCAGGCCGCTGGTATTTTGACAATCGAGTTGTTCTCCAATTCTATAATATACCTTGAACTACAAATTTTTCCCAAAGTGAAATACCTATGTTTTTAAAAGTGTAATATGTTGACTATGTTTCTGAAAAAATTACATTATTCACTTCTGTGTACACTACCAGAAACACCGCTGTATTAAATACTGACCTATAAATTTAGGCAGTGTAAAAGCTATTTCATAGCAAAAGTTACAAAATTAACTCCTAAAGTAACAACAGTGAAGTGTTGGGTTAGTAACCAGTAAAACTTTCAATACATAAACACTTAGCTATTGTACCTCAAGGATAGGGCTCCAGTTGAGAACTGATGAGCTCATGAATACCATCCCATTCCTTGAAACTGTTGCTGGGGAAGCATTATCAATATTATGAGGTTCAAAGACTATTTTGCAATTTGGCGCCATAGGTATCCGATCTCCATTTGCTAGCGTTAGAGTTCTGTTATCATCCAGGACAGAATTAAGGTTCTCAATCCAAATAGCATCAACTGGACCATCAAGAACTATCCAGATGTGGTCACCTATAATACAGAATAACAGATGAAAATGCCTATCGAGGAAGTTCTAGCTTCTTTCAAGGACCAGTTTCTTCTCTCTGCAAACAGATTTTGAACTATTTCTGAATTCATGCACACAGCTACAACATCAGCTTTTAATACCATTACCATTTCCATCACTCAATTTCAAGTACTTCATTTTGTCACCTAATAATAATTATCCATTGCTCAGTATATAGTGTCATCCGTTTGTAATAGTCTGAAACAGTTTTATGGATCCAGTCTTCAACACAATAATAAATTAGATATATTTCAACTTACACAAAACAACATAAAGAAGAAAGAAACTATAAATCTATTTAAAACCACCATTCATTTGTTTCCAAAGAGTTTGTGTAAATGCAGTGAGATTAAATGAACACTAGAAAAATCACTCTCTGAAACAGTATGCTCACTTTCATAAGTAAAAGAGGTCCATTAGGCAAAGATTGTTGTTGTTCGTTCTCCTGCTTGTAAACTTGATCCAGCTCCCTCTGACGTTTTTCCAGCTCTTTCCATTTAGTAACAGAAATGTATCTTAAAGCCTGCCTCTGCTTCCTAGGAGGGTCTGGGTCTGTGCTGCTCACCTCACTTGGGTACTGAGCAACAGGCCCTGACTGGAAAGCCCTTGGCTTCTGGCTCCCCATCCCTTAGGGAGTAGCCAGCCCGGCTGTGCATTAGTAGATAGCCCTTTAGTCAGAGATGATCCCACTCATCTGCCTTCAGAGTGAGCCCTTGATATCCAGGCCTAGGTGGCTTGGTGCATTGCTAGGTATGAACCAAGAAAGTTCCAGATGAGAAACTTTCTCGCCTCTGAGGGAAATAGTTTTATATTTAGAGGCTTTTCATAGCTGCAATGTAGGCATCTCAGGCATGAGATGGTCTGGAGTTTGCTTCATAAAGATACATTACAGAAGTGTTGCAAACAGAGAATCTCAGGAAGTCACGTGAGTGTGCTAATTTATATTTCATGTTGAGATGAAAAATAGAAAACACAACAGTTAATGACATTCTACTTGCTTAAGGGTGCTACATTTCTAGTTTTGAAAATAACCCAACAAAATTAAATCCAACAGTGTTTTCTATTTTAAAAGTATCTGTATCCTTAAAGACTAAGAATTTTTGCATGAAAATTCACAGTGCAGCAAACATCAGGATTTTCTTTTTTTTTTTCCCCTTTAGTTCTTAAGGCCTAATGATAAGTCACATACTAGTATTCAGACAAAACAAGGAAGAACCCATCTAGCATCAGACCATCCAGGCCTCTCTTTTAGTTAATACAGCAGTCTAAGAACATGTCAGCATTACTTCAGGCAGAAATTGGTTGCCTGAATAGAATTATCTAGTGCCATTTGAGATGGACAATGGTATGTGCAGGGCTAACAGGTATCACACCAGGGAGATTCACACCCTTCTAGTATGGCAGCTGGCGACCAGGCAGAAATCCTGACAGCACAAAAATTTTTATTGTCTACCAGTGTTGGGGGAACTGACTCTTACCTTCCACTTTTATTCCATATGAGGACCTATCATTTGAAAGAGAAGGATCAGCAAATTCAGTGAAACAATATTTGCTACACTACACAGCTTGAACACAAAGCCTTTAGAACAGAGACAATGCAATAGACAGAAGTTCTTGCAGCAATATTCCAATGCTTCCATGTAAGCAAAAAAAAAAAAAAGTCTGCTAGTGTGCTTTAGAGAGATGTCCTCCAGCTTGTTTTGTTTTTGAGGGAATTGTTTTTCATTATACCTTTCTTGGCTCTTAAAGTTTTTCTCCAGAGTGTTGAAAATATTCCATCTGTCCAATCATTTGTTGCCACATCGAGACGACCAAACATTTGTGGAGCCGTTATAGCTTTAGGATTCATTCTCATTTCACGATGTGGCTGTCCACAATCTATGAAGGCAGATCATCAGTTAGTTGTGGTCTTTCTTTTCAACAGTCAGAGAACTTTGACAAACTCAAAATCACTGCACCCAAATGTATGGTGCAATATATATTCACAACTACAAGAAATTGTGTATTTACTTGGAAAACATGTGTCTTGCTGTACATCAATATTTATTAATTGGAGCCATCAAAATCTAAAGTAGGACAAAGTTTTGAAATTTTTCAAAGTACAATTCACATTTCATAGATTCATTAGGAATAGAAGAGTAGCAGGGTGAAATTTATTCAAGGTTCGGTTTAACTTTTTGAAGGCTTCTCACAAAATACATTTTTTAAAACCCAATGACTAAATACCAGACAGATGGTCCACATGATCGATTGTTTTTGGTTCTCCCCATTGTGCACTTGCATACACCTTGGAATAGGCAAAGTATATGGTACTCTCATATCCCTGTGAAGCCTCTTAGGCAGCTAAATTCTATCTAGCCATATCATGATCCTAAAACCTTTTTATTTTCCTCATTAACAACAGCTTAAGAACTCCTGTGCCAGACATCTTTAGAAAATCCAGTATTAAAACTTAATCAGAAGCCAGTAACAAGATGTTGAAAGACAGAGCTAAAAAAATGGCTTATCTTAAAATCTTAATTATAGTAAGAGCTCCCTAGCATGTAAGATAGAAGCCTGGCAAATCACACAGTTATACATTTTGTGAGATTATGCCAGAAGATCAGTTTGAAAAAAGTATTGTGGTGTCTTTATCTTGGTAGTAGTTCACATCTTGGTGCTACAGAAATATAGGAAAACAGTATAATGCAACTACCTTGTTAGTTCTGCTTTTTTTTCCTAATTGGAACAGTGATTTACACTGCATTGTAGAGCTTACAGTGTTTCTTAAGCACACTAAGGTACTGCATGGATGAGACACCAGCTGAAACATTTTTTACAGAAACTATCCATTTCTGGAAGATTGTATAAGCAGCCTTCTGAAGCCTGTGAAATGGGGTAACGCAGACTTCCACAAAATAGATGCTTTTTCTGCCCCAGCTGAGATCTTTGAGTTTAATAAGAACAAACAGAAGTTCTTCCACTAATATTTTTGTTTAGAAAAACAGAGGACAAAAAACACACACTCCTCAAGCATCCAGCCAAGACACAAAATGAATACCCTTGAAGACTTTGTCACTGCCTAAACCATGAACGATCTCCTAGCAGCAACAAATTATAGAGGCAGTTATTTTATACTGCAGATAAAGACTTTATCTGGTGAACTGTGTTCAACAAGGACTAAATACTTGTGATTAGGAGGTGGTTTCACCATCATCTCAGCCAAAACTGGTAGATGCTTTAATCACTTGTCTGAGCTGTGTATGCAGACAGTAGTCCTCTTTCTCAATGTTTCTAGAATAAGAACTTCTGATATAGGTATAATAAAATAGGAAATAGGATATGTATAGTATGACTTTGAATGTCACACATTTTTAAGCTTTTAGAAGATACTACCAAAATAATTAGCATTACAACACATGAACTGATTCTTCCAGTAACATATTCTCACAGTGAAGTAACTGAGGCTTTCTATGAGGAAACAATGTAGTTTAAAGTTTGAAATAGACCATCTTAATAACAGTTTACAATATAAATACTCACATACCTGTCATGGCTTTCATTAAAGTGTGGATGCAAACAGTTTTTCCTGCACCACTAGGTCCTAGTGTCATCAATCCATGCCTTACTCTCTGGGTTTCAAAAAGTTGGATAACTTTCAGTTTCCAAGGAGGATGACAGACAAGTCCAGATTCCTCCACCTACAGGTAGTGAAAGAAAACCAAATGACAAATATTTTCGTGCACAAGATTTTTTGATGTTTTTTAAAAAAAAATATTTCTATCTTCGGCACAAGACTACACTCTTTGTAAAGATTTTGTGTATATAAAAAACTGTTCAGAAAAAAGAAGGGATATTTGGTACTCAAATATGTATTCAGAAACAGAAAAGAAGATAAATCATTTTTCTTAGCTCTTCTTAGATTTAAAACATCATTTTAAAGAAAAGCCAAGAATTTTAGAAATATGCTTGCTAGCAATATCTTTCATAGTGACACAGCGTTTTCACTTGTTTCTCAGAACTGTTGCCTTTTTGTGATGATGATGCTTACAATAGACAAAAGTTTTTCTGTAAAACATTTTGTTAAATACTTCTCAGTTTACAGACAGACCTTTGAGTAACTTCTTAATATCGTCCTTCTAAGAGAAGGCAAGATGTTTTAGAATCAAATATCATGTGCTTGTTTGCTAATTTTTACTAGTTCCAAACTTTTTAAAAGTTATCTCACTATAATCGTATTGTTGTTCCTTGTAAAACTGACTCATCTGGAAGCGAACAAGAAAGGTTTTAGCTAGTAGAGAAAAGCCAGAATTATTTCTTAAGTATTCATAGCACACTATTGTGTTTTTGGCAACCAAAAATGTTACTAAAAACTCAGCTCACTCCAGATGGGGCCTCATTAGGGCAGAGTAGAGGGGAAGGAGAATCTCCCTTGACCTACTGGCCATACTCCTCTTAATGCATCCCAGGATATCATTTTCCTTCTTGGCAACAAGGGCACACTGCTGGCTCATGGTCAACCTGTAGTCCACCAGCACTCCCAGGTCCCTCTCCACAGAGCTGCTCTCCAGCAGGCCAGTCCTAAGCCTGTATTGGTGCATGGGGTTATTTCTCTCCAGATGCAGCACCCTACACTTGCCCTTGTTGAACCTCATCAGGTTCCTCTCTGCCCAACTCTATAGCCTGTACAGGTCTCACCGAATGGCAGCACAGCCTTCCGGTGTATCCACCACTTCTCCCAGTTTTATATTGTCAGCAATGCCAATATTGTCAATTCATCCAGGTTATTGATGAGTAAGCTGAACAAGACTGGGCCCAGTACTGACCCTTGGGGAACACTAGTTACAGGCCTCCAACTAGACTCAGCGCCACTGATGACAACCCTCCGAGTTCTGCCATTCAGCCAGTTCTCAATCCACCTCACCGACCACTCATCCAGCCCATACTTCCTGAGCTTCCCTAGGAGGGTGTTATGGGAGACAGTGTTGAAAGCCTTGCTGAAGTCAAGGTAGACAACATCCACTGTTCTCCCCTCATCTACCCAGCTGGTCACACTATCACAGAGAGCTATCAGATTGGTAAGGCATGATTTCCCCTTCGTGAATCCATGCTGACTACTCCTGATAACCTTCTTTTCCTCCACTTGCTTAGAGATGATATCCAGAATGAACTGTTCCATCACCTTTCCCGGGATGGAGGTGAGGCTGACCGCCCTGTAGTTCCCTGGGTCCTCCTTCTTGCCCTTTTTGAAGACTGGAGTGACATTGGCTTTCCTCCAGTCTTCAGGCACTTCTCTTCTCCAGGACCTCTCAAAAATGATGGAGAGTGGCTCAGCAATGATATCTGCCAGCTCCCTCAGCACTTGTGGGTGCATCCCATCGGAGCCCATGGATTTGTGGGTGTCCAGTTTGCTTAGATGATCTCTCACCCGATCCCCCTCAACCAAGGGAAGGTCTTCTTTTCTCCAGGCATTTCAAAGCTCATGTCAGTTCAACTTGCTTATCTCACTCTACAAAGAAGCCAAGAGCAGAAGGCAGCAGAAGAAGAATTCATCAAGAGCAGCTATGAAGTATATGCTGCCACCAAATCCTCATTGCCATGAACACCACCACTGTTGAAGCAATGGAGTTTGCAAAGCACAATGAAGACATCAGATGCACCATTTTCATGGATACACAATAAAATTCTTGTATCATTTACACCTTAACAGCTCTCGTAGTTGACGCCAAACCAGTCAAGCTGCCTTTCTTTCCATTACAGAATATAGCCTTCTGTCTTGTTTCCGGAGTCTGCATATATAATAACACAAGCTAACAAAATTTCCAAACACTGTCATAGCACTAAAAAGGCATTATGAGATACCTAGATCTGAACATTTGATAAGTTTTGTTTTACATAAGATAATCACAGTGCCTAAAGCTCCTCAAGTTTCCAACACTACTTCAGTAGGCTGACATTACAATCTACTTACAAGCAAGTGATAATGGTTTGTCGTTAAAAGGGTTGACACTTTTTATGTCTGGCTTCACAGATCACCAAAGTAGAGCTATGAAACCATGTTATTAAGCCCTCTTTTTAATTTATTAGGAAATGACAATTTAAAGCTTAAGATTCAAATTCTTTATAGTTTCTCCTAATAAAAGCTTAATTTGTGAGTCCTTTCTTAAAGCCAACTGTATAAACTATAGAAAGCAAAACAGTTTTACAAACTTTAGCTGATGATTCAACTGTTCCTTGTTAGGAAAGCCAGAAGTAGACCTCTTTACTTGTATATAATCAGTCATATACTCAAATTCTTCAGAAATGCACTTATGATTATCAATTTTTTTTTCATTTTTGGGTTTTTTTAACAGTTATGCCATAGCAGCACAGATCAAGAGAAACATTACCTGTTTGTCAATTGCGGCTTCCAGTTCAGGGTAGACTACTTTATCAAGCTGGATATCTGGAAACAGGTCTTCAATTAGACTCAGGAATAAGGGTTCATCTTCATCAATCTAGTGAAAATCAGGGGGAAAAAACCCCACAGATTAAAACCTATTTTATTTATTCTAGCATCTTAAAAAACAATCCCTAACTCTCGCAGAGCTAAAGAACTACTTGAAAACCTAAGGAATCATCAATGGTAATGCTCTAGGTGCTAAACACTCTAGCAGGACACAACAGAAGGTGATCATGTGATGCTTCCAATAATCAAAAGTTACTTAAAATAAACCACTAACATGCAGACTGAATTTATTAAAGTAGATTTTAGCAATAACATTTATACAAATAGTAAAAATTTTTCTAAGGTGTAAAAAATATGATAAAGGAGATGAAGTATCACAGCAACAGAATAGGTTCTGTTAGCAATTTAAGATAGATGACACGGTACTTTTAAGTACAAACAACAGATTATTTCAAAAGAGTGAACAAATGCTTTAGGTCAAAAGTTCTAAAGAGGTTACTACACAGACTTCTATTTGGTTGCTTATTTCCATAGATATCAGGGGAAATATGTAAAAAAAAATTTTGAACAATTCAAGGTGTTGTGGTTTAACCCATGTAGGCAGCCAAGCACCACACAGCCCCTCACTCACTCCCTCCCCAGACCCATAGAAGGTACTGCAAAGAAAATTAACTCTATCCCAGCCAAAACCAGTACCCAAGACCATCCAGAGAATGGAGCATTTCCAAGCTAGTTTCAGTGTAAAGGCCACATCCAATCTCCTAGTAATCACCTTAACAGATTTAAACTGTATTTCCAAAAAAAACAAGTAGCTCCAAAGTGCAGTTCAATTAATTTACCAGGCCCTCCAAACTTACTAGTTTAGACAGGTTCATGTCTCTCAGCACTCGCATGACAATGGTAGATTCAGTGTCTGTGGGATTTGACCTCTTTGCTGCTCCTAATGTACGTAGCACTGACAATATATTCCGCAAGCCAAAATCATAATGCACCTAGAAGATATGCAAAGTTTGGAAAAATTTTCCTGGAATTAACAATTATTAATTAAGTTATCATTTAAGATATGGTTATGTATAAGAAGTGGTACATGTGGCACAAATGCTCCCTAACATCCAACAACCAGTCTCTGGCCGTATGACTGAGTGACTTCATTCTCCACCTCTGCTACTATCTACTAAACCGTAAGGTGTGACAGAAGAAAGAAATGTAATCACAAGTCTCTGAACCAAGACAAGTTTCCCAAGGACTATTACAAAATAAACTAGCAGTATTATTTTGAATTCTCTGTGGACCTTGGAAACTGACTTTATTTGAGAAACATCTAAACAACCACAGGCAGCACAAACCAAATGCATCTCAATCCTCTCTATAAGACCAGCTAATACATAAGCCCTTTATTTGCCTCAATCACCACCAATTATTAAAGCTATGCAGTTTTCTAAATGACAGTTCCATTCTTGTACAGATAACCTGTATCAGAAGTTAATCCTCCAGGACAGCAAAGGGTTGCACTACTAAACAGTAAGTGACATTTAGCTTACTTAGTGAACATGAACTTTTCCATTTTCTTCACATAGATACTAATAATTTGTGACATCATACATACTTTTTCCCTAAGACAAATTTTCCTTCTATGGAAATAATCACCTGCTTTGACAATTGTTCTTCACACAGCTTGTACAGTGTAAAGAATTTCCTTGCCAATACAACATTAGTAATGAAACCACAACTAGCCATTTTGACACGAATTATGATTTGACGATCAGGAACCATCATAGCCACCGAACGGAAGTTGATCTTCAGGTTTTCAGGAAGTTCTTGCCGTCCAGCATATCCTGGATTCTGGAGAGAAGAGCAGGTTTTGAAGTTGATTGCACCTTGCACAAACAGAAAAATCCGCAAAGGAACGTGTAATCTGGTTAGACAAAAAAAGACTTTTGGCTTTAGATCACATGTAAAAATGAATTATCGTGCAAATTCACCACCATACCTCTACAGAATTTCAGCCCTTCTTACATTCATGAGATATGAAAAACCTTCCAACTAAACACTTGAAAACTGTATTTGTCTGATTGGTCCTGTTTTTACAGGCTACTTCCACCTACATCTCTATGACCATTTATCTGCACTTGTAGCAAAAAGCATACTTTGGGAACCAGAATGTAGCACGCAGAAGTAAACCGACATTGAGATAACTTATATTTACAATGCTAGCTGCATTTATTAATTGCATGTGCTTGATGTCATTGAAGCCAAGGCCCTGTAAACTGTCTTTGTAGTAATGCTCACTTATTCTCAAACTGTCAGCGAGTTCTAAGAGCTGAGTGACATAAGACTTAGCAAGTACGTTTAACATCCCAGGTTAGAAGCGATTATTGTATAATCATCAATGGCATGCTACAAACTTATTGAATACCTACCATAGTAAGAAAGATGCCAAATTCTGGGTTCATTTCCACATTATCTCCATCAGTAAAAACAAAGGTTTTTTTACGTTCTTTCTTACATGTCAACACAATCGCAATTTGCTGTGCAGCTACCGATAATACTGGTAAATCAATACGATTGAATTCATCAAAGCAACCCCAAGAGCCAGACTGAGCAAGACCTTCAAAGAGAAAAGCAATTAAGCATCTTACCTTTATGTTGTTAACCCTTTTCTGGTGAAATTCATAAGCAAAACATGAGGTTTATCTATCTCAGACAAAAAAAATTTATTGTAAGGGTTGGGAGGTGACAAGAAGACTTTAATTCTTTTTCAAGCAAGAACTCACAAAGATCCAAAAGTCCTCAAGCTTGTCTAGGATACTACATCCTTCAATTTCTCCTCCTTCTCTGTTTCTTGAATATTTTCCTGTTCCTCCCTACTCCCCAAAAAAACTCCCTGCAATAAGTCTATGAAAATATGACAGGTTGTCAATAGCTTATTGCACAGACTTCAATGAACAATAAAGTTGCTTTCACTTGGAAACAAGTTAGGAGTCAGTCTGTGCCAGAACTGCACTCTTCCTTGGATATTTTGGAGTAAACAAAACAAACAAAACATATCATCACCACAATCACTTGCAACAATACAATAGTCAAGGACCTCCACTTGATCTCTAATTCAACATCTGCCATGACTGACAGGTATCAATTTCAGGTGCCTAAAAAAAAAACCTCTCCTGCATCTAACTTCAGTGAGCTGTGCCAATTGTTTTTAACATATATAGCACTATTCACGCACTCACTTCCATTGATAAGAACTTTGACATTTGAAGGAGACAAAATACTGAAATCAGAATCCAATACATTCTACCAGTTCAGGAATAAATTTCACTGCTTTTTCTTTTTGTGTTGTCAGTCCTCCGTGATTGTTTTAAGTGTCTTAATATACACTTTCATAAACTGTCATATGTTTTCAGACATTTCTATTTCTTGGAGACAGTGTTGCAAATGTATTTTACATTCACAACAAGATATTCATTACTTGCCTTTATTAAAAGGCTGAAAACGACCTGCTGATTATGTGTTGACCTTGTTTTATAAAGATGTTCTCACTTTCACATAACCCATAGCATCTGTCCTGGTTTCTGCTCGGATAGAGTTAATTTTCCTCCCAGTGGCTGCTGTGTTTTGGATTTAGTAGGAGAACAATGTAGATAACACTGATGTTTTCAGTTGTTGCTAAGAAATCAAGGACTTTTTTCAGTTTCCCATGCTCAGCTAACCAGCAGGTGTGCAGGAGCTGGGACGGAGCATAACCAGGCAGCTAACCCAAGCCAATCGACGAAAATATTCCATATCATAGATGTCATGCTCAATTTATACAAGGGGGGCTGGCTTGGGGGGCAGAAATTCTCTTTTTTTTCATGAGTTTGTTTTTTTCCATGAGTTCATACTTTTTCAGGAGTTGGGCAAACCCGTGAAACCCACAGGTTCCACAATTGCTACTTGGGCACTCGCTATGCAATCAGTCATCACACAGTGAGAAAAACTGATTGTGTATTGCTTGGTTTGCATATATTATTATTGTTAGCATCATTATTATTATTTCCTTTGCCGTCTTATTAAACTGTCTTTATCTCAACCCATGAGTTTTACTTTTTTTCATTCTCTCTCCCATCCCATGCTGGGGGGAGAAGTGAGTGAGTGGCGGCGTGGTCCTAATTGCCAGCTGCCAGGTTAGACACGACAAAATCATATAATCACAGAATATCCTGTGTTGTAAAAGACCCATGAGGATCATCAAGTCCAACTTCTGACTCCACACAGGGCCACCTAAAAGTTAAACCATGTTAAGAGTTTGTCCAAACACTACTTGAAGACTGATACAGTTTGAGCCCTGACCGCTTCCTTGAGGAACATGTTTCAAGGCTTTACCACACTCCCAGTGAAGAATATTTTCCTAATATCCAATCCAAGATTCACCTGATGCAGATTTAAGCCATTGCCTCATGTTCTATCACCAGACACCAGAGATCAGCACCTCCCTCTCTGCTCCCCTTCATGAGGAAGTTGTAGACAGCAACGAGGCACCCCTCAGTCTCTCTTTCTCTAAGTTGAACAAACCCATTATACTCAGCTCTTCCTCATAAGTCATGCCCTCTAGTTCTTTCACCATCCTTGTTGCTCTCTTTTGGACACATTCTAATATTTTTATACACTTCTTACACTGTTGATCCCAAAACTGTACACAGTACTTGAGGTGAGGCCATTCCAATGCTAAGTACAGTGGGACAATCACTTCTTTTTACTGACTAGTTATACTGCACTTAATTCACCCCAGGATACAGCTGACCCTTTTGGCCAACTTCTTATATTTGGTCCACATCTTACCTTTGAAGATCCTCCCAAGTCCTCGGAAATCCATCTGGTCTGAACAGTTGAAGACCACTACGTATTTTCCAAGGCACCGTCCCATGTCTTTGATGGTTTCAGTTTTTCCAGTTCCTGCAGGTCCCACAGGTGCTCCACCCATGTTCATGCCTAAAGCTTGAGCCAAAGTGATGTAACATCTAAAAGGAAACAGGCCTATATAGTTTAGAAAAAACAAAAACAAAACAAAATAACATTCATCCACCCTATGTCCTTATTTTGCCAATCACAGCTTATAAAGAATTTTTTTGTGTTATTCCAGTTAGGTAGCTAGATTTTTCTGTTAATAGGACTGCAATTCTTTCAACATTCTTCTAGATCAAAGATCTCCAGTCTATTGCAGGTAAATAAAATTGTTTTTTCTGTCTATTCTTCCTTAGCAGTTTTCATTAGCTTGCCTGTAAACGCCTACTTTTGTCCTATATCTCCCTCCGCAAATTGTATCTGCTGGATGTACCTGATCCTCAGGTACACTAGCCTCACATACATGAGAACAAGAATCCCATACATCACACATGCGGCGAACATCCAAGTATGTGGCAGAAACTAAGCCGGAGATTAAGGCACAGAAACAAAAATATTCATGTAGTCCATGTAAAATTATTGACTTTGATATGACTGTGAAGGATAAACTCTGCAGACATCTATTTTGCATCCAATAGGAATCATTAAATTGGTCCTGTAAAAGCCTAGGTTTGGCATCAAAGAATAAAGGAATAAAATCAGGTTTTTTCACCTGTCTGTAAGAGGCGTTATGACAAGCCTGTCAGTACAGCCCAAGAATTCATTCTGGTATGTGAAAACCACATCAGTGATCTTAATCATCATTTTATCAGAGTCTTCATTAAAATAAAATCTACATTGTTTCAGCCACTCGAAGTCTGTAGGGCTCTTGATGTGCATGCAACACTAAGAAAAAAGGGGAAAAAATGGCTGTGGTATTCATGGCTAACATTTACTTTTACATTTATATTATCTCATCTAAGTAGTACTGCAAAGGCAGCACTGCAGTCACAATGAAAGGCATAAAGAACAACTAGTAACACAATAATAGTGGAAACTCTATCTTCATTTTTACCACAAAAATTGCTAATATGTTATTGCTGTCCCTGAAACTCATACTAAGGCAAAGGAACTTCAGGTTTTAGAAAAGTCCGTCAAAATTCTAAATACATATGAACAGTCCATGAGCCTCAAACAAAAGTCGCTCAGTTAACAAAAAACCTACCATTTCTTTTGCTCATCTCTACCACTTTATTTTTATATACGAGTAGGAAGTACATAATGTGATACCCGATTTCTAAAAAAGTCATGAGAATTTTATGAAACCACATGCAAATTGGAAAAAAGGTATTTCAACACAGTATCATGATGGAAATATTAGTTAAGAAACTCAACAGAGCTGGGAGTAATTCAAAGTTGACCAATTGAATCTTAAAACAGGACTAAAAAAGATGCTCTGCAGGTTGTATTTAAAAATTATACTTCACATAAGGTCATTATAACTAGAAACAACTGATTCTACAATGAAAAGATAGGTGCCTGCCTATCAGCTATGGGTTAAAACACAGTAATTCTTTTCTCAGACAGCTGAATTTCAGAGTCAGGTCCAGACACTCCTATAGGTAACAGGGTACGCTAGCTTTTAAGTTTGATTGTTGTACTGGATTTGTATGGCAAGGTTTTGTTAGCTGGGGGGGGGCGGGGCGAGGGGGGTACAGGCGTGGCTTCTGTGAGAAGCTGCTAGAAGCTTCTCCTATGTCTGATAGAGCCAGTGCCAGTCAGCTCTAAGATGGATGCGTTGCTGGCCAAGGCCAAGTCAATTAGTGACAGTGGTAGTGCCTCTGTGATAACATATTTTAAAAGGGCAAAAAAAACCAAAACACACAATTATGTGAGGGCATTTTGTGGCTAGAAAGAGGAGATGTGAGAGAAATAACCCTGCAGATACCAAGGTCAGTGAAGAAGGAAGGGGAAGAGGTGTTCCAGGTGCCAGAGCAGAGGTTCCCTAGCAGTCCGTGGAGAAGACTACGGTGAGGCAGGCTGTCCCCCTGCAGTCCACGGAGGTCCACAGCGAAGCAGATATCCACCTGCAGCCCATGGAGGACCCCACACCACAATAGGTGGGTGCCTGAAGGAGGCTGTGACCCCATGGGGAGCTTGTGCTGGAGCAGGCTTCTGGCAGGACCTGTGGCCTCATGGAGAGAGGAGCCCACGCCGGAGCAGGTTTGCTGGCAGGGCTTGTGACCCCACGGGGGACCCACGCTGGAGCAGTCTGTTCCTGAACAACTGCACCCCATGGGAAGGACCCCAGGCTGCAGAATTTTGTGGAGAAATGTCTCACGTGGGAAGAACCCCGCGCTGGAGCCAGGGAAGAGTGCGAGGAGGAAGGAGCAGCAGAGACAACGTGTGAGCAACTGACCACAGCCCCCATTCCCTGACCCCCTGTGCCACTCAGAGAGAGGAGCTAGGGAAAATCAGGAGTAAAGTTGAGCCCAGGAAGAAGGGAGGGGTGGGGGGAAAGCGTTTGAACATTTGGTTTTATCTCTCATTATCATTGCTCTGATTTTATTTGTGATAAATTAAACTAACATCCCCAAGTTCAATATGTTTTGCCCATGACAGTAACTGATGAGTGATCTCTCCCCGTCCTTATCTCAACCCACAAGCCTTTTGTTGCATTTTCTCTCCCCTGTCCTGCTGAGGAGGGAGAGTGAGAGAGCAGCTTTAGTGAGCACCTGGCATCCAGACAGGCTAAACCACAACATTTGTTTAAGCAGTGAATGCTTTTATTCTCCTAATTTTAGTATCCTGTGGCTGCATGAGAAGGTGTGAAGTGAATAAGTAAATCCCTATGTAATTATTAGGTATGCTATTGAAACTAAACAAAAGGTATAGCAGCTTCAACCAGCTTTAAACTTATTTCCCATTCCATAATTCTACATTCATTTTACTCCTTGAAACTCACAATGCAGTCCAGAGAGACAACAACTGCTTGCAACACAACGTATGAGGAAAAATAAGTCCATAACTGATCATGCAACAGAGGCATTAAGTGGGTCAACACAAAGCATTGTAAAATTCTGCTACTGCTTGTTGGGGAAAAAAAACCACTGAATTAATTAAAGGGAAACTAAGACACAGATTGAAGCAACTTCAGCATTTTTATAATACTCTAGGTCACATAATCATTACAGTCCTGAAATTAATTTTTTAGCTTACAGCGCAGGAGTCCATAAGTATAGTAACTTGTTCTTCCTGTCCTTTCACATTGTTTTACATGGAAAGGACCGCATAACTTGTCGTAAATTTTTAAGTACTTACCAGACCATCAAAAATGTCCCTCTGATGTACATGAATAGTGATTAATGTCTCGTATTTAACTCGCTCGACTGGGCTAAGGTCCATTGTTGTCATATCTATCAGCATGTTCAGAAGATCCAGGAAAAACTGGTTCGTCTTTCGCATAATTTTTTTATCATACCTGGCATTAGTCAAAGCTTCTTCTGAGTCTCTTGTCCAAATCATTTGGATTCCCAACAATCCAACCTTGGGAAACAAAAGTATTATGCTTCATATTCTTTTCTCTTTCACCTAAAACGTACATTCACAGACACAGGTAAACTAAAGAAATAGTTCTGCTACTATCTGTATAAATTTTTTTTCATGCCCACATAGAGATCATTCAACCCATGCACTTGTCCCAACTCCATTCATAAACACATAGCTAAGTCCACACTTCAGTCTTGTAGATACTGCCTGAGGTGCACTGCTGACACAACTCTTCAATATAATTTAAAGCATATATATAGGTACTGCATATAATGAATATACTTTTTATATACCATTAATAACTAATCAGTGAAGAATTCATGCTTCAATTTAAAGTACTTTTTCAATAATTCACAAATTCTTTATTCCTTCTCCAACAACATTCCTGACCACAAGTGAAGAAGCTTCTACTAAGAAAAAAATTTTTCCTCAGCACTACCCTTATCTCCAAATCTTTAGCTATATATAGTGTTTTCCTGAATATATAAACAAACATACAATGTTACTACTTTTTTTTCAGTAGTCAAGTTTTAAGCCTGTAATCAAACGGTATTAACTCCATTGCTGTAATTTATTGCATTCAGCATTATTTTTGAATAAGAGCTTCAGGGTACATTTTCTTCTTTTAGTTTCAGATATACAAAGTGTAACTTCCAAGGCTGAGGTGATTAAGACAAATCTAAATGTCACTTTTGCATTTACAACACTGGCTGCAATTTTGATTGTAATCACAAGAAAAAAAAACCATCAACATGCTAGATGTCTGTGAACAATTCTTCACTGATTTAACAACGATATTACCTGGGCTGGGTAAGTAGAAAGAAATTCAGACAACTGGAAACTAGTTTCCTGGATGTGCGCAGCTGCCTGGCGAATAACATGATGCAGTGACAGCTGGGATTCCTTCAACAGAGAATTCAGCCAAACTTCCACGTTACCTTCAGCCATTACAGGTCTAGTCAGCTCCACAGTCTCACCCTCTCGTGAACTAATCGACAATATACAATCGTATATCTAATAAAAGCAAAGCAAGAACATTTTGTGTTTATAGATTTATTGTTACCTTTACCATAATTGTCTGATTTTCCCTGCAAACACGCCATTAAAATTATTTACATAACTAATAAATTATATCTGTCTGTCAAGTGAAATATAAAAACAATTAAAACATTACTTCTTCTGTGCAGAAAGGCATTAAACAAAATAGTCATCTGAACAAGGAGATAAACTGCAATACACTGACAATTCCTGAATTTCACTCAAGTTTCACTGACAATATCCGCTTTCCAGTCACAATAAAGGAAACCTTCCCCCGTTACTGGTGGACTAATACCCTAACAAAATTTACAGCCTCATAATCAAAAATAATAGGAACACAAAAGTTAAAGAACATGGTCAATCACAGGAATTTCAAACTCATGGGGAGGCAGCGAATTTCTAAGAAAATATATACACATGAACAAAAAAAAATTTTTTTGTTATTATCTGTTCTTGTAAAAGGTATGAGAAAATTGTTCTTCAAACAGTATGCTTGAAGGGATATTAAGGATAATTCAGAAACAGATAAGAGACTAGATACACTTTTTCTTACAACCAAAAAATGCATGAAAGTATAAACATAGGCAATTGAAAGATACAAATATGCTCATAAGTCACAGAAGATAGTTCAGTACCTGAGTGTTTTTTTCTGAAACCTAAGCACTGGTGCAAATTTTTGTTTGTTTTGCTATTCTATATAGAGTTTTCCTATTACATAAATAAATATGAATGGATATGAAACTAAATCTTAAATAAAGAATGCCTATGCAGCACCAATTAGTTGATGAGCTTGGTAAAAGAGCTGAATGCTCCATGCACCCAGGTAGCTTTCTTATGTAACAAGTATCGCACATCGTTAATCTGAAAGAATGTAATATTGAGGTGTGGGCACCACATACCTTTTCATGGAACCTGACAGTTTTAATGTTATCAAAGACATTCAGCAGATGTGCCTGTATGTTGTGAGAGTCTGATGCCTGGCCAAGAATTTCTAAGAGAGCAGGATCTGACACAAAGAAGAATCGTGGAAATAGGAGACGCTTTTTCTCCAGGTACCTGCATTTAACAAAAAAAAATTGGCGGGCCGGTGTGTAGGTGGTAAGGGAATTAATTTATACATCTTTTCCTCTTTACATGTGGCATTTCATTGTACATTCAATGTATCATTGCAATTTTTAGCAGTGGCAGTGACAACAATTCCTACCCCTCATACCTTCATGTTAAGCACCGGCGTTCAAGCTATTCTTTTAGTATCAGAATTCATTTCATGGAAAGCTTTTATTATTTGCTATAAACATCAGTAAAAAGAAAAGAAGCTAAACCAAAATAAGATGTTTTTACATTAAGTCTGCTACTTGCTATTTAAGTCTACTCATGCTGAATTTCTCCCAGACTTGTGAAAGGTCTGAACAGGTCATACAGATCTAGACTGCCTCTGTATTAGAACTAGGCTGAAACAAGCTTTGGTTTCAACAGAGACAGACAGTGAGTGACAGCTTAGTCACAAATCAAATACTCATCAGTGAGTTGCTAGCAATTTCCTTGGACGTGTTGTATCATTCTGCTGACTTGTTTGCTCAGTTCAACTGAATTCATAGTAGAATAAGAACATGATCTTTGCAATGTCTGTGTGACAGCACTCCAGCTATTGCGCTTTCCCTAGTTACACAATTCACAACCATCCGCCCAAGACTGTGGTTTTACAGCAATCTTACCCAGTGAGTGATTTCTGACAGATTTCAAGCTGTTCTAGTAAATGTGGCAGTAGCTGTCCCATAATCTCATCTCCAATGCAGCACTGAACAACATTAGGTGTTTCATGAGCTCGGGTCATGATCCTCACCCAGGATTTATCAATGTTAGAGAAACGCTTTGCTTCCTGTTGAAACATGACAACAAATGTGGAAGGGAAGAGATGGAGGAAGAAAGAGAGAAGAGGGAAAAGGCACTTGCTTGTAGAATTGGCACCCAGTAATCTCACCGGTAATCTTCTTACTAGTAATCCCATGTCCAACTTCTGAAGATTTCTCAGCTTAGAAAAACATAAATCATTCTGCGTATACAATACAGCTTATTTTATACTTGACTGTCAAGCCTGCTTGTCTACTTTCTCTTTCAATAATTTTTTGAGAAAAAGACAGAAAACTCATTATGCTTGAATTGCATGCTTCAACTTTGAAGATTTTTTTCTAAAAACTAAAGTTAATTTTTAGTTTGAAAAGCTATGCACGAAAGCTTAAGAGAAGTATTCCTAGGAATTACTAGGCTAGTGGTAGGTACTACTGCGCTAGCCTAGGCTACCACTAGGCACAACACTTAAACATATTGGTTAACAAATTTACGATCTAAAAATAAAAAGATGAACTAGCTCACACAATCTTATTTTTCTTTCTAACACAATACTTCTGTTGGCATTGTTTACCTAATTTCTTAGCAAGACTAGTTTTGTTAAGTAGCAAAAAAATGAATTTTATGTTACTGCATCAATTATGACATCACAGATAAGTTTTATTCTTAACATGTAGAAAACTAAACTGAAAAAAGGCATGTCGGAAAACCTTTGGAAGCTGCTTTGCTATGTCACCACCAACAAAAACAGCTTCTAAATAAATCCACAAGTTCTGCACGGTCATCCAGTTCTCAATGATATCTGTTGTGTTGGAAAGATAGTGTACCCATTTCTGAATCTGTGTCTTGAAGGGTGTATTGTATCTAAAAAGAAAAGAGGACACTTGCTTTATTTCAAGACAGAAATAAGTCTCTTGAAAGCCAGTACATTACTCTTAAGGATGAGGAATAATTATGCTGCTTGTATCTTTGTCAAATGAAAGTATAAAAACCTATACTTAACTCAGCTAGTTAGCAGCTATAAACCAAATCAGCTCCAGCTTGCTGCTTTGTACACATGGTACACAGCACAGCTCTGATCCAACAGAAGCTGAACAGGAGAAAGATTCCAATTTCACTCTAAGGCAAAGTGGTTTTAAAAAGGTACTACGCAACACCTGGAGAACTGCAAGACTCCCAGAGGCACCTATCAACTGAACTCTTGCTTTTGAACATCTGCCTGATGATCAGGTTCTGTGTTTCTTATTTTATCTGTGGGCTTTGGCATGTGAAACAAGACAAACTGATGCTCATTTTAACTGCGATTTTCAGTGCCTTTGGCACAAGGCAGTGACCTATCACAGGGGGAAGAGCAGCAGTTCCTGTAATGCCCATAGTATGCCTGCCACAACCAGGCACTGTTCCCCTTTACGCTCATCACCACTTTCTTGTATCAACAAAACTGTCCAGTTGATCATTCAGGAAGTCTGAACTGCATCCACATGCCTTCAAGATAACTTATTGGAGGGATACAAACAATAAGTAGTAGCCCATGAATAGTTCAAGGACAAGCAAGCACATAATTTTTACCTAGAAATTTATTTTACTTCTCCTCTGTGAAAGACAGATTTGTTCAATAAAACAAAGCCTATTGCTGATATTTTTATCCCTCCTCCTTCCTTTTCTGTTACCTGTTACTCATAAGAGAGCCAAGGATTATCAAGCTGTCCTCCATGGTAGCAATTGTTTCTGATGTGCTGTCACCTCTTAAAAGAAGTTCCCCACGCGTTTTAAAGTTTGCGAAGACAAATGTTTTGTTGTCCCACTCAGCTATCACTTGTTTTAACTTCTGCTCAATGTCTCTCTCCTTCACAGCACTTCTGCAGATATCCTTTTAAATAAATAGGATGTCAAAACAAGCTATGAATGGATCAGGTCTCCAGTACACAAACCTAACCCATATTCCTTTAACCCTAGGTAAGGCTGATGAGCAACTATTCATCAAATCGAAAGATCTACAGACATACAAACACCATAGCCAATAATCTATATACCACACCATGACATCATCAGCTTTGGGGGGAATAAAAGAATTATACAGTGATTACTTTTCATGTCTTCAACATTGCAATGTAAGGCACCCTCACAAATTAACTCCTGGGCCAAGTTGCATGATTTAAAAAGAGGAGTTGACACCACAATATATTTGTGTCATTATTTTATAGAGAAAGCTGAAGTGATAGTTCATTTCTCTGTTCTTTCTTTAGAAATATTCTGTTATCCTTCTCAGTACTGTTGCTCCTACGCTATTTGAGCAGATTGTTTTGTTTCATGCATCCACTTGTCTTCCTTCACAATACCTCTATTTCGTCTTTATATCTTAATAGTGGAGCTTCCATTATATTCCTTAGTTTAAATGTTTCACTTTCCACATCAAAGTTGTGTTCAGTGAGATCCATAATCCTCTTCCAGTGTCGAGGCATCATTGCTTTACTCAACATACGCTCAAGCAATGGGCAACATTCACTGAAGTTCTCAATGGTCTTCTTTAGGTCCAAAAAGGCTTGCCATTCCTTTACACCACGAGGAAGCTTACAGCATCTAAGTAGAAATAATGCAAGTTTTGCCAAACAGTTTCAAATATTCTTTCTGTTACCCATTTAACCACAGTACATGGCTTTAACAGCAGACCACATACCTTCCAAATTCAGGCTATCTGCATTTCAAAGATTTTGTGTATGGTTCTGCATGTGAGAATATCTGTTTCCAGTCTATTTCATTGACTGGTAGCGGGCCAGGCACCTATAGGCTCCGCTTTAGGAATATAGCTGCATAATTCTAATACACTTCATCCAAGCGATCTTCAAAAACAATTGAAATGTTTTACATCTTCATTTCATGTTCTGGTGACGATCATGATGTGCATTGCTCTGTGCTCTAGAAAAAACCCTGTTCCTCGAAACATGCAGGTTTAATTCTTTAAATCATTTGATTCCTGGTTTGATGAAAAGTTCGGCTTTTATGCATGCATTATATCCCATTTTGTAGGAAACCTATTCAGCAATTCACTAACTTGCCTTAGACATCTAGGGTCAATTTCTCTCATGAATAATAATATTACAACAAACAAGTAAAGTTTCCATTCGTGAAAAAAATAAATAGCAATTTTAACATATATTCTAATCTCGTAAAAAAAAGTTAACCAAGAAGCTCTCTAAGGAACAATAATCCTCAATAGAGTCTAAACAGGCTCCTTTATTTTATGAAGTTGGTAACGGATATATTTTTCAATTAAAACTCACTATTTTTCATGTTTCAATGAACAAATACATGCTCAGATATGATTATTGGTGCTAACTAATTATAATAATACTTAAGAGATAACAAAAGTACTTCAGGTATCTTTACCACACTAGTAGCTTCTCACCTGTTTTGAAACTCCAGAAGTTCACTGTTAATTTTTCCAATGTCTAATTCTGACCAAAGAATATCATAGTAGCCACTGACTGTGTCAATGACATTGTTATATAGATTATAGAGTTTCTGTAGCAGATTCAGTTGCTTCTTTATTTCAAGCAGATGAGGATACCGAGTAACAGGCAAACCAAAAAGATCTTCCCCACTAGTATAAGTAATATATTTCCGAAAAAGATTATCAAATCGATTCTAAGAAAGAAAAAGAAAAATATTAAATTAAATAACTAAATATTCAAGATCTGGCATTATGCTTAGAGCTGCATTAGTGAGTAAAATCTAGTAAATACTAGAAAGACAGCTTACACTGTCAACTATTTTGTCAATGATTTCCATGAGAAAAGTAACTTTTAATTAGCTTGGAGGCATATATTCAGAAGTTGACAGAGGCCATTTACTCCACGTGGCACAGTGATAGAACAGCAAATGCTAAGCTTGCACTTGAAAGAGGTGGAGCATGACATGCAAAGCAAAGAAAGGTGGATGCAGCAAATTCTACCTCTCCAAGTACACTGTGCAATTCTTTTATTGAAGGGTTGAATTAAGAATTACTACTGTTTAAGCAGCAAAGAAAAACAAAATTTGTCAATTGCAGTATAACTGGGGGAACATAGAGAGAAGCCAAATGAATAGCATTATGGGAAAAGGAAAAGCATTAGGAGTCATCATTACAGAAATAGAAATTAATCCTGGTACAAAGAAACATTTCAACAGGAAAAACAGTCAGTTTAAATGGAAATCTTTAATACATTTAAAAAAAAAAAAACGGGAGGAGAGGTGAACAAGATAGGGCAGAATTGTATTCATGAGGAAAAGACACAACAATGGACACAAGAACAGCCTATAGCCAAATACACTAAACGTGAGAGTAGGCTCTCATCAGGATATACTTGAATCTAGTAGTTATTATTCATTATCTGTACAGCCTTTCCCTTAGCTCCTAAAAAATCCAATTTTAAACAGCATCCCTTGCAAATGCATAGAAAAATTACCACCTTAGCCTTCATTAGGTTAAAACACACTTGCAATAATTATTAAGCAATGTCTTAGAATTAACAGTACCTGAAACATAGTAAGCCTGTCACTGGCTTCCTGAGGCTCTAAACCAACCACCATTGGCCCATTCTGAAAAAAAAAAACCACCAACAAAAAACAAAAAAAACCACACAAGATTAATTTTGAAGGTGAAAATATCCACAACTTGTTTCTAATCAGCATTTTCCAAAAGGCTAAATTCAAACATTTTTGTGGCTGCAGGATTCCATCCCTATATCAGATAACAACTGAACCAAGAGACCACAGTTACCTACTAGAACAATCACTTTATTTAAAAAAAACAAAACACCACACACAAAGAAGGCAATTGTCTTTTTAATACAGAAATTTTCATAATAGTGTAAAAGCTAGGCAGAAAGAATGTAAGAGATGAAGTCATTTGTACTTCTATTCAACACCAGAAAACGCTTCTTACATTCTAACATAATTTCTCATTAATCCTAATCTTCACATTTGTCATGTTACCTAGCTGTTTACTATAAACCCTAAATGTCTCAAGTCTTAATCTGTAAGACCTGATCACCAGCATTACATGCTTTAGTCACATACAAAAAATAACCAAAGCCTGCCCTGTATTGAAACTCAGATCAAGAATAAACACATTCTTCAGACAGTAGAGGCACATCCCATTAACAGGTCAACTCCACAATCTTTCCACGCTCCCACTGCTCCTCAAAAGCTCCTCTAATACAACACACCAAAAACACTTGCCTGATCATAATCTGAACAGAACTGTGTGCAGTCTTCAGTAAAAGTCTTCACAGCGTTAATAAGCTCTCCTCTGAAGTTTGGCTGCAAAGCAATGAGCTCATTCTGCACTTCATTTGCACGGACTAGCAGTTTTTCCCAAGTGTAGTGCAAAGTGTCCACCTTCTCTGTCTCTTCCTTGGCCACAAGTAGATCATATTTGTTTAACATAGCATAGGATTCCTGTGAGAAGGTTGGATCAAGATACACTAAATGGTAACTGAAGTTCATTTTACATACACATGTATGTTAACATTTCAAATTTTTAAGAATAGGGAATGATTTCTTAGAAAATCTGTTCTTTTTGCATAGCAATTATCACAATCTGGCAAACCAATATCCAACTGGAAGAAACATCAAAATGAAACTAGCTAGTTGTCCTTAACTCCTTATCTTTCACATAGCATTCTGCTTTCTGATAGATTATTTGCCCTAGTGCAATCTGCCTCTCTCAAAAAATATTTTCAGTTAAAGTACTCCTTAAGTCTGCAGGTTTTAGTTTCATTTTAATAAGAATATTTTTCTGATCCATGTCTTCAGTTATCTGCTATGACCCAAGCTGAATATTACGGGAGGTGAGCCATGAGGAAGCATCTAAGCACAGGCCTCCAAGTAAGCAAAGCAAACAGACTTCTATTCTGTAAAGACATTAAGGCGACACTTCATGTTTTCAACAAGAAAGAATTAGGAAACCAGATCAAAAGTTACCACACCTAATATGTTTCAACTATTTCAAATCTTACAACTATCATCATTCAGAACGAGGAATCTACTTAAAAATCTACTTAATGGTCTTTTTTTTCTTAGAACATTGATCTCCACCTGTACCACCAATGTATAAATACTCCACATACTGAAACTCTTAGTCAACTTTCACAAAAAAACAACTGAAATTCACTTACTGTAAATTAGATAGGTAGAGTAGCATTTAATCTTGTGGCATAACAGTATCATCTGAAAATTATTGTATAAAGTGGAATTATTTGCATTTACATTTTCTAGCTTGATCAAATTGCATACAAAATGCAAAAACGGAAACATAACTATCTGTCTGCCACCCCACTATGGGGAAAATATGTCTACCACAGTTTTAAAAATCTGAAGCACGACTCCTTGTGCCTAGAGACTCAAGGCTCCTGCTTGCAGAATTGGAAGCTTAGGAATCCTTGGCTCCCACGGCTTTTGCCTTGGCTCCACATCACATGGCAAATGAGGATAGGTCTTAGCAGGAACTTCGAAAAAGTCATGTCCTAGGAGGTCCTATTACCTATGAGAGTTTCACAGAAGGTTCCATCTGCAGACATGCTTTGCTTTTCACCATAAGCTGCTTGTGCTATTTTTGCTCCTTCACACAACCAGGGAGACCCTCACAGCACCTAAGGCTGAGATACATTCCTTCGCAACTATATTCTGTGAAATATGAAAGGGCTCCACCCTCATTTCCATTTTTTGCACATACGAGTACATACTGCATTCCATACTGTACCTCAGCTCAGAAAAAACAGAATTAGAAAACACAGGTGCAAGACATTTGTCTGACAGCAAATACAGTTCTTGTATCTCCAAAACAGAATATTAGAGTTGTCAATATTTGGTAGATAAGAATTCTGTGTTAAGTTACTTTAAAACAATAAGGACACAACCCTGAGAAGAAAATTATTGGCAATCAGGAATCATGAACATGTCATCGGAAAAAAAAATTCTACTGAACTTCTAGTTAAGGCTGCATTTTGCCAAACTACAGTGTTCTAAAATCCATACTCTGGTTCAAGACTGCAGAGAAACAGTTAGTCTCTGTTTTTAATTCTGTCATTTGATCAGAAGCCCCTACATTGTCAGATGTTCAATAAACGTATTCTAGGAAGTGAACTTCTTCAAGGAAGTCAATTGTTTATGTTTACTTCAACCCATGATACAGCTGATTAAGCATGCACTCTCACACATTCTCATATAATCTGCCTAACTTTAGCTTTCTTCTATTCCATAGGCTAAACCAAAGGAAAAAAAAAAAGGAAAAAAGAGGAAAATCAACGTTTTTTTACACAGATTTCTTCCACAAAGTACCAAAATCTTTCTTGCATTAAATATCTGTATCCAAATCTTCCTCGCACCTAAATCAGTCAATTTCTGCACTATTCACTAAACCACCTCTCACCTCAACAAGTCTATATTTGTCCAAGCCAGAGTTCCACACAAAAAGGCTTACAGGAACACAACAGATTTGTCACCCAACATTTAACATATATTAAATCCTACCTTTTCAAAGCGCGAAGCTTTAACCCAGAAAATAATTGCTTTGTTGAAACAGTACCCATACATGCAACATTCCTGTTAACTACCTCAATGGGCCCAATTTGAGAGTCTATGGAGATCTGTAGTTCTCTGATCTCTTTTAAAGCTGACATGGCTATTCTTATATCATCCAGATCCTTGATGTGGCGATTTAACTTCTTGCCGGTTTCCTCTATAAAAGTGAAAATTGCTTCCATCTCTGTTCGGTACTTCTTATTACAATGACACCCCAGCAAATTCATCCAAGCTTTGGTTTCTGCTCGCAGTGCTAGCTTCAGATCAGCTAAAAACATTGAATAATTAATAGATATTTAGATATTGTAGATATTTTTTTAAGATGTACTTTTAATCTTTTTTCAGTATGTGTTCTCTTCACTTCCAGTTCTGATTTTTCAGTCTAACCATCTTTGTACAGAGAAGATGAAATCACATTGACACCTTTGAGTGGTTTATAGGATTGCTTGCAATTGAGGATTGCTTTCCTCCTAATCCTCTCAGAATATATAAACTTTCCTACTGGAAAGATGAGGCTGGACTCCATGTTTTCATCCTGTTTGTGCATCATTATACACATTTCCAACCTACACAACACTAACAAATTGGTTAATATACTCATCTAAGTCTAAAATCTTTTCCAAAGTTAA
>Ga0065711_1003483_pt1 | contig 27743 bp, 24 predicted proteins | sample Hoacrofraction12_FD_59098 | JGI IMG/M metagenome (GOLD analysis project Ga0065711, IMG submission 59098) | Hoatzin crop microbial communities from Cojedes, Venezuela - Epithelial fraction 12 v2 (version 2) | ecosystem: Host-associated > Birds > Digestive system > Esophagus > Crop | place...
GCCGGCGGCGGTGTGCGGCGTGTGCCCTTGGCGGGGGCAGCGCCCGCGGGCAGCGTACCACTGGCACGGCGCTGGCACGGCTCCGATACCGAGGTTTTCCCGGAGCGCTAGCGCGGAGGGTGCTCGGGAGCGCCGGAGGAGCCGCTGGGGATCGCTGTCCTGCCCGGTGCTGACCCCAGGCCTAGCTGCTCTGGCGTTTCTCTTTCCCGAGTCCTGCAGTAGGAAGGAGCAGGGCCTGGTGAGGTCGGGTGCGGGCGGCGTACTGGTGTGGCAGGCAGCGCTGGCTTCCTTGGGGACTTGGAGTCGTGAAAGATGGCTTGCCCTGGCTACGTTGCCCGTGTTGTGCCGTTTCTGGACCTCTGCGCCTCTTGTTGAGTTAATGTACTGCATTGTACTTGATTAAACGTTAAAACACTTCTGCTGTCCAAAATCACAGTTAAGGAAAGGTGAACGTTCTGCCTGTGGGGTGTGTTTTATTTTTTCTTTCTAAAGTCAAGTTGTGGCTTTTTTTTGAGGTTGAAGTGTTGACTTTGGCAGCTGTTTGAAAAAGGAGGCTCTGGAATGATATTTAAGTAACTGGAGAGGAGAGCAGAAGGTTAACAACAGAATAATATGCTGACCTTGAAATTGAATTAACCTGTAGTGAGTGGTGTGGAACTTAAATAAGTGGTATGAAAAGCGTGATGGTTTTGCTTTATGTAGAACATTATGTTTGTAGCTTAAGTAAAAGTTATGGAGCCTAAAAGTGGTGGTGTTGTCTCTGACAATGAACTGTTAGCATTGTTTCAAGTCTTAAAGCAATCTAATGTTCAAACTTAATGAAGCAGAGGTCAAATTGTTGTACGTAACAAACGTGCATTTTGCCTGTTTGGTGTTGGTGAAGGGATACTGAAGAGCGGAGGGGCCAAGTCGTATATATTCAGATGCAAACTTGATGTAGTGTTGCGTTGCTGCATGTGAAGGAGGCCAACAAATATTTGTGTATTGTCACACTAGTGTGCAAATGTTGAATTTTATCTTGTGCTGCAACTGATGATGGTCACATTCAGTTGCAGGAGGTGGTCGCCTGTTAGACAGAATTCGCAAGTGGTATTATAATGCAGCTGGATTCAACAAACTTGGTAAGTGTTTCAGTTTTTAAAACTGCAAATGTAACAATCCTTAAACTAGTTATGGTGTATGTACCTGCAGTTTGGCATAAATATTTTAGATCAAAATTAGCTACTACTTTTGTGGGGAAAAAGTTAGAAATAGCTTCAGTCATCATGATTGCTACCTAGTAATGAATCAGTGACTCTTCTGTTATTTCTGTGTTTGCTCTTCTTTTCAGTGAAATAACTTGCAACAGCTAAGGTTAAGCTGGAGCAGTTGAAAAAACTTTCACAGAGCAGTCCTGTGAGCTTGATTATTTATCTTTTCCCACCAAGTCACTTTCGCTGACCAGTATCTTCTAACCCAAAGGCTGCCCTTGAAGCTGGAGAGGTTCCCACTGATAGCAGTCAGTCTGTCTGCAATACTTCAGCAAAGTGTCCCAAGTGCGAAAAAGGATTTAGTTAATTCTGCCCTTTCTATCGCCATTACTTCACTTGATGTCTCGCTGGCCTGCGCAGTGGTGAAGTAGGTGTAGAAACAGCATTTCCTGAAGTAGAGGAGGCTGCCTTGACAGTAATGTCTTCAATTTGTTGAGTTGTTACCAAGCTTGTTTTAACTGTTTAGATGACAAGAGAATCTGAAAGTTCAGAGACTGTAATTTACTGCTGCCTGCAATATGAGTGACTCATTTAAAGGAATTTAACTACTTGCCTTCGGGATGTTAGCAAAAAAAATGCAAGACAACAGTAGAGAAACAAGCTTAGGTCTTTCATCCAGAGGTGCAGTGTTTGGCCTCTCTTTCTGTATCCGTCTGCTGAAATTCTTAAAGGTGTTAATACTTTTTGCTGATTCACTGGGAATGCAACTGAAAACTGAGGAGAAACACTGAATTTAACCTAGTGGTTAAACTAGCAGCCATGCTGCCTGTGCCTCTGAAATAAATTATACAAAAATGAATTCAAGAATATGTGGCTCAAAAGAAATACCTGTTTTATCGGGAGTCTGCTGCCAGCTCGGTCACATGAGATCAAAACCACAAGTCAGTAGGTATACTCTTGTAATCTGCATCAATCTTCTCCTATGTTGTTAATACTGAAACTTAAAGCATTGTTGGTTGAATTTCGAGAATCCTTTGTTTCACAAAGACTGTGGGGGTGTTCTTGGCTTTGGGAAGACTAGGTGCTTCTCCCTGACTTAACTTCGGATTTGGAGTGGGGTGGGAGGGAATCAGCCTGGGTACAAACACCTAGCTTCAGGTTTCCATAGCTTAGTAGAGACGACAGAGATCTGGTCATTATGCACAGCAGAGTTTAGAGAATAATTCTTCAGTACTGAAGTAGTCATGTCTTTGGTTAACTGACTTGAATAGATTCAGAGCTCTTAAACCTTTTACCTAGGCAGTCATCTTAAATATAAGTATAAAATTAGATGAGCATAAGTCTACCCTTCAGATCCAGAAGAGTTATTGTTATGTATATGTATAATCTTATGAGACACATTTAATCAAATCCCCGTTTTCCCTATTCCTCTAAGAAAAGGAGTAAAAACAAGTAAATGGAGTGTGTGAAAACCAGTGTTTAGAGTTTGTTCTCGGTAAGCAATTAGTGATTCTGTACTCCTAGGTTGATTTGGGTTGTCTTCATAATTTTGCACTGAAAATGTTTTGCCCGTGTTATGTAGAAACACCTGTGTCAATCCTAAATCTTACTTAAGAACACTTACTTGGTGATACTGTAAAATCTTCTTGGTACAGGATTAATGCGAGATGATACATTGTATGAAGATGATGATGTAAAAGAAGCACTGAAGAGACTTCCAGAACATCTTTACAATGAGCGAATATTTCGCATAAAGCGAGCACTCGACCTAAGCCTGAAACATCAGATCCTTCCAAAAGACCAGTGGGTGAAGTATGAAGAGGTGCGTGTACACAGTGTTTCGAAGGTGGAAGTCTTAAATGGCACTGCTGTGACTGGTCTTTGGGATTTTCTGTCTCTGAAGAGATACAGGCTTACATGTTCTTCATAATGAGTAAATGAGCATGCATCTTGTAGGATGCCTTCGGAAAACGTAGCTTTTGATGGCTGTTTAAAAATCTCTGTTCCTCAGTGGAAATTACAGCATTTTGCTCAAGATGTCAAAGGCTTAAACTACAGCTCAGAGCCATAGCACATTGTTTGTATTCAGACAAAGTATTTCTTCTAAGCTCTCAGATAAAGAAATACACAGTAGCTAGCTTGGCAATGCTTACAAAAGGTCTCTTGCTTTTCTGATTAATTTCTTAATTTTATAGAAAAATCTGAAGCCAATGCTTTTATTCATGAAGATGCCAAGCAATAATAATTTAAAGGGAAATTTCGCATTAAAATTAATGCCATCTTGTAAGGGAAAAACAAACCACACCTTGCGTTTCAGATGTAACGAAATCTTTTTTTATAGTGGATTGATTCACAGACTTTGCATTACTGTCCGTCTCTGCTTTCTCCAAATTACCAGGCAGAGAGGAATCTTATCACTAAACCTTTGACTATAGAATAGTATAAGGGTATTATGTTTCTCTGTGTAAGCAGAGGCTGTTTTCTTGTGGTGTAACTGGTCATATTTAGGTAACTGCTGCCTTGAATATCTGGTTGCGTAGTTCCTTAAGCAGCAGTTTGATTTGCAAATGTTAAACATGGTCAAGGTGTTCCATCAAATCCAGGCTTATAGTGCTGTTCAGAAGTTAACCTCAAAGTGAGTTTCTCCATAGCAGTATAGTTGGACTTTGAACTAATCAAAGTGTATCTTGTACATTTGGGTATCTGTCAGAAGAACATTGTTTCTAAAGGTATAGCTGGAAGCATCATTTTGCTTGTTAATTGGCGAGGCATTAAGAATTAGTGGTTGCTGCAGTGAAGAACTTGTCATTGCAGACTTGGCAGATACAAAGTTTACCTTTTCGGACTAAGTAATATTTGATTTCTTTTTTTCTTGTTAGGTTGGGTGTTAGTCAAATCTGAGGAGGAATGAGAGACAAGTAATCTGTAGGAATGGCTTGAAATATTTCTGGACCCCCCTGTAAGTTTAAATATATTATCTTCTTTTTCAGGATAAGCATTATCTTGAACCGTACCTAAAAGAAGTAATCCGTGAAAGACTTGAAAGAGAAGCATGGAACAAGAAATAACTATTGAACTACTTCATGCAAATATCCGCATATTTCTATTTTTAAACATTTGGTTGTAGAAGTCTACAGGGAGGCAAATGTGAGGCTGAAGAGTACTGTGCATTGAATCTGTTCATCCAACTAAAATAAACATGTCAAGGTATAAAATCTCCTTGGAAGAGTTCTTCATAAATGTTAACACGCGAATGTTCAGATCTTTCCTATGAGCGTATACATTACATACGAGCTCAGTGGTATGCAGTCTTCATTCCAGCTTTTTGATTCTTACTCTTTTCATAGTACAGCTGTTTTCTGCAGTTGTAGGGTTAGGTAAGAAACACGCAAGGCTATTGGTGCTAGTTGCTCTGTTACATTAAAAAAGGGAGTGCTTATTTCCTTCATGATTTCTGGCTGGGGACAATGATACTGGAGTAGTGCTTGATGTTACAATGGCATCATGAGACAGCAGGATGTAAGATTCTGCGCATCTAAGCACATATGTATTACAATAGTGGAAAATATAGGTGACTCCTTAATCACAAAAAAGGAAATGTTTCACTAGCTTTTTATACCATATGCATTGTTAATCCTTAAAAGACTATTTTCATATAAACGATGACTGCCTCACTTCAGCTTCTTGAGGCTTTTTATCCTTTTAAAGGGTAAAAGCGGTGTGCTGATGTGCTTCCAACAGCGTCATTAACTTCCCATATATTTTTTTTCATGGCTTAAAGCATGATGTTGGTTACAGTGGTTGGCATCAAGTATTTTAAACTCTCGGGCTTAATGACAATAGAGATACATGTGCAATTCAGGCTCTGCTTAAAAACAGAAGGCTTTCAGCTGTACTGAGAAAATACCAGCCATTGCTTCCTCACCTGAACATGAGGAAGAACTTCTTCCCTCTGAGGGTGACAGAGCCCTGAAACAGGCTGCCCAGGGAGGTTGTGGAGTCTCCTTCTCTGGAGATATTCAAGACCCGCCTGGACAAGGTCCTGTGCAGCCTGCTGTAGGTGACCCTGCTTCCGCAGGGGGGTTGGGCCAGATGACCCACAGAGGTCCCTTCCAACCCCTAACATTCTGTGATTCTGCTACTGCTCCAGGGGAGACTGCCATTAGCTGGCGGCTGCTCAATGGTAAGGCCTGGCACCTACCAGGTACGTGCAAGTGCAGAGCAAATGAGGAGTTAGCAGAGGGAATGCTGAGCTTGGGAGGTGTTTGCGAGTGAAATGAGAGCCTGAACAGTGGAGACAGGGATGGCAGGGAAGATCAGGTGGAACAAGCCAGGCTTGGCAGAAACAACCTCCATTTGGGAAGTCCCGAGTGCTTTAAGTGGGGTTTTTGCAATGTCGCTGGTTTTTACAAGAAATATTGTGCTATGCTGGGCCTTCCATCAGCCCTGGCTCTGCACCCTGATGTGGTGGCTGTGTCACAGCGGGTGGAACGCTGGGGTGTCCATGTCACAGGGGGTTGGTGGCACAGCCACCCAGGATGCCCACAGAAATGGCTGCGCGGTCAGCCGGCCCAGACTGGAGGCGAGTGGGCGAGTGAGCCAGGGCTGAGGTGGGAGGGCAGGGAGGGGAGGGCAGCGTTGCTGGGCCTGGCCACAGAGGCAGGGCTTGCTGGGGCCGCCACAGATGCTGGTGCCTCCTCCTTTGTATTCCAAAGGTTGTGAAGTCTCCTTCTCTGGAGATATTCAAGACCCGCCTGGACAAGGTCCTCTACAGCCTACTGTAGGTAACCCTGCTTCGGCAGGGGAGTTGGACTAGATGACCCACAGAGGTCCCTTCCAACCCCTAACATTCTGTGATTCTGTGATTCCAGAGCCGGAGGCCCACACGAGGACAGGGCCAGACCATGGCACACTCCTGTCCTCAGCCACACAGCCGCGGATTTGCCATCTTCTACCAGGACCCTGACACAAAGTGAAGCCATCAGAAATGATGCCAGCTCTTGGCTCTAGCCTCGTGGTGGACCGGCAATGCCAGAGTGGGCAGTTGGCTGGTGGTGGCCTATGTCACCATGGGCTTGTCAGGGAGATTTGGGACTGACAGCCTTGCTAGAAGGCTGGGAGAGCCCTAGCCACGGGTTGCCCTTGGTGATCAAGGGTGGCTCCTCCCTTTCCTTCCCAATAACTATCCTGCTTTTTGCAGCTGCAGCCCCACACAGTGACTGGAGTGGACCATGGCCCACTCCTGTCCTCAGCCACACAGCCACAGATTCGCCACCTGCTACAAGGACCCTGACACAAAGTTAAGCCATCAGAAATGATTCCAGCTCTTGGCACTGTCCTTGTCACGCGCTGCAACTACCAGAGCGGGCGGTTGGCTGGGGGTAGCTGATGTCACCATGGGTGTGTCAGGGATATGTGGGACTGACAGCCTTGGCCGGAGGCTGGGGTACCATGGCTGTAGTTTTGAATTGGTATGGCAAGATAACCAGAATACTAGATTGGAAGTTGAGTGGAAACCGTATTTTACCTTTGCTCATCGCTCTGTTATTAACCTTCATCTGCTTGCTTCAGTTGCTTACAATTGTGGGATGGATACAATGATTCCTGGGTGAAATATTTGCTGCATCAGGCTGTGAATTTTTCAAATAAAACACAATGCTACAAAAATACCTGCATCACCAATACTCCTTAAAAGTCTGTGGGAGAACACAGAATCTCGCTAAGTATTTGCCAAATGCTTAATACATGATGCTTGGGGCTATGTCTGCAGACGTGCAGAGTAATCGTGTCTGTGTCTAGGTTGAATAGAGCTGTTCTGAAAATATTAGGTGAAAGTGCCAGTATTCATCCATACACAGAATGGATACTACAGGTGGTGGTACCAGGAGCAAATTTCACAGACATTCTCACAGATTTGAAGATGACATCACAATCCTTATTCCTGTGGATGGTAAGTGTGGAAATGCTTACAAAGAAGCTGATCCATTTGTGACCTGTACAGAGTGCAGAAAGCAAGGCTGAGCTGTGCACCAAAGAGGATTGAAAAGAATTCCTGAATGAGAGAGGGTTCCTACTGGGAAGAATGTGAATCTGCAATTTAAGGTCATGTCATAATGCACAAGCCAACAGCGCATCTTGCATTTCCTAACTTGACTTTGAAACCTTCACCTTCGTTAATGTAGTTTTTTGGATATAAATTCTATACAGATTCCATAAATTACTGAGGTCTTTTTGTAGTTCACAGCAAATTTGGCATGTCTAAATTATGCATGTCACATTAAGAGAGAGTCAGAGTAGATATTGCTAATGCTGCAGTTTGACAGTTTTAGCTTGAATTAATTTTCATCACTTTTAAGCAAACCTGTGCTTCATTTGAAGTTCTTTTATTAAGTACATGGTGGAAATACAAGAATACGTTGTGATTGCTGAAGATCATGTTTGTTATGGCAGACTAATTTCTTTTAAATTCTGAATCAGTCAACCTAAATACAATGGATTTTTTGCAGCACTGTAACGAGAAACATATGCTTGTTTTACATCAAGCTTCCCTCTGAAGGAGAGCTATGACAGATACAAATCTCACAAGAATTTTGATGAAACATCGTGCTTGTCATCATGATGGAACAGTTTTAGCATTAATAGGGTAAACACATTCCTACTTGAAGCATTTTCTCTCTGGATAGCAAAGGTCAAAGATTATCTTCAGGGTTTCCCCACAGTGCTGCTGCACCCTTGCTGTCAGTTTTCAGGGACTGAAACTTTGGCTGGGGTAAGGGCTGCCCATGCAGCACAGAACAGGCGGAGGCAACTGGAGCCACCAGGGCTGGAACTTGGTGTCCTACCTGGCATGCCACTGACCTGAATGCCTTGAGTGGCTTCACTTCTCTGAGCCTCTTCTAGCTGGTCCAAAGCCCAATGGGCTAAAATCTTCAAAAAATCTGTAGGCAGCTATCTCCATTGTAAACAATTTGGGCTAGCATCTAAGTACCCCTGAAGAACTTGATCTGATCTCAAAATTCAGTTTCCTCAAATTCCTCCACAGGCCCTGTGGAGCTGCAAGCTTCCTTCGGTGCAGTTTTGTAAATCCTTCAGTGTCAAATAGCTCTTGGCTCAGGACCTCAGTGCTGGTGGTGCCAGTACTAGGTGACAGGCTGGCCTAATGCCTCAGGGAGCCAGAGACCACATGTGCTTCTGCTTACCTGGCAAGGTGGGTGTTCTCCTGGCATGTCTGGAGAAGGAGCCCTCAACACCTTCTGCTCGCTGCTGATTGAATGCCAGCTTATGCTGGCAGGCTGTGGGCTCAATTCCTTTTGCTTCACCACGAGGTGTGGATTCACATTCCCTTCTCTGTGAATGCTTTAGTTCTCTAATTCACATATTTTTTAGAGTGCAAGTGGGGCTGTTAGTCCCATTGGCTGACTGTTCTGCTTTGAAAGGGGTAGTTACTGCACCAGGAGAGACTCTGACTCGAATAGGTTGGTTAGAGCTGTTTTCTAGGCTGGTTTACAAGCTGCTTTGAAACCAAGGTAATGCCCGACTCCACCTGCATGCTTGGGCAATTACTGCCCACCAGCTGATGGTCTTCACTGAGGGCTTCTGCCCTGCGCAGTGCTCTCCTGCAGTACCCAAGCCCTGAGCCAGCCCTGGCACCTGGACCAAGGAGATGAGCCAAGGGCTTGGGCAAGGAACACAGGGTGGGTGAGGGATGGGAGTGGACCCAAGGTTAGGAAACCATGTGCAGGGATTTGGAAGAAGCATAGGGAAAATAAGTCGACCTCAATCTCCTTTGCCTGCTTTGGAGGTGCGAGGTGAGGTTGGGGCATTTGTGTGCAGACCAAAGATGGCCACTGGGAAGGGGAAGAGAGAAAAATGTGGTTGGACGCATTTTGGGAAATGGCACCACTGAGAAGGACGGTGAGGAAAGAGAGGTGTGTGGTGGTTTGGCAAAGGCCAAGGTGCTTTGCAGGGTGATGCCTTTGTGTCCTAACTTTGGGAACCCCAAGTTCATGGTGCTCACTAAGGCTTAAGTTTTCCCTAAAGAATATTTAAGTATCATCCGTTGAACTGGATCATGAGTGGAGCCCAAGCTGTCCGTGTCCTATTTCCAGAGTGTCTGGATGCGACCTAAGTGCCTATCTCCTCTGGTCCAACCTCATGTGATATTTCTTTCCATGAAAACCAGAATGGTTTCAAGAGGCTGCCCTGACAGCTACAGAGTGGGTCTGGGTTTGGGGTGCTCACGTCTCTGCAGTGGGAGAGGAGCACTGGATCATTCAGTTCCAAACCCTAAGCAAGCGCTGGAGTTGCTGTTTTATGAGAGTGTGCTGCTTCGGTTCCTGTGCTGGGAAGGGATCTGGGGCTTGAAACCTGATCAGAAAGAGGTACCTCAGCACAGCTGGGCTGTGCTCTCCTCCACGGTTCCTAAAGCGGTTCCCTGCTGGCCTGTTCGGGTCTGGTTCTTTGTGTCTAAATCTTCTGGATTGCATGGAGAGGCTGGATAGCGAGACGCGGAGTTAAACGCTGCTGCGCTCAGTATTACCACACCTAAGCCCTTTTATGAAGCCTCATACTCCCGCTGCGGCCCAGCAGATTGAAATGATTGTTTATAAGCAGCAAAGTTCAGAGTACAAAGCTCAGACCTCTTCAAGGCACTTCAGAGAGTTTTTTTTGTCTGCAAGTTGTGCTCCCCAGTGGAGTATTAGCTTAAAAAGATACTATTACGAAATAGTCATAAAAGCAGCTAGATATGTTTGGTTTACTTCAATTAACTAAAAATTGTCCAAATCCTGAATGTTTCTCAGCTGCAGTCTCTCACCCTGAAGAAGATGGGAGAAAACTACTTTAATTTTCCATCAGTGTATGAGCAAGCCTCCAGTGATGCTCGGCGCCCAGCCTGCCTGCTGGAGCTCACGGCACTGTCACGGCAGTGTGGAGGTGGCTCTGATAAAAAGCAAAAAGTAGTCTGCTGCCAGGTGAGGTTTGGCTCGGCTCTGCTCTGCGCGTTGCAAGAGCTGAGGTACCAGAGGAGGGGTGAGATCAGCATTTCAGAGCTCTGTGGAGACAGTCATCCCCGCCCAGGAGCGCTTAGGCTGTAGCAGGGCAAAGTCAGGACCTGGGTCTGCGCTGGCAGCAGCTAGAGATGCTTTATTTTTATTAAAAAAACACCCAACCTCCCCAGAAAAGCAGAATAAAAGGAGTTCCAGGGAAAAAGTAACAAAGCATGTTTCCTTTCAGAAGTACAGCTGTCTTGCAGAGGGGCTGGTATTCCCATTATAAGAGTGCTGATGTAATTATGACAGATGAGATGTTTAGATCTGTAGTTTTATGTACGCACGTGGTAGCCCAGGTTGACCTGGCTTACCCCAAAGAGCAATGTTATCCACCCCATCTGTTGCCCGGGTCTTGAGGACAACTTCTGCTGGGAGCAGCATCTTCTGCTGGACAGCTCGTGGGTTTTCAGCCGTTCCCCAGAACTGGTTCTTGGTGCAGATCTTGGGGTACAGAGCACCTGGCTTTGCACACCCTTGGTCTTATCTGATTGCACGCTCTTGCTGTTTCTCATGGAAGGGAGGAGTGTCTCCACCTCCACCCCAGGAGCTTTGGAGGATCTCTTTCATGAATTTTTATACTTAGCTCTTCATATTTATATCAAACCCAGTGGTGTGGCTGTACACTTCCAAAACAGCCATTAAAGACTTGATACTTTATAGAGGTTCAGCAAGCTACTTCAAAAAGAACATGAGGAGGTATGCTTTGAAAAGGGACTTCTCCAGCTGCTTCCACCCAGCACTTTAAAAACACATAAGACACAATAAAGCAAGTGTTGACATAAGCGAGCTTCAAAAAAACCCATTGGATTATTTTGAAGGAGTATAAACACACGTGGGGAGACTTATCATCCTTCACCCAGCAAAACAATTACATCAGTGCAGCTTGGACTGGGATCTGCCTTAAGATCTCCCAGATGTTGCAAACAGCAGAGTTGCTGATCGGTTGCTCTGGGTAATTATAAAGTGACAAATGGAGGAGGGGAGATTGGTTCTTAAAGAAAAAAATAAAAGCCTTTTGGGGAATGGAAGAGGAGATCCGCTGTTCATAGCTGACACCCAGAGCCATGGCAGTCTCTGCTTGTGCCTGGCTTTGCTAGGCTGGTGTCATGGACATGTCTGAGAGCCTACCTCACACCTGAGCTCTGGTGTGCTGCATGGAGGGGATGAGCCCCCCAGCAAGGAGCTTGCTGTGCAGTGATCGTAGGATGGCTCAGAAATCACATTGTCAGCATAGAATCATAAAATGGTTTGGGTTGGAAGGGCCCTTAAAGATCATCTGGTTCCAACCCCCCTGCCATGAGCAGGGACATCTTCCACTAGACCAGGTTGCTCAGAGCTCCATCCATCCTGGCCTTGAAGGCTGCCAGGGAGGAGCAGCCACAGCTTCTCTGGGCAACCTGTTCCAGTGTTTCACCACCCTCATTGTGAAGAATTTCTTCCTAATATCTAATCTAAATCTGCCCTCTTTTAATTTACAGCCATTCCCCTTGTCCTATCACTACATACCCTTGTGAAAAGTCCCTCTCCATCCTTCCTGTAGGTCCCCTTCAGGTACTGGAAGGATGCTGTAAGGTCACCCCAGAGCCTTCTCCAGGCTGAACAGCCCCAGCTCTCTTAGCCTGTCCTTGTAGGAGAGGTACTCCAGCCCTCTGGCCATCTTCGTGGCCCTCCTCTGGACCCACTCCAGCACATCCATGTCCTTCTTATGTTGGGGGCTCCAGAGCTGGACACAGTACTCCAGGTGGGGTCTCACGAGAGCGGAGTAAAGGGGCAGAATCACCTCCCTCGACCTGCTGGCCACGCTTCTCTTGATGCAGCCCAGAATACACTTGGCTTTCTGGGCTGCAAGTGCACATTGCCGGCTCATGATGAACATCTCCCAGCCTGGGCTGAGGGACCTGCTGCTCTCCTCGCTAGCAGAAGCCTCTCTCGTCCTGAGGCAGGAGATGCCAGCCCTGACACTCAAATGGGAAGGGAGACCTGGGGAAAAGCTGCAACCTTGCTGGCCCCGGGGGGAAACAACTTACCTGGCTGCAGGGCTGGTCCCCTGCTTGGACCTGGGCTGTGCAGCTGGAGAAGGGAGCCCCAGATGAGGAGGTGTTGGTGCTGCGCTGCAGCACAAGAGTTCAAGACTTTGGGGGCTGCAAGAAAATGGGGAGCAGGTCCCTGACACTGTAGCTGGGTGGCTCAAACCCTGGAGTCCATCCCTGGCTCAGAGGTGTGGTTTTGCGCAGTTGCTGTGAAGGATTTGCTGTTTGTAGCACAGAGGATCTGTGGGCCTGGTGAACTCGTGTCAGGAATAAGCCCCAGCTCCTCTGCTCCTGGGGGGTGGGTGCTATCCCCTCGCACCCACGAGCAGGGCACTGGCCTCATGGGGTGTGCTCAGGCCACAATGACCCTCTGCTCAGCCCTTTGGAGGACGCTGGAAGGCACCAGCACCCTGAAGAGCCTATGGGACTCGGCAGCCCAAGTGTCGGGAGATGCTTCAGCCTCAGAAAGAGAGGAGATTTTGGAAACCCCCATGCTGGTGTTTCCAAGGGGTAGCGTGGGTTGGCGAGCCCCAGCTTGCAGTCCCGGTGGGGTCCAGCCAGGTTTTCCCTCTCCCCGCATGGCGAGTAGCTGGGCTGTTCCTCCAGCTCCCCGCAGCCTGGGGCACATGGTACCAGCTTGTGTTCACCCACTCGCAGCAGCACATCAGGCTGTGAACGGTGGCGGGTGAGAACTGGAATCAGTGCCACGCCGCTGCGGTGGGCAAGAAGGACGGGTGGGCAATGAGCCCCCCGCATGCCCTGCCCGAGGCGATGGGTGACAGCCCCCAAAGCGAATACTGCTGGGTGCCGCGGCAGAGGGGACACGAGCGCCCAGACCACGGCTCTGGCTTCTATTACCGGCATGTCGCCAGTTTACCGGTGCTAGCCCAGCAGGGCTGCTGACCCCCGGTGTGGAGTGGCGGCGGAGCAGGGTGCCAAAGGTAGGGTGCGCTTGCCCATCACCCTCGCAGGAGCTGCCTTGGAGATGGATGTGGCTTCATCAGCATGCAAGGGTGACGAGCTCAGCTGCAGGTCATCTACGCAAAAATGAACCCCTGGCAATGCCAGTCCCCTATGTCAAGGGGCAGGTTTGTCCTGGACACGACGGCAGCAGTGGGGAGAAACGTGTCACCCATTCCCATGTCACGTGTCACGCATCGCCCAGTGAGGCCAGCTCACCCCGACGCAAGGTGGGGCTGCGCTGTAACAGTACGAGCACCGCCGGAGTGTCCTGGCATTGTCTTCTTCTCTTTTTAATTTCATTTTTCAGGATGACAACACTTTAGAGGTTTATGACCAACAGGAGAATTTACTACTAAGTCATATACTGATGTAATGAAATCTAATATATGCTGTGTAATGAGTTATGAGATGTTATTTAGTTTCAGGGTTTTATTACTTCAATCAGTTATGACCATATTTCCTTTTATATGATTGCTCACTCGTTAAACATACCAGATGACTGTATAAAGAACACCTAATAAAGTCTGGAGATGTTAAAATATAAATGTTTTAATTTTTTGCCATAAATTTGTTTTAATTCTACTGATGGTGGCTTTTGCGCTGGAAGTGGTGCAGTCCTTGTTAGCAGTGCAGACCTTGGTAGCGTCGTCTCGGGTCCTTTGTGGGAAGGAGCTGAGCGACCCTGCTTCATTGTAAAGCATAGTTATTCACCAGTGCTCACCTTTGGTGACTATACACAGAAATGCAAAGGTTTTTAGAATAAAATGAAAGACAGAAAACATTGATCTGTGGTATAAGTTATTGTCTTAATTATCCTCTCATATTTACCAGCATAACTGCAATATACTTGTCCTGGTTTCTGCCAGTCTTCAAGAGGGAAGAATCAGACTTATGGTCTTCACCATCAAAATCCAATATATGAATGTTCTACCCACGCACCTTTTGGCAATCCTCCTAATTTTTCCACATTTATGCATTGTATTTTAAAGTCATGTGGGATAACATCATAGCAGTGGAATTACATAGCTGTGAAATAAGATCAGAATCAAGTCTTTAATAAATCAATGTTTAAGCGAGTGAAGGACCTCAACTGCTGAGCAATTGCAGGAACCAAGCGGTGTAGAGTCCTGGTCATGATACATTTGTAGCAAGTGTTGGATTCTCAAAAATTATTGTAGAACACATTTTATGATGGTTAACAACTCTGCAGCGAGAGCCTGTGTCCGCATTAATACAGGTTGCAGATGCAAGCCACCTGCTATGGGCACACGGAGGTCTTCAGCGCTGCTGGCTGGGCTCCTACATGGGTGTCACCTGCCTGGAGATGGCATCTACATAAACTACACCTAATCACAGCTTTCTCGTTTCCTCCCCACCTCTGTGCAGGCAGCACTCACGTGATTCACTTAGCCTGATCGAAGCCCTCACTGTCTCCTGCACCAGGCTGGGTATTTCTGCCCAGGCCGGGTCCTGGTACCGACTCAGGGACGAGGTACCACCATAGAGCTGCCGCAGCGGAGTGGTGGAGAAGGGAACGTTCCCCTGTGCCTGCAAACTGCTGTTACAGGGTCTCAAAAGCAGCAGGTGACAAACTGTTCTGTACAAGACCTTGAGAGCAGCCTCTGCAGCAGAGTATGGGTTTCTGCTGCACGTGTACAAGGCGCAGGGCTCTGGTGCCCGGGCTCGCTCTGGCTGCTCGGAAGTGCAAGGGAAACCAGCCGGTGCGAGGACAGGAGCCTGGGAAACCTGAGCCCACTGTAGACATTTGTATGGTCAGATTCAATCATAGAATCAATCATAGAATCATAGAATCATAGGTTGGAAAAGACCTCTAAGATCGTCACGTCCAACCATCCACCCAACACCACCATTCCTACTAAACCATCTCCCAAAGTGCCACATATACACATTTTTTAAACACCTCCAGGGATGGTGACTCAACCACCTCCCTGGGCAGCCTGTTCCAATGTCTGACCACTCTTTCTGTGAAGGAATTTTTCCTAGTATCTAATCTGAACCTGCCCTGACACAACTGGAGGCCATTGCCTCTTGTCCTATCACTAGTTACTTGGAAGAAGAGACCAACCCCTGTCTCACTACAACCTCCTTTCAGGTAATTATAGAGAGCAATAAAGTCCCCCTCAGCCTCCTCTTCTCCAGACTAAACAGCCCCAGTTCCCTCAGCTGCTCCTCGTGAGACTTGTGCTCTAGACCCATCACCAGGCTTGTTGCTCTTCTCTGAACACGCTCCAGCACCTCAATGTCCTTCTTGCAGTGAGGGGCCCAAAACTGAACAAAGTATCTGAGGTGCGGCCTCACCAGTTCCGAGTTCGGGGCACGATCACCTCCCTGCTCCTGCTGGCCACACTATTCCTGATACAAGCCAGGATGCCCTTGGCCTTCTTGGCCACCTGGGCACACTGCTGGCTCAAGTTCATCCGGCTGTCGACCAGCATCCCCAGGTCCTTTTCCGCCGGGCAGCTTTCCAGCCACTCCTCCCCAAGCCTGTAGCGTTGCATGGGGTTGTTGTGACCCAAGTGCAGGACCCTGCATTTGGCCTTGCTGAAACTCATACAACCGGCCTCAGTGCACTGATCCAGTCTGTCCAGATCCCTCTGCAGAGCCTTCCTGTCCTTGAGCAGACTGACACACCTGCCCAGCTTGGTGTCATCTGCAAACTTACTGAGGGAGCACTCAGTCCCCTCATCCAGATCACTGATAAAGATGTTAAACAAGACCGGACCCAAAACTGAGCCCTGTGGAACACCACTTGTGACTGGCTGCCAGCTGTCTTTCCCTTCCTCAAGGGAGGGAAAGCTGCCTTTTAGTTACAATTTAATTTAGAATTTCAGCAACCAAAAATATTTTCAGCGTATTTAATCTGCTGTGACTGTGGCTACCGTCTGTAGTGCAGCCCAGGGATGACTTTGTTTGACAAGATGAGCCCTGCTGCTCTGTTGCCTGTGGCAGAAAGGTGCCAGAGGCCCAGTCTGGCACAAGTCCCCATCCCCGTTCCCATCCCAGCCTCTGAGCTGTGGCCCTGACCAGCCTACGCCTTGCTTTAGCTGTGCTTAGTATTGCTGCTGTCTGTAAACCCCTCCTTCTGGTTCTGCAAGGCATGGTGTCACCTCGAGATAGTCCCTCTGTTGTTTATCAGTTCAGTATTTTTTTTTAACTGAACATACATCAAGATGCTGTACTTCTAGTATTTATTCAGTTATTGGTAGAGACACTAACAGAAGGGAAAAACTTCTAAATGACCCATCTTTCTTCTCCATTCTATTAATATCTCTGTCACTATTCGAATAAATTTTAGGAGAAGAATTACAGCAAGTAACGAAATAAAGACTTTACTATTCACAAATCCAGGATAATAATTCAGCCAAGGAGAATCATACATCAACTAAATGGCCAAGCATGCTTAAAATATGTCTTTGTACAGTAACAAGGCACGATTTAATCCCATTAAGAAAATGTTGGCAGTGGCTCAGTGTTTGGGAACGTGCCACTGAACTGTCCTGCTGTAACCTTGGATGTAGGAAAAGTTGAGACAAAGCAGCATACTCAGTGTGACACGTCTTTGCCCTTTACGTCCTTAATGATGCAATGAATTACTAAAAGATTTAATTTTGTTTAGCTACAGAAACTGTCTTATATGCAGAAGCTAAGCAATAACATGCTTGCTGAATGTGCCCTATCTGCTGCTTCATATGCAAAGTTTATTTGCATCTCCATAAAACACAGATTTCTGAGCTACCTCAAAAGGGCAAGTCCACATCTGATTTTCATTTGCAAGAAACAAGATCTTTGTTCCATACATCTTACTTAAGGGATAAAAAGACAGGTAGATTAGTTTCTCACTAACCAAAAATTTAAGAAAAACATTGGATTTTTTTTCTCAAGTTTTATTTTTCATCTGCATCTGGGTTACTCTGCTTTTACTTTGTCCCCAGTATTTTCAGTAGGATCCACAGTACTTTTCTTTCCTGTGGGTACTTTGTATGTGGCACTCAGCTGCCGAAACTATTGACTTCTCTTATTTCTAATTAAGAAGGATTTAATATGTACTGTAGAAAAGACAGTATGGCTAGATGCATTTCTCATGGCCACACATTATATTGTCAGAGTCTTATTCATAGATCTTGGAAAAAATACTGTGTGGACAGTTTAAAAGATTAGATTTCAAGACAAAATCACTGCTGATTCAGTATAAGCTGGGGGGTCAGCACGATGGGGGGCCGCTGGTGCAGAGCGCTCCCCGCTCCTCTGCAGCTCCGTGGGGTGTGGGTGCTGCTCCTCCCCGCACACGCAGCTTTCTTCCCCTCGGTTGCTGCGGCGCTGCCCCGATGTCTGCAGGCACAGGAGGAGAGCGGGTGCTTTGGGCGATATTAAAACATCCGAACATTACGAGTCAGAGGCATCAGTATCCAGTGCTGTCGGCTGATTCTCTGCGAAGGTCTTGCCCTTAAAGTTATCAGCTGTGTGGTTTTCTTCCACTGTTACTTGCAATATCGTGTTGTTGTGCGGAATGAATTACTTGACAGAGCTTTGTCTCTCTTTGTATTGTAACAGCTTCTAGAAAAATTCAAACTGACAGTTCCTATAGTAAGGCATGAGGAAATATATTTCAATAATGCATGTGTTATATAGTCCGAGGTCAGAGAGTACACATACATCACAGTCTACCGCGGGGAATATGAGGGTAACTATAGATGTATGCACAACACACAAACATGAGTAATTACTTTTTAGCTCTTGATCCATCCTCTGGCATTCGCTGCCAAACCAAAGGAGAAAAAAAAATGCTGTCCCCTTCCCGTGTAATTGCAGAAGGAGTCTTTGCTCCACAGAATGAGGTTTAGAAGCCACAGAAAGAAAACAGCGTGGCCCATAGCAAGGGGATGGCCCCATTTTTTTCCCTTGAGTCACGGTGCTAAGGAACTGACACGGATACTCATAGGGGCTACGCTCTTGTGCCAGCGGCCCCACCGTCACGGCCGGGATGGGGGGACTGTGCTGCTTCCAGTGGGTTTCCTTCGAGGAACAGAAGAGCGGGACGGCTCGGTGGGTCAATGAGCCCTAGGTGGGCTCAGCACCAGCACTGGCTCCTAAGTGGCTCTCTGCCGCCGACAACCTCACATCAATGTTTTAAGGGCAGCTTGCTGACAGCGGAAGCAATATGACAAAAATCAGGTAGGCAAGAGGGATTAAAACATGTACAGCTGAGCAGAATTTGTTAGCCTCAATTACATGAGTCAGGGACTAGTGAAGTGTTTGAAAACCTGGAAATAATTCCAACTTGTCATATCGGGAGTCTCCTTCCCAGAAACAGCCTGTGGAAGCAGAGGCAAGTCTGCCATATGGATAGCAGATGCCTCAAGGGAGCTGAAAAGAAGATACTTTGCTAGTACTAAAAATATTCGGTATGAGGAGGTGATAACAAGTGCTTCTAAAGAAGAAGCGATTATTTATCATCGAGTAGACAATTTTTACTGTTTCCTAGAAGACAAACGTATACGCTCAGATAATCCCGGACTGTTGCAGTGAACAGGCACTGATTCACAGCTTGGGGCAGAAGCTATAATAGCAAGCAGATTGCACATCTTCTTTAACCATCTGCTTTTTAAAGCGCATTTTATCACAGGCTGTATTACACCGAAAAAAAGGTAGGGAAATAGGAAGACAATGAGTTACCAGTGTACAGTTGGTTTTATGTACAAAGTGGTATGGTTGCCTTTGCCATTTGCAGCTTTGATGTTTTACTTTTTAACACTTTGATTAGGAACTGTGTCGTGGACATTGCTCAATTTATAACCTCAGTACTGTGGTGTTAGATGGTTCCTGTGAGACCTGCTTCCAAGTACCTGCTTAAACATCATGAATGAGGCTTGAGAGAAGAACTTCATCGCTGCCTTCAGGTGCCTTAGGAGATGTGTTAAGGAAGGATGCCACTAAGCGAGGAAGCTTAGAGACAGCTTGAATTTAAGGGGAGCTCTGCAATGTCTTGCTCTATAAGCAAAGACACGCAGCTGTGGCTACTGCCTACGTAAGTACCAGCCACCACGTGCTCATGTTACTCATGTCCCAGGTACATGTTTGGGTTTTCTTCCAAGAGCTGTCCACACAGTTCCCTCAAATCCTGCAAAACTCCAGCAAATTACTGCAGAGAAAGATAAAGCAATCCCAGCAAGGTAGGGCTGTGTGGCTTATTGCCAGGTGCTGAGGTGAGATGAGCTGTAACAGACCGCCTCCGACAAATCTTCATCTAATCTGTTCTCAAAAACCTTTAATGACTGTGCTCCCCCAGCCCACAACAGTAGCCTGCTGCTGAGCTTATCTTTGATTATAGATGGGAAGTTTTTCCTAATATCTAATCTAAATCTCCCTTGCTTCCAGTTAAACCTATTACTCTTTGTCCCACTCTCAGTCGACATCAAGGCAACAGATTTTCATCCTCTTTACAGTAATCCTTGAAGGTGGGTATCCTGCTTCCTCCAGACCCATCCATCCTCTCTTCACGAGACTAAACAACCCGAAGCTCTTTCAACCTCTACTCACAGGTCAGGTTTTATAAACCTCTTAACTCCCTTGTTGGTCTCTTAGGGCTTTCTATTTCATTTACGTCTTCCTTAAAAGGCGATGTCCAGTGCTGGATGCAGCACTTGAGCTAAGAAGTTCCCAGCACCATGAAACTACCACCCGGCCCTTGGCTTTCCCATCCCTGTGGGTACACGCGTGGGTGTCCTGTGGTCACCCAGTCTGTGCTTACTTCCAGGTCTCTTCTGCTGTCTGGTCAGCCACTTCCTCTTTCAACACGAGTCCTTTTGACCTCCTTGCACTCCACACGTGTCTCTCTTTGGTTTCATTTGTTGATTCTGGAAAACCTCTCCGATTTTTCATAGCTATTTTGAATTTTAATCCTGGGCCCCAATATGCTCGCAATCCTCCTGGCTTAGTGTGATGGGCCAATTTTATAAGCGTACTTTATTCCATTATCCCAGTTACTAATGAAAATATCAAACAGAAACAGGCCTCAGACAGACCCTGGGTGACCCCATTAAAAACGAATTTTCAGTTTGATGGCAAACCATCGTAAGTTCAGCATGGTTTTCAACCGCCTGTGCACCCACTAACTAATGATTTCATCTGGCCTGTATTTCCTTAAATGGCCTTATAAGAACATCACAGGGGACAAATTCAAATGCCCCACTCCAGTCAAAGTATGTATTGCTGCTCCTTGTCTGTCACCAAGAAAGAGGAAACATCTTTGTTCTTCTGAATCAGATTTGCCTTGGCCACACCGTGCCAGACTGTGAGGAAGAGGACTCCTGCCCAACCAGTTGCAAAGCATCAGCTGGGGATGGGGAAGTTTTTGGCAATTGCTATTTTAAAACTGTAAAAAACCACATTGTTGGATACAGCATTTCTTATTGCTGATAAATGGTGGAGTCTGCAATGATCACGACTCTAATGCTGCTACCAAGCACCCAAGGAACGCATAAGAAGGGAAGGAGAAAAGCAAGGTCTCATCCCACACAGACAGCAGCCTGTCCCAAGGCTCCTTCCCTCACCCTCCATCTGCACCTGGGTTCGTCCACAGCCCCCTCCAAACCAAAACCCAACACCTCTGGTAGGCAGCAGTGACAGCAGCAGCACCCACAGCCCCAGAAAGGCCAAGGGATGTCATACCATTGCCATTTCAAGGTAAAAATCATTCTCCTGGAGTCAAGACAGGATTAACATTTCCTTGCAGCCCCTGCAGGGAGATCAGAAAATGGAGAGACGTTGTTTCATGCAGACCAAGAAAGGTGACCGCCGCAGGGAAGGAAAGCCTGGGGAAGCCTCCTTCGGTGGAGGATCCCCCAGAGGGAGAGCACAGGAGAAGGCTGGCGGTGCTCCTCAGGCACCAAGCCTGAAGAAGATGCTCCAGGAGTGACAGGACTTTGTTACTCATCATCAGGGAAGAGGCAAATAATTTTTAATACACATTTTGGTTTCCCAGGGCCAGGTGTGTGCTGGGTGCCACAGCGGCCTCTGCAGCCGTGGGATCCGGGGCAGAGCCTTTTGCGCTGGTAGCTCTGGGCTATGTATATTGCACCTTTACATTCAATTTGATACTGCCTTTAGCCTGGTCCCCCTGCCAGTGCAGCTGCAGAAAGGTTGGGGAAATTTGCCATAATATGCTTGGGAATTCTTGTGGAAAGCAAGTTTCACCTACGGCAGTGGAGGTGGATATGTTTGAGGGGCTTGGGTTTCTTTTCATCCTGAAATGCTCATCCTCACTTAAAATCAGAAGCAAGGTGGAGTTTAATGTTGAAATGTTCCAGCTTGAACATACAGGACCGCTGGAAATCAGTGTTTAAGACTGTTTAGAAAATGCACCGAACTCACGCCCTGGATTAAAACCTGCGTAAGGAAAACATTACTTCAGCCAAGATCCAGGCGATGTTGCTAACACCAGTGAAGAAACGCACAGAGGTGGGTGACCCCGCCGCTGCGCAGCCAGCGGCACAACCCCAGCCCGCTGTGGGGCTTCGGGCAGCCCTGCCCGCGCGCTGCCTGGCCGGCAGCCAGCCTTCCCCAGCCTTCCAGAAGTGAAATCCCGGCGCAAAAATCTCTGCTGGCACCAAGCACCCTGAATCCTACACGCTTCAGCTGCAAGAGGGTTTTACCAAGCCTAAAGGAAGACAACTGAGAGGGCGTGAACAACTAAAGATAGAGACATGGGGGACTTTTATCTGTTTCCTATCAGGAAAAGCGTTAAGTGATGTTTTAGGTTTTCAAGAACACCCTAATTCAGTATTCTGCTGCAGCGGGGCGGTCACTGGGCTTTGGACCGCAGCCCAGCCAAACAGAATGGAGCTTTTCATCAGTTAAAATCCGAGAAGGGAATAATGATCTCAGAGTTATGTATTTATCATTAGATTTGGCCTGCTGACCTGCCGAAGGAAAGGCAATGGCTTGAAACAGTTTTCACAAAGCCAAGACCTAAACGGCTGCAGTAAAAATTAATTTTATCCTGATCCCTTTCTTTTTTTTTTTTTCCCAGATACACATATTCCTGTCATGTTTGGATAAATCCTGCTCCCCCAGTTCCCTCAGCGTGGTCAGTGCAACTCTCCGTGGTCCGAAAATCTAGGCTGGCCCGAAGATGTCACTGTCTTGGCAATGACTCGCACGCCCCAAAGAGGGCTGTGTGGAGTTGTGTGGAGTTATGTATGCATCAGCAGCAACAAGTGTGAAAAGGCTGAGACTGCTGGCGCTCGCCCTTCGTCGGCCTTTTCAGATTAATGGCACTCGCTCTGAGCATTACTGGCTGCAGATATTTAAAGAGCAAAAAGAGCGAGTATTGCAGTTAGCATTTTTTCATTTAACATTTTTTCCTCCTCTTTGTTCATTTAAGCAGATATTTATGCTTTTATGGACATGAGGAACTTCCCCTGGCCCTCTCAGCACCAGCATGTGCCATCTTGTTCTCCCAGCAAGCGCCGCACAGTGACAAGCAATGCTCCTTGTCCCGGCACCCTTTCTCCTCGGGGTAGGCACTTTTCCCCCTTACCGAAAAAACAAATGAGCTTTGGGTGGTGGAAGCACAGGAGTTTTCCAACATGTGATGGGAGCAGGTTCAGCGTGGTGGGGCACAAGCACCAGCTGAAGCGATGGGGCATCTTAAACGTTACCCTTTACAAGCTGCCCCATGCTGAGATCTCTGCATTTCTGTCAAAAGGCTGGACATTACTGCTCTGTTAAAACTCCAAGACCTTCATGCCAAAACAAAGCATAAAGTAAAAAAACCTCTGAGAAAAGACTACAGGATTTCCTTGCTTCCCAATACACCTGCAGAAAATGAAGGCAAAAATCCCTTGCATGCTACACCTACAAAAGTATGCTACAAAAGCTCAAAGCCCTGTGTTTCTTCCTTCTAATATAATTCTTCTGTTATGAAATAAGTGCAAGATCTAGGCCACTTAAAACTCAACTAAATCGGGGCTTCAGACTTGAAAATCCACCTAGATCCCAAGCTGTGATGTAGTCTCCAGGGTTGTCTCCTCTCCGGAGGTACCTACATCTGTTGGTCATGAATTGGTGATCACACAGAGCCCAGGCACCTAACTGCTGCCATCTGTGCATCCCTCGGGCATGGTGGTAACTGTTAATTGATGTTAAATTAATTTGGTGGTGGGCGGAGGTTTTGAGTAGGGGTGTTCAGAGAGCTGAAGCCACCGTGACAGGCGGCATTACTTTACATCTGCATTGGCTGCCTCGGCAGAGCTGATGATGATTAAATGGATGGAGCCAAAGACGGTCTCTCCAGTTCACTGTGAGTGGCACTGCTTGCTGCTAAACACAGAGCTGAACTCACTTTCAGATGAAAGCAAATTCACCTACAGCTCTGACAGCAAAAGAATTCACATGCTTAAAGACAAATGAGATGTATATTTGCTTTTATTCCTCTTTCTCACAACATACGAAATTGCTGGAAATTCTTTCTTTCCTGTGCACAATCTTTTCTTTCTGTTTATTTTACCTGATTTGCAGCTAACAGCTGGTTTTACCTATGACAACCAGCTCACAGAGGCACTTCAGGATATAAAGCACATTTATGATAAGACACCTGATAAATCCTTTCATGTTCTGTATCTTTCCTGTAAAGCTGGGGAGGAGGAGAAGAGAGACGGAGAAAAGACCTGCTTTAGGATGATGTCATAGCTGTTGGGCACATCTGCCCCAAATTAAATTACCATCTAGAGGGCTTATTTTCCAAACATATTTCTTTTCGGCTTGGAAGGAGACATAAAGCAGTGTATCCCTTCAGTTTGCATTTGGGGAGTGTCTGAAAATTTGGGATCACCCTTCACAGTATGCCAGCAAGATTTACCGGGGCTGAGTCTCTCAGGTGATGATGCTGTACAAGTTGTATGAAAAATGAATCTTTCTTGGTTCCTTGATTAAGTTGTGACTCCTAATAAATCTTCCAGAGAAATCAAGCCTGTCTTGCTAAAAGCATGAGGGACCTTTACAAAGCCCTCTAAGAAGGTGTAAGAAAGGGATCTCACCTGTAAGAAGAAAGCTTGCGAAAGTGAACCTGTTCAAATTTTTAAAAATCCATTCTCCATCCTTCACAGTGAACTCTGTATGCGTGCCAGAATCTGAAGACAAAAATGTAAAAGGCGTAGAAATTAACAACACCATTTAAACACATCGAGGATAAAACACGTGCAAATAGGCTGCTCTGTCTATGGCAATATCAAAAAAAAAAAAAGTAACAGGAAAAAGCAAGAGGAAGAGAAAATGTATGAAAACTAATTTGTTTTTTAATATGCAATCTTTCCCTATAAAGGCACTCCGACTATTTGTCTTCCAGGTGATAAAGAAGAGGGAAATGCTGCACCAGACACAAACCTTGCTGAGGGCTGGTGTGGAGTGCAGGTGCTCCCAATGTGCCCATCCTGGCAAAGCCCCGTGGGACGGGTGAGCCGTCTCTTCTGGCTTTGGTGTCTGCTCCTGAGCGGACCCCGTGGGCCCAGTGGCCGTGAAAAAGCTGCACACGTGTGTGGCGTGTGCTGCGTTGGAGGGAAAGACCCCAGTGCCGCCCGGCCAGCTCGGGCAGCCTCAGTGCTGAACGCAATCACACCAGTGTTGTTTCACAGGAGCTCCACTGAAAACCACAAACCTGCCATTTGTCCACATTAGGTACTTAGAACTGGGGTAAAAATGCCCGCAAATGCCTCTTGCAACGCACCTGACACATAGCATCCAGGCGCAGCCAAGCCTTTCAGCCCATCTAGAAGCCCCGGCCCCGGTTTTGTGCTGACGTAAACCAGGGCAGTTGGTGGATGCACGCTGATTTACACCAGCTGAGGAACTGTTCCTATATTTTCACCTGGTTCATGAAGATTTATATACTAATTCCCTGCAAAGCTTTATAATGAAAAAAAGAATCGCCTAGCTGTGTGTGCAAGTCCTATTTCATGAGTAAGTTATCTCAGCCTTGCTGGGTCAGATCTTACTGAGAGGACGATACATCCAGGGCTGTCATGTAAATCATTTCCTTTTGAATACTTAAGTCTAATCAACTTCAGACCTTGTTTTGGACACATTGTACTTTTCATAAGCTGAAGAACTCTCTCTGATGAAATCCTTGCCTCCTGACCCCAAAATACATCTGAACAAAATTGTCCCATCAGGAGTTCAGATAATTGCTTGGCCTTTCCTGTCAGTCATAAACCAGACCGATCCAACTATTTTGGACACTTCCCCACACTTTAATGTGCTTTTCAAACACATTCCGGACAGTGTAACAGAATAGGAATGGTTGCTTTTACAAATGTGTGGTACTTCATATGCTTAAGCAAAGAAATCAGAGACTCTCTTTGCTGGTGCCATATGTATTACTGTGTGATAAAAATTCACCAGCATGTAGTTCTGCAATTATTGTTCTTACAGCTCCATTAGTCTTAAATCTTATTTATGTGCTGTGGGCTTTCTTCTTTCACTGGAACTCCCAGGCTCTCCCTCTCCTTGCGCCAAAGCTTATGAAACACCAAGTAATCCAGGCACAATCTGAAGACTCGATCTTCCTCGTGCCCAGAGTGAGTACGTTTAAGAGCGACGCCTTTCTGCTCCCACCTACAAGCTCCTTCAGGGCCCACCGCTGCGCAGCTCCTCTGATCCAACCGAGGTGGCCAGGTGGCTGACGCAGCAGGACGCCGGCGCTGAGCGAGGTTCGCGATTGCCACAGCGTCTGATGCACAGGGATGCAGCTTGCAACAGGGAGAAGCCAAAGTCCTCGTCTGGTCCGAGCTGGGACGCTGCCCCAGTGCTGCTGGGGACAGCGGGGTGAGATGTCCGCGCAGAAGGCACGGCGTGGACTCCGCAGAAGGCGGTGGGTAGTTTTCTGTTGACTACTGAGGGGGCCACAATTTTCTGCCCCCAGCCTTCCTTGACAGCCTGACAGCGTGCGCAGGAGAGCTCGGGGAGGTGAGGAGGATTTGCTGGAGGAAGCCCGGCACACTTCTGCTGGCGGATGGCAAGCTGCCCCGTGCACTCGGACGGTGCTAAATCCTGAACAATGAGAAGCATTACAAATATTCAGACATCACAGGCGAGGGTTTGCCGAGATCACAGTCTCGAGTTGAAAGCCTGGGAATTCCTCAAGGAGAAGGTGTGGTCTGGGGCAGCGCATGGGAGCCGAGAGCTTTCCAAGTGCCTCTGCAGCTCTCAGCATCTGATGGGGAGATTAAGGTCGCGGGCAAAACACACTGCGAAAATGGAAAGCAGGCTGCTGCGTTCACCAGTTGGTCCAAAGGACAAAATGTATGTGAATGTTAGAAAAGAAAAATCATTAAAAGACCGTCCTACATCAAGAAGAAATCTTTCCAATGGTGGAAACCAGAGACTAGCGGAGTTTGGGTGCCACGGAGGAGCCTCACTTCTTCTGCACCCAAGCCCCAGCCGGGCAAGCGGAGGTGTGGAGCCTTTCGTGTCACCTTGCAGACCGTCAGGACACGAAGCCCACATGTCGCACGGCTCCTGCGGGCAGGCAGGCTCCATCAGAAACCACGGCGCCTGCTGGAGGCCCCAGCCTCTCAGAAGGTCACTGCTACCTAGCAGGGGGGACAAAACTGAACGTAAGACCACAGTTTGGAGTTTGGCACTTTACGCCATCAGCGAAGAGCAACCCGGGAACCCGAGCGGTGTTTCTGACACCGGTGAGCGACACCCGGGTTTTGGCTCCGGCACAGCCTGGTGAGGGTACGCGCTTGCGGGTCGTGGCTCTTCTGTATGCATCACAGAACCGCTCCTGAAGCTCCCGCTGGCCTTACCGTTTCTCAGCGTACCCTTGTGCGCCGGTGGTCCCAGGCGGAGCTCGTGCGGGGTTTACAGGCCATCCTCTGAGGAGACGCAGAAGAAGCGTGACCCCTCGGGAAAGTTTGCATTCTCCGCAGGAGCGCCCGCAGCGAAGGCCACGGGGTCCCCTCGGGTGGCTGCCGCGCCCACCAGGTTGGTGGCCACGGACCAGCACACCACCAAGCTGCAAATTTTTCAGTTTCAGGACTTAACTCTAAGAATAGAAAAATAACTTTCGATTTTTCATATTTCTCCTTCACATCATCGTGAGAAAAGACCTAATCCTGGAATTCCTCTGTTTTCCGAACGCCTTGTGCGATTTCCCGGCGGGATGCCCACCGTTCCAACCTTTGCTTTCTCGCTCCCTTGCTCTTCGTCACTGCCTCGCCGCTCCGCTGTCACCCCCGGGCTGGTCCTCGCAGAAATGACGTCAGAGACGTCCGTGACGTCAGGGCGCTTCAGCGGCCCGGCCCCGGGAATCGGGGCCCAAACCAGCGAACCGAGCCGGGGGGGAAGAGCCGCGGGGCCGTCGGGGAAAGGCGTTCGGGCGGCACGCGGAACGGGACGGCGGAGGGGGTGCCGACGGGGCAAACGCACGGCGGGGCGGCGGCGGGGGGGCTCCGGGTCCGTCCGTCCGTCCGTCCCCCCCCCTCGCGCCC
>Ga0065711_1032230_pt1 | contig 27742 bp, 18 predicted proteins | sample Hoacrofraction12_FD_59098 | JGI IMG/M metagenome (GOLD analysis project Ga0065711, IMG submission 59098) | Hoatzin crop microbial communities from Cojedes, Venezuela - Epithelial fraction 12 v2 (version 2) | ecosystem: Host-associated > Birds > Digestive system > Esophagus > Crop | place...
GAGAGGAGGGGAGAGGAGGGGAGAGGAGGGGAGAGGAGGGGAGAGGAGGAGGATGGATAGCAGGTTAATACCATATGACAAAGCTTAATGTTAACGCGTTTGTTATCAAATGCTCATGTCTACATCTGGTTGTACTGCCTTGTAGTGAGCTGTAATCAACCGAGTGTCCCAAGCATACACTAAGATTCCATGCTCAGAAGCAATTACCAAGATTTTCTCATCACATATGAAAGACCAGCATTAATGTTCATTTATGAGAAGGGTGCACAGAAGCAAAAGTGACTGTATTATTTCTATACTTGTTTAAATATAGAATTGATACAGCTTACTCTTGAACATTTTATTTGAGGATAACAGCATACATTTGCTAAGAAACAGAAGAACAAATTTCTCATGCAATGGCCTTGTGCTGAATGCTCAGCTACAGCAAGGATCTGGTTCTAATAACCAAGTTAAATCACTTTAAGTCATGAACACAGCATACAAAATGCAGCTCAGGCTCAAGTTTTTACAAGGCTCTTCCTTGGTCTCAGTGTCACGCAAAAAAAGAAAATATCCAGAAGAGAACTTTCAAAGTTCCCAAATAGGTAAAAGGCTGACAAGAAAGTGAGATTTTTCTGGAAGGATTACACAGAGGACTTGCATTGTAGCAACCTTCTGGTGCTTCAGGGAGTGGATAGGGTGTCTGCTGCAGAATGGACCTGGCTGCAAATGGACAGTATTGCAGACAGTGCAAGGCTGTTCAGACAGGCCTTGCTCTGAGGACACCCTCATACCCACTCCTGCTCTTCTCTGCTATTTCCGATCACACAGGCCATCCTGCCAACCTCAACAGTGCTGCCTCCAGGAGCTGAGGACATGCAGGAGGATATACCGTAGTCCTCCAATGGCAATGACATTCTCTGTTTAAAAGACTGATGAGAAGAAATACAGGTCTTCAGCCACCTGCACTTCTTCCATCAGCACCAAAGGAAGGTGGTGTGGCCAGATGTCTCCTGAAACTGAACAGAAATTAGTGGAAGTATCTGAAAACTGTATAGCTTTGAAAGCTCTGCTGGCATTTTTTAGTGGCAATGGCCACCTGGAATGGCACTGCTAACATGCATGCTGATACCAGTGTGACAGAACAGAGCTGTGTTTAGACGTGATGAGTCCCACTTCACTTTTCAAATCTAGTTCTATTTCTGTTGAAAAGCCAGGCTGACCTGAGCCAGGCAATTTTCTGCAGATGCTATTCTGCAAGTGAGGGATTTGGGTAATCCAGAGCTGTTGAACCTGAAGGCCACTTAGCAGCTGGTCCCACACATCAGGCAGTAATTGTGATGCAGCTGGTAGGTGGTCAAGTTCTTCCCCACGCCATGTTAATGGCCAAAGAGACCCCAGAAGAAGGATTGAGAAAGAAGAATATCTGCGTCCCCAAGGTGGAGGAAGAGAGAATACATAAGAGACGTTTGTCAGCCTGACATTGTGTTCCCAGGATCATAACATTAAGAGAAGGAAGTGGAGACTGAAGGAGGATTTAGTACCTTGCACAGAGCCATAACTGCCTAATGCCCTTTCACAGAATTTAAGCAAAAATAGGTGTAACCTACATTCCTTGTTTGCTAGGACTGTTGCCAAGGAGGTGGAAAATATGAGGAAAGACATTTCAGTGTCTGTAGGGGACATCACAGAGTTTGCCATTCTGCACTTGCAGTGTGGAGAAAGAGGGTGACCAGACTGGGATATACAGTACTGGGTGCACACAACCACTTGCACGCTTGAGGTGTGCGTTGCTGGCTGGGCCCTGCACAAGCACAGGATCTGATAGACTCTAGTCCCTCCTGGCAACCGACAGCAAAAAACACTTGCAAGAAAATGGCTTCTGTCCAGAAAGGGACCAAACATTCGTTGTAGCAGCCAGATTTGCAGACCAGGGCCTAAATAGCTACTGAGCAAATGAAAGCTATGATGAGCCAGCACTGTGTGCCATTCTGGTTTTTGGAGGACTCTGAGTTATTGGTGTTTTCTATTGACAAGAAATTTCATTTACGTCACTTCCAGCCTTCCCTTTCATACCCTTTACTCTGAGGGCTGTAATATCTGCTGGAGCCCACACTGATATGCTGTTCCCCAGGCACTACATACCTCCAGACACAGCTCTTTGTTGATAGAGGAAGGTTACTAGCATCAGGCAGGGAGAGAGATCTGCTGCTGCCACACTCATACTGGCAGGAGTTGCCACTGGTCTCAGCAGAGCCACTGCAGACCAGATACCTCTTCTATACTGGCACAGGCACATGCAGCAATGAGGACACTGTCATGAAAACCTTGGCCTTGCTGAAACCAGCTGGATCCTGGGCATTATCCTATCTGATCAGGATGCCACCTCCCATTATTCTTTCACTGTTCAAGCAAACTACTTAAGGCAAATCTAGCTGACCCTTTCAGAGACAAGTACCAGGTCGTGTCATCTCCCCAGATGCTAAACTGCCCGGCTATTGCAAATGAAGTTCAGTCAAGCAGGACTCTTTTCCCTCGGAAGACATGTCAAAGGAGCTCTTCATCCCCAGTTCAAGTGCTCCAATTACCTCTCACTGCAAGCTCTGCACAGGCAATACATATGCACTGAAGTCAGAAAAGTGTCCTGCCACCCTCTCATCCTTCTTCACATATTCATTGATGAGGCTCTTCACACAGCCTCCTTGACTTCAGGCTTTGTTTTCTTTACTCCTTGCATCAGGTGTTTCATACACACTCACAAGGTCCTCCTGAAACTTCTCTTCTCCAGGCTAAACATCCCAGCTCTGACAACCTCTCCTTGTATGCTGGGTGCTCTACTGCTTCAGTCATTTTTGTGGCTCCTCAGAGGACTCACTCCAATATGTCTATGTCTCTCTTCTACTGGGTAGCCAAGCGATGAACACCACACTCCAAATGTGTCTCACCAGAGGCAAGTAAAGAATAGCAATCACCTCCCACGACTGCTGACAGCGCTATGCTTAATGGAGCCCAGGATGTTCCTGGCCACCTTTCCTGTAAGGACACATTATTGTCTGACGTGATGTCCACCAGGACTCCAAGATATTTCTTTGCCAAGCCACTTTCCAGTCAGCCAACCCCCAGTCTGTCCTAGTGCATGGGTTATTCCTTCCCATGTGCAAGGCTTCAGTCTTCCTCGTTTTCAGCTGTATCAGCCACTCCTTCTAGTTCCTGATGTTTCAACCACTCCTCCCACTTCTTGCAGACAGCGTACTCTGTACCATTCTCGGTACCATTCTTCAGGTCATTAATGACCATGTGTAACCATATTGGACTCAGTTTCAGTCCCCAGGGTCAGCCACTAGTGCCTAGCCCCCACCTAGACTTTGAGACTCTGATCCCAATCCTGTGAGCCTGGCAGCTCACCTAATTTTCAGTCCAGCTCACTGACCACTTACCTAGTCCATGCTTTATCAGTTTGTCAATGAAGATATTATGGGAGTCAGTGCAGAAAGCCTTGTCAAACTCAGTAGAAATGACATCCCCTGTTTTACCCTCATTAATGGTCCACTTTTTAATCACAGAAGGCTATGAATTGGGCGATATATGATTTCACCTTTGTAAATCCATGCTGATCACTTCCAATCACTTTCTTGTCCCTCTTATGCCTGGTAATTGTTTCCAGGATTAGATGCCCATCATCTTCCCAGCAATAACTGTGGGTTGGCCTGTAGTTCACTGATCCTCCTTCTTCCCCTTGAAGAAAGGAGTGACACTGGTTTTCTCCAGTACTCAGGAACCTCCCTCAGTCACCATGACCTTTCAGAGATAATCAACAGTGACCTCACATGACATCATCTAACTCCCTCAGCATCTGTGGGTGCATCTCATCAGGCTAACAGACTTGTCCATTTACAGTCTGTTTATATATTCCTTAACCTGATCCTTCTACACTGAGGATAAATCATAATCGCACTACATACACCCACTGGTTTCAAGGACCTGAAATTGCTGAAGGCCAGTCATACCAGTCAAGACAAAGGCAAAGAAGGTATTCAGTACCTCAGCCTTCTTCATGTCCATTAAGACCACGTACCCATTCCAACTCATTGGGGTGTCCACATCTTTCATAGTTGTCCCTTTGCTGCTGATGCACTTGTAAAATCTTTCCTTTCGACTTTCATCTTCCTTGCCAGATTCAACTTCATGTTGGCTTTGGCTTTCCTAACCTTGTTCCCACATGCTCTTACAGTGTCCCAGGTCACTTGCCCCTGCTGCCACCTCCTGAGTGCTTCCTTTTTATGGTTAAGCTTTAAAAGTAACTCTTTGTTCATCCATGCAGGCATCCTGTTACCTTTATTTGTCTGCTTTTCAGTTAGAGTCTTGAGTTTCTTGAGTTTGGGGAGGTGATTCTTGACGTTTCAGCAGCTCTCCTGGACACTTCTGCTCTTCAGGACAACACATTATGAGATTCTCCCAGGCTGTTCCCAGAACACACTGAAGTCTGCTCTCCTGAAGTTCAGGGCTGTGATCCTCTGAATGCGTATTTTTCTTCCTCCCAGGATCCTGGACTCCAGCATGTCATGGTCATACAATCAAGACTGCCCAGCCCTTACATCCCCTACCATTTCTTCCTTGTTTATAAGAATCAAGTTCAGCAGTGTTCCTCTGGCCTTCAGATCCTCAGGCACCTGTCTCTGGAAGGTACCATCAATGCACTTCAGAAGCCTCCTGGATTGCTTGTGACTTGCTGGGCTGTCCCTCCAGCAGATATCAGAGTGGAGACCAGGGCCTGTGGAGGTGACCCTTCTTGCAGTTGTCTGAAGAAGCCCTCCTCTCTGTTTTCCTGATCTGGCAGGTAGCAGACTTCTAGCACAACCTCTCCCATGTTGATCTGCTCACTAATCCTGACCCATCAGCTCTTTTCTGGCTTTTGGTTGCAATCTGCAGGCAAAGCTGTATGCATGCCAGCTGCCCTCTTGCACACAGGGCAACTCCGTTTCCTTGCCTTCCCTGCACATGCTTTCTGTATACTGTATAAAAAAGTCTGTGCCCACCTATGTCAGCACTCCATTTGTGTCACCTATTCTGCCATGTCTCTGTGATCCCAATGAGATTATAGCCCTGCAACTTTATGCTGACTCATTGCTCATGTTTGCTTCCCATGTGCATGCACAGAGATGCATCCAGCTGTGCTGATTTCTCAGAAGAGGTGTGAGAGCTTTCCCCTTCATGCTAAGCATGCACTTCATTGTCTGTACGGATTTGCTTGGGGTAACCCCACTTCCATCCAGTTTTGGTGATCAGAAGGTCTCTCCTGTCCACATCATCCTGGACTATTTGCTGGCCAGCATAGTCCACCACTTCCTCACTTAACTGCGGAGTCATCCTTTCCCTCCCCTGTTGTTCAATGCTCTCCTCACCAGGTTGGCCAGCCTTTTGGCAAAGATACTTCTGCCCCACTTATGCAGATCCTGTCTCTTCCAAGCAGTCCTCAGTCCTAATAATAACCTGTTGCCAACACCAGTTCACAAGCAGTTTTTGCCTACAGGATCCATATAACCCTCCTCAAGCCCTTCCTTCTCATCGGAAAGATAGAGGAGGCACTGCCTTGGACCCCATGCCCTTAACCATCACCTCCAGAGCCATGTAGTCATGCTTGAGCCTGGTGGTCATACTGTCAGGTCTCCCCTGGCAGTGTGATTATGCTTCATTCATCACTGGTATAATAACTTCTTATGCCTCAAGGCCAAAGTCGGTACAGTTGGTGATTATGTGTGGAGCAAGAGTAAGATAAACTCGATTATTTGGACAAGGGATTAGATTACTATAATTAAAGTAATCTAGTTTTGATTACTTTAATCAAAAATCACCTTTGATTACTGAGGTATAACCTGCTGGCAGAATCAGGATTAGACAAATGATGTTCACCTTGACTGATGCTATTTTTTAAGGAGTACCATTCAGGCTCACACACGCCTAGCATGTTTAGGCCTTGTGTGTATGCTCCCAAGGAGATACATTTACTTGCCCTCCCTCTACATGGATTCCTCTTGTAACTCTCAAACCCAGACCTAAAGAGCTGTCATACATTCCCCTCTTCTCACTAGTTAAATCCTTCCCGAAGGTGCCACATCATGAGGGGTGGGTCCTTTGTCCACCGCTTCTGCTCACACCAAGAGAAGAGATGGTGAATGAGAAGCCCATCAGGCCATTCAGGGTCTTCCTGCCAGTAATTCTGGTGTTCCTAGAAAGGGATTAAAGCTTCCAAAGCAAACCAAGTCCCAGGATCAGAATGAAAACTATGATTAGACTTGCTGATGTTAACGAGGGTTTGTTTTGTTTGCTTTTAACACAGCTTGCTTTGCAAGCAGGAAAAGCATGAGGTTTCTCTGTAGTTTTGCGTTGTACCTGTCATGTAACACAAAGCTGGGGATCTCCAGGGAGCGGAGCTGTGACATCCGTCAGCTGGATTGAGCAGGGAATTCTCTTTCTGAGCTGGTACCTCAACTAGTCGAGCCCCTGCCACCCCAGAGCACATCCTCCACACAGGGTTGTAACATACCAAATGGGAAACAAGCTACCAGGTATTTCTAGTGTAATTCATTTGGAGCAAGAGAAAGCAAATGAACCAAGAGGCTCTAAGGCCTTTAGCTGAGGACAAATGAATCCCCGTTGTAAGCTTCCAAACAGTGTTTATCTGCACTTGAACTTTGCAACACAAAATGGCACTGCAGGCAGGAAAGGAAAAAAGAAGCACAAATAACCCTTAATAAGCTGAGAAGTCACTTTCCTACATGGCATTTATCATCCTCCCAGCAGTTCTGTTACATTTTTCCCAGGGAGAACAGAACTTCAGTTACAAGGGACTCACCCTCAAAGATTTAATACCAAAAGCACTATGTCCACTTGATTAGTAACCTGTGTACAAATTGATAAAGAAATTCCTAGCACATCTGGCTTGCATTTTGTCATTGGTTACTTAACATAATAGAAAGACAGTGTCTCAGTCCTCAGGGGATTTTCTTTAGTGATGGCTGACTCCCATATCTTCAGCACTGCAGTACTGGGAGAGTTAAGGCACTTGCTGGTGGCAGTGAAAGGCTTTTTTTCTGCCCTTCTGCGACCTATTCCAAGAGGTCAAAAACAATGCCACAGTCTGGAGACAGCCACTGCCACCCAGACTAGAGTTTAGCCTGTCAGTACTATGATAACTATCTGATTTTAATACTTATTAACTAAAATGTCCTCTGCTGTAAAGTTGAAGTGTTTTGCTGTGCTGCAATCAGTGCTGATAATGGCTTACTCTTTCATGGTACAGCTCATTTGCTATGCACTTTCTATAGCACCACCAAAAGGACTGCTTGCATTTAATTAGTTCAGAGAAAGTGGCAAGAGAGGATAAGAAACTGAGCTGTTGAACTGAAATATATGCTGTGAGGTAGAGACAAACCAGAAGGTAAGCTGTGGGAAATCCACATCTCTTGAGCATTTGCTTTTCCCAAATGCTACAGAACTGATGTCTGGATCTAGATGTAGTAGGATGGTGCAGCCACATGGCCGAAATCCACAGTTCTTTGTGCAAAAGCCCACAGTCAGAAATCCACACAAGCCACAGCCAGCCCCATCTCATCACAGGAGCTGTAGCTCCTGTGCGTTTTGAAATGAAGAGCTCTGCCCTTCCAACTCTCACCTGCATCTGCAATTCCCCAAATGCACAGAAGCAACCACCTGATGACTGCAGCCAGAGAGGAGAAGGGGACACCATTGACTGATGATGTATCATCACCTGATTATTGATCATTATCAAAATCAACACATTCCTTCTTTACCCTTCACTTCCTTCCAGCCTTTTGATTTTACCTATAATCCTGGATCTCTGTGTGATGTGTGCATGCAGAACTGGCTAAATAAAAGGCCTCAAAGAAACTGGAGGGGTAGTGAAAGAGAGCAAGTTCCAATCTCAAGCAAAACGTTGCTTCCCAGGGACAAAAGGCAGCAGCATGCATGGATGCAGCTCGCATTCACAGGTGGGCAGCCACTGAGGGGAAGACCGATAACAGAGCTAACAGCACAGCTCAGATCAGCATCATGACGGGCTTAAAAAAAGAGCAGACTCGTCCTAAGAATAGTCTAGGTTGGATGTCTGGAAAGCAGTGGAGTTGCAGTGAGCCCATCTTACAAAGGTCTGAGCATCATATCAATTTTTGTACTAGAAACGTGGCTAAGGGCTCACTGAGACTGACAAAAACAAATCCATTGCTTTCATTGAGCTCTCAAATCTGAGTCCTAGGTATCTGAGACAGTGAGATCTTTTCCCAGTGACGGGTCTTTTCCCCATGATGACTGTAGCTGGGCACAGACAGTGTTTCTGTAGAGGAACCTGCCAGATCTTTCAGGTTCTTTATGATTTGCTGCCATACTGTCTCAGAGAAATTGGAGTGATGCTGATGGTCTAATGCCATTGATGCATGTCTTGCCAATGGGCAGCCAAGGCAATCCCTCTCAGAACTTCTAAAGTCTGTGCCTCACCACAGAGGGTGGGAGTAGACTGTAGGAGTCCAGCATGGGTGAAAAAGACAGGAAGTGGCCAGACTAGTAGCAAGGGAGCAGCAGCCAGCTCAAACGACAGCAGTGAAGGAAGGGAGGGAGCTGAACAGAGCCTGTTGCAAGCCAAGCCATTCACTCCACTCCATAATCCTGCATTAAATGCAGAGGGGCACAGGCAGAGAGGCTGAGCAGGTGCAGTGGTCAGACAGGTCAGTACAGATAGCTTCAAGGTGGCTGCATGGGACAAGCTTGCACTCATCTGCTAAAACTTTGAAAGAAACTTTGAGTGTTGCACTAAAGAGACAGATTCCCACTAGTAGGCAAGAACCATGGTCGGCGGTGTATGTGAAGAGTAAGGATCAGCCTGAGCTGAGCAAGCCCTACACTGCAGGCAGAAAGCGACAGGCTCACAACAGAGCAGGGGGGAAGTTTCCACAGCCCATGAAGTTTGTCCTACGAGGACCATAAGTCTGGGACAGTGGCATAACTCCATTTCCTAGGAAACATGTCCTGAAGATAATCTGCAGATGATACGTCTCTCAGGATTTATGGCCTTTTTATGAATCCACTGATGTTCAGTCTGATTTTTGCAGGTAGGACACCGTTACAGTCCCCTCTACATATGTGACAGAATAAAAGCACCAGTGTACAAGTGAAAAGCTGGGGCTGAAGTAGATTCCATGTGTGATTTATAGAGCAGAGGCCACTCCACTGGGGCAGGATGTCCCAGCTGGTGTCATTTCCCTCCATGTCTTCTCTCAGAATGCATTCTGAGCCAGAATGAGGTCATGGCTCTTGCATCAGCAACTGTGATGACAAGAAATTGCTAGTGCAGTTAAGTGATAGTGAAGAACCTCTGGGATGTATTTAACGTAAAGGTGAGCTGCTTTTCTATCCTATGTTTTACTTGGTTGGGTTTTCCTTCTTCTGGCAAAGCACAGCTGTTTCCTACACTGCAGGAAAAAATAAATACAGACAATAGAAACTGCTATCCTAGTCTTTTAGGGGAACTTTGTCCAGAATGTACTGTTATAGTATTGCTTTTTTATATTTTTGATAGGTTAGGGTATCTGATTTTGAAGCTTTTTATTTTTGTCTCATATATTCAGCAGTGAGGGTAGAGATGAATCATGCTGCCCACTGATAATTCTTTGTCGTCAATCACAGAAGCATTTAATACCTGTGATGGTTACTACTTTTTGTACATGAATCAGAATTCAGAACCTGCTAAATGTACAAAATGCTGAGAAGTTGCCTTGTATGACCCATTGAAAAGCAAAAACCTCTTCCAATTCCCATGTTCCTTTAGGGGAAGCCAAATTTAATTCTAATGTCTACATAACACTGAGAACAGCACAGCGGACCAGACCCTCTAGAAAGCAAAATCAGAATATAAACTGCAATGAGACAAGATTTTAACAGAATACAAAGAAACACAAATATCTCATGGTTGACAGAATCATAAAAGAACTACAAGCTGAGGCTGCCTTTTCAAATAACCAGTCCATCAGGCCAGAAAAGGTGGTGTCTGGAATTCGTCCCATACGTCCAGTCTTCTGTCAGGGCCAAGGTCAGGCCTGGGAATTAATTGCAATCATATCACTTAGCAAGCACCAGGAGAGGACCTGCAGAGCATGCCACGTTCCTGACACAGACCACAGTCCCAGCTTCTCCAGTAAGGCAGAATCGCGTGGAGGTGGGGGCTGGCGTAGCTATTCTTTGCCACAGCACCCCTCTCCTAGATGGTGAATTGTCTCCTGACATTTGTGCTTGAACAGCATTGGGTCACGTCACAGTGATGCACCCAGCCAATTTTGAAAACAGATGTCTCATGGAGAAAGTCTTTCCTGAAATATGTTTTAGTATTTAGCTAAATTTTCTTTACTTTCTCTCTCTTTGCTACTTTTTTGTTTTTACCAAAAGCAACTTTCATCATTAGAAATCAATGTAAGCCATCAGCTATGAACCCTGCCAACAAATCTTCATGCAGTGAGCATCACACCTTGTGCAACAAATTGATGTACAGCAGACCTGTTGCCTGATTGTCTGTTTGCTATTACAAGCCTCTCCACACGCAGATCCTCCTGGACAAGCACCCATTTCATACAGTTATCACAGTTCGGGCTGGGAGGAGCTGTCAAAGGAAAATAAGCAGCAGAAAATAAGCAGAAACCAGAGCTGTGGATACCCAGCACAACAGTGCTCTGAGTGCAGACTGTGGTCATATCAGATCACCAAGACAAGCCCCCAGGCTGCTATCCACAGTCTCCTCTGTAGTTATGTAGCCAAGACAAGCCAAGAAAATGTATCCACAGGATAAATCCTGTATCAGTCCGTCGCATCCCCATAGAGGATTCAGCTCTTCATGGACCAATGGGACAAGGAGGAAAGCAGAACAACATACATCTGCTCATTTGGTGTGACATCTATGCAGAGAACTGTTATGTCCACTGGCTAGGGATCCTAATAATACACTTGAAATATTTTGAATAATATAATAAGTGAATTGAACTTAATTAAGATTATTTAATGCTAAAAATTATTAAAAAGCTGAAATCTTTACCTCTGGATTTTGATGTAGCTCTGAAAGGTGAGACCCAGCTGAGACCATGTTACTTCATTGGAAGGGACTACGCTTGTGGTTACCATGGAGGAGGGAACTCAGTGACGTGCCCGATCTGTGAGCTGAAGTGCAAAGGCCCTGGTTTGAACCACAGGCAAAAAAAGTGAGGAGACAGCTTTCCTACTTTACATGAGCCAAAGCTGCTTGGTCTCCTGTCACCACCAGTGAGGACAAAGGGAGCATCTTGAAGAACCCCCTGCAACAATCTCAGATGATCCCTGCCTGTCACATCACCCCCTTTGTCCATTGTGAATGGACTAATTAGGACACCTCAACAACAGCGCAGTTCTGAGTGTGCTATTTAAGAAGAAGGTGTAGAAAGGTGTTAATAAGGAGAAAATTGCTTACTTTCTTGCTCAGAACTGGGAAAAGCCAGAACAAGAGGATGCAATGAGTGACTCCAGGGCCCAGACTGTGCCATTTTAATGACCCAGTGCATCCAGGTCAGGCAGAGGCAAGGGATTTTGCAAATAGGGACTCCAAATAGCATCTTTATGTCAGTGAGATGAAACTAGCCTTTTTTTAAGTGAAAGCCAGCTTGCTGTGGAGAAGCAGCTACTTGGCTGAATTTTTTCTTGGGTCACGCAGGCCTGCTGGAAAGGTAATGCAAAGCAGCAGGGGTGCTGACACCTGAAGGGAAGAAGAAGAACAGCTGTGGTCCTGCAGCTAAGCCCTCAGCTGGTGAGTGCTGCCCTGAGGCTCTGCAAAGGTGAGCTCAGTATTGCTGTGGGGCGTGGGTAGTAGGGCACCCCAGGCAGCACTCATGGCCACCTTTGCCAGATCAGACAAGATGGGGATGCAGGACTGAGCCCTTCTGGCCAGGGAAAGTCAACCCAAGACACTGCTTGAGCAGGTCTTTCTTGTGCTCTTAATGTCTGTGGGTTCCCCTGTACTTCTTTTTTATTAACTGCATCTCTTTCACAGGGAGAAGAGGAAGTTGTCATACAGACCTTGATCTTAAAATCTCTTGCAGAAGGCAATCCTCCTTCTCTTTTTTCCTGTGTCTGTCATGTCTGCCACCTTCCTTACCTGCACCTGTACTTTTTACAGTCACAGATGAAGTGACTAGACCCCAGTGAAGGTTTCAAGATGAAGATAGGCCTCTGGGGTTTGTATCTAAATTTTCTGATTGTTTATTGCTCTGTCCCTGACACGTCTGACACAGATCATTGATTTTCTTTTTTTCCCTGTTTCTGCAAAATGGACAGTCCACAGTAAACACTATTTCCCTTTCCCTTCACTCCCTGGGCAAGAGCAGTGGTTGTGACTAACACAGAACCCATCAGTATGTTCAGGTTGCTTCAACTGTTGCTTTCATTGTGCACTGCCAATTTACAATGCACTTCCCTAAATTGAATTTCAACTACCATCGGGTTGCCCAATAATTTGTTTTGCTATGGGCCTTCTAATATTCCTTAAAATGCTCTCCAGGCCTCACTAATCTAGACCATTCTGTACCACCAGGAAATTTGCCTGCCTAGTCCACCCACTCTTCTAGGTTATTACTAAACATGTTGAGGCACACCTGCCCTAGTGCTTCTCCTTAGGGCACCTCACTATCAACTGCCTTCCATGCTGAAAATTGCCTGGTCTTGTCTGCTCTTTTTTTCCTACCTTTTAACCATTTTTTAATCTACAGCAAGACCCCTGCACCGCACCTCTACTCCTATAATTGCCCTGATTAAAGCCTTCTGAAATCCTGAGTAAATGTTAGTGCTGCTTCTCTATTCTCCCACGGTGTGCTGCCTCCTCCAAAGGAATAGCCCCCTCTCACCTGGCTCTTGCATGCACTTCTAGATACTTTCTAACTCTGCCTTTAGTGTTTTCTCTTCCGTCCTCCATGTACGAAATGCAGTGCACACTGTTCAATGTTGGGCATCTGTTTTAACAAGCACGTGCACTGTTCATCACTCCTGTGTTTCGAGTCAGAAAAGACCGCACTTTTATTAATGGCTTGATGTGACAAGATGGTATATGCAGATGTATGATTTATGAGTCTGTAAAGCATGAAAAAGGTAACAAGCAGAGGGGCCGCTTATCTCCAATAATTTAATCACCGCTAGTAATTCTGCAACCTTGGTTGTCCAAGAGCTCCCGAGACTTGGTTTATACCAGAATTGTTCAAGCATTCAAAAAATCAGTCCAGTGGTATTTGCACATTTAAAAGCCTCACATACAATTTGTCAAGGTCTGTGGGGCAGGGCTGGGTGTGCAGGGCAAGAGGCAAGCCCAAAGCCCTCACAGGAGGAAGGCTGTGCAAGGGGCACAGTAGTCCTCCCTTCCAAGCCTCCTGCCTGCTGCTGACTTCCCGCAGGGATAAGCAGCTTTCTCTCTCACTCTCTGCATCGGTTCCCCAGATGGAAAGTGAATACCACATTTCTTCTGCCTTGCGTGCTCAGATTGTACAATTCTGATCTCTTCCCACACCTTTTTGGTACTGCTACAGCTACAGGCGGGCTACAGCAAGCTAATTGTTTTATAGTATATAGAACTTCTGCCTCAATAGTCTTATTTTAGTAATTTATTACCATGGAATATTTTGAGTTTTTTGAGACCTTTGCCTCTATAGTTCATGCTTACTAGCTATAACTGTAAAAGAAACTAAACTCAGAATACTTATTTTCCAATAACTTTTGCCTTTAAGGCCAAGGCAAAAATATCATTTAGCCTCCCTGCAATGTGACTGACCATTTTACACTCTAGTGGTCTAGTACCGACACTGACTGTCTTGCAACCTTCATATTTCTGATATACTTCAAATAATTTATTATTGCCCTTGGTATCCTTGGCTACTTGCTCTTCAAATTTCCTTTTATCCTGCTTCCATTCTGGCAGGTAAGATGTAAGAAGAAGATTAGTTTCCACTCCATTTGCATTACAAGAGCTAGATCTCCATTTCTTAAACAATATTTTTGGTATGAATATATTCTTACTCTTTGCCTTTTAACCAGAGTGCTTTCTGTTTCCTCGTTTCCCTTCTGAGTGATGCATGCTTCTTGTGACTCCGTGCGTTAACCAAAGGCTGTTACTGCCACAGATGTGTGCTGTAGCCTAACGGGTGTATATCAATGTAGGTTATATATAATATTCAAAAATATGTTACATGCAAAATCCATTTTCTCCAGTCTCAGAAACCATTCCAGAATATCGTGGAAAAGGTGCTGCATTGCATATTCAGTAGGGAATTTCAGATATGCTGAACTTCCTGAAATATTTATCATCCATTGCAGATAAGTGCTTTAAATACCTTTCCCCTTGAGAAATCTTGACTACCTGGGATCCCAAACAAAATACTTATACATCAGGCTACATGCTGGGCAGAATTGTCTCATCACATAATGATGAGCCCCAAATCTAGGCAAGCCTCCAGGACTAGTCACACAGCCTCTGCTGGAGCAAAGTATAGAATACAAGGTAGGGTGCCTTGCTACCTACGCACCAAAGGCAATGCCAGGACCTAGGATCAGGGCAGAGGGGCTGAAGCAGACACTTTGATAGCGTGACTGCATTTGCCAATCATCAGGCTAGAAGTTCTTGCAGATTCAGCGTCTAGTCAAAATTCTCCCATGCCCAAGTCATCTCTTTTTGTAGGCAGAGAAAGTATTGGGTTAAGTGTAAAAGCCAAGGTCCTGCGATGTCACCAGCGGTAGCCAGATTAATTGAAAGGTCAGCCTACAACTTACAGGGCTACCACGGTCAATAAGTATAGTTTCCAGCATAGCTCCTGTTAACAGCTTCTCAAACTAACTAACCTGAAGCAATTAAATAGTTGCCTTTCTCTATCAAGAGTCATCAGCAAGCTTAAGGCTGTTAATAAGGCATCATCAAACACAGCAACGTAGCAGAGAAAGAAATATGAAAGAACAGGGAGTTCTTTCATTTCTGGCTTGCACGAACTGTGTTCATTTCAAATATAGTTCAGCCCAATCTGGGGACACTTGCAGAAAGCATAGGCACAGGTCTTGTGATTTTAAAAGGACCATTTTTTTAAGTTCCAACGTACATTTATAGGCTTTTGTAGGATCTAAAGAAACATGGTCTTCAAAATAACCTAGTTACTTTCTAATCTTAGCAAAGCAGCACTCGCAGTGATCCGCCTCCTTGATGGGTATGGCAACAAACACCACTATTTCATTTTTAGCTAGTTCATTGCCACTCTGTTAACAGCCTTCAGAGAGCTGTGTTCCACTGAAGCATCATGCAAAAAAATTAGAGTGACTCTGTGGCCTGCAACAACGGGGTTACTGTGTTGGTGGATAAGGGAAGAGCAACTGATGTCATCTGCCCCTCTACTCTGCTCTGGTGAGACCCCACTTGGAGTCCTGTGTCCAGCTCTGGAGCCCTCAGCACAGGAAAGACATGGACCTGTTGGAGCAGGTCCAGAGGAGGGCCACAAAAATGATCAGAGGGGTGGGACACCTCTCCTACAAGGAAAGGCTGAGAGAGTTGGTGCTGTTCAGCCTGGAGAAGAGAAGGTTCTAGGGAAACCTTATAGCAGCCTTCCAGTATGTGAAGAGCACTTATAAGAAAGCTGGAGAGGGACTTTTTACAAGGGCTTGTAGTGATAGGACAAGGGGTAACAGCTTTCAGAGGAAAGAGGGTAGGTTTAGATCAGATATAAGAAAGAAATTTTTTACAGTGAGGGTGATGAGGCACTGGAACAGGTTGCCCAGAGAAGCTGTGAATGCCCCCTCCCTGGAAGTGTTCAAGGCCAGGTTGGATGGGTCTTTGAGGATCCTGGTCTAGTGAAAAGTGTCCCTGCCCATAGCAGGGGTGTGGGAACTAGATGATCTATATTGTCTCTTCCAACCTAAACCATTGTATGATTCTATAATTTTTAACCTTGAAAAATAGAGCTTGGTGTTTAAAACAACTTTATTTTCCTGGTGCTCAAAGACTAGGAATCAGAGAATTTTAGTCTGGTTTTTGAGACCAATCTGCTTCATAAATGCTAAGTTTGTGGTAGACTCTCCAATTCACATCACATGCAGAGAAGTCCAGGATGGTAAACAAATTCCAGAAATTCACCCTCATAAATGATTTCTTAGGCATCCAAGATAGCATGCTATTATTTGAGTATCAGCCATGAAAATGCTACCGTTTCTCAACAGATCAAGTAATTTAACTAGTCATCTTTCTATATTTCTGTTTGTAAGGGAGAGATTACCTGTGCTCAAATATTCGTCTGCACTGGCTCTTGCATGCATTCTACAAGGTCTTCATCCCTTTCTGCAGCCTTTGAACACAGCAAATTTTCTCTTCCCTCAGTTCATTATAATGCTGCTGTGGCCCTTAGATGCACTGCATTGCCCTGTCTTGAAAGCCGCTAGAAGGTGCTGGACCATCTTAACCTTAGTGACAGCACTTCACAGAAGCAAATAGCTAATTTTAAATAGAAATTTTAATGCCAAATGTATTTTTCAGTATAAATGGTAAGGAATTGCTCTTTGCCATTTTGTAGTCAAGAGCACAGGCTGAGAAAAATATCCCTGGGATTTCAATGTCAGAAGCAGTGTAGGTCTAAGTGGGGAGTGGGAGGTGATGGTATCTGGTTGAGGACCAAGCCTTATGAACCCCACATGCTCCACCACATCACATCATCACATCACAGTGCATTCACTGCGTTGGGTCATCATGCTCTATCAGTCAACACTGGCAGCCTGCTCTTGGTCCCCAAAGCTAAGTAAGGCAAAGACTTATTGGTGACACAACCCCATGAGAGTGAAAAGAGTGAGCCTTACCCCTTTGGCTGCCAAAGGAAAGCAGGGGGAAGTGAAGAGGGATAGCTGCAGTTTCCTTTCTGAGGAGAAAGAAGAACAAAAACACAAAGATGAAGCAGCCAAGACCACTTCGGTTTATGTGCTTGGATTGCACACCTCTGCTCTTTTGTGTACCCAAGTAAAGCAAATTTTCAGGAGCTGCTCAATGTTCCCATTATCCAGACACTGCTCTGTAAATCAGGCATCTGGGACATTGTGATGAATGCTCCAGGTCTGCGGATGCCTCTGGATGTCTGGGTGCTCAATGCCATGGCTCCATCTCCCATCATCAGCTGCACAGCCCAGCCACGCTGGAGCACACAGAGCTGGCCCCACGTTCTCATGCTGCAGGAGTGGCGGGGATGGCTTAGCCTCCTTCAAAGGGTCTGGCCAGTGCCAGTGGTCTGCAACCTGTGCCTCGCTACAGTCTTGCAGTGCAATAATTATGCAAGTGGCTTTCAGGTAAGTGTTTTTCCTTCATTTCCCTATGGTTCCTATGGAAACCAATCCCACAGCTCTTCCCAAGTGAACACAGAAACGTCAGCAAGGTTTGTAAGAGGGAGATATACCCATTTGCAGTATTGTCCAAACGTTTACTCCACTTACTTTACAATCACTTCAAGACACTCAGTCAAAGTGCTACGTGCTTTGGGAGATTCTGCCCCGTATTCCAGTGGGGTTGTCTGCTTTATCAGGCTGCATTCTTCAAGCAACATTTTGTCATCCCTGCCAAATTTTGCTTGTGAAACTAATTTACGTACATGATAATGTTCAACTCATCTTTGTAGTTCAGCAGCACACGGTGATAGAGATCTCCTGGCACAAGATCCCTGCGGTTCCTACATGTATTAATTTATTCATAGGAAATGCAAAGATAGAATTTTGGTAAGAATAAAAAGTCATTCCTGAGTATTTAGTCATTGCTGAATATTTCTAACTGATGATAAAACTTCTTTGAAAAGGTAGGCTGCAACCTTTTATGATGACAGGCTAGGGATGTTAGAAATCTCTAATTACAAGCAGAGATTTTCTCTGAAATGGTGCTTGCACAACACGTCTGACAAAGGAGTCAGTAAACTGCAGGAAGGGGATTGACACCTGGGGTACTCTGCTCCTCAGAGGGCTTTGGGAATAGTCTTGTTACATCCCTCTGCACCCACAGATGACTGCATCCCTCGCACCCACCTCCCACCCAGCTTGCTCTGTCGTGTGTGGCTGCAGCAGAACATCTTTGTTGTTGAGACAGACCGAGTAAAACACACCTAGTACACTCTGAACAGGGGGTGACCGGTGCAGCTTTCCAAGAAAAGAGTATTCAAGGCAGAGAGGGAAGTACGTTGCAAAAGTCAGCTTGCTTTGTCAGGCTTCAGGCAGCACAGGCATCAAAAGGCTTCCTGCTCCCTGCTATTCAGCAAGAACACTCAGGCAGCAACTGATCCAGCAGCTGTTTGAAGCTGCTGAAAAGGCTCCTGCTGACTTCATGCAACAGCTGACTCATGACTGAGTAAAGACTGGTGGAAAATGGTCAGCTGCAGGGGATCCTGCCCCTTAAACAGAAGGATTTTCTGCATGGAGAACAAAAGAAATAAGGAAGTCAAGCCCTTTCCCTCCCAAGGAGTTCTTTTGGTCAACACAGTTATAATTAGCTGGAGACAAACTGGAGTACAAAGGGGAGTGTAGCTTCAACAAATAAAAAATATTTTTATCCCTGTTCTGTTAGAAAAAGTGGACCTCATAAGTTGAATGAACCAGAGGATCTTAGAAACATTTTAGTGCAACAAGGCCTGTGTCTTGGGATGAGATCCTTACTATAAACACAAAGAGAGTGACAGAGAAGTGAAGAGGCCCTTCTTTTTCCAGCAACATCGCCATCTACCGAAGAGAATCCCAGGTTTTCTGTGGGCAGCAGAGCAGTTGCAAAGCTGACAGCATTCCCAAAATGTGAGAGAGGAAAAGGCCTTCTCCAAGCCTAAGGAGGGCAGACTTTCCTGCACAGGCTGTGATCTTTAATGTGCTGCTGAGGCAGATGCTCTTACAGACCAAAGAGCAGTGCAGCGAAACACAGAGCCCAGAGAACAGGGAGTGGTCTACCAACCACACTGCACGGGCCTAACAGCACTGAAGGGACAGAGACAAAACTTCTACTCGTAAATTGCTGAGGTATGTTCTGGAGATGAATTTAGAAATATAATGTCCCAAAATGACAGACCCTGTCACAAAACATCTGCCCAAAGAGTCAATACATCTGCTGTTTGTCTTTTAGTCCCCAAAGGGAGGTGAGGCTGGGATCCATCTGCTACGTTGTTCTCAAAAGATGTGTGAGATACTGACGGCTGCTCATAGCCTGCATCTGGGTACTGAGAACATGTCTTCTGACATGTTCAAGAAGTAAATACAAATGTGTAGTTCACTTCACATAAATGGCATCCAGCAACAAAGGCAGAACGGCCTCCAGACAGAAAGCAATTGTACAACCTGATGTTTTCTCATTCAGCAACCAGGTGTCCAGGAAATCTGAACTCGTGTGAGGAGCTCATGACGCTCCCATGCCAAACAGCTGTTCCAGTCACTTCAGTTAACCTTCCATTTCAAACCAGTCAGGGAGCCTTACTGCTGCTGATGTCACCTGGACAACCTTAGGTGACAGCCACTGCCCGAGACTGGCCTATAAGCCAAAACACCTTTGTTTCCTGTCTGTATTTGTTGCACAGCCCCTGATAAGGTAGTGGTTCTGCGGGTGGAGCTGGGAGTGAGACTACAAGTCATCCTGCTGAACTACTGTTGGGACGATATCATCCACTCACCCAGAGGTAACCAGTGAATTTAGGACTTCGACTTTTTGGAAGGAGTCAGTAGGCATCTACTGTCTCTGTCTGAAAGTGACACACTTTGCCAGTACTGTCTTATGATGACAATCATCTCATTAAATCTTTGTTCAGTGACCAACACATCCTATTTTTGGTTTCTCCTACGCTCCAACCTCCCCTTGCTGTCTGCTGGCCTGTGCCAATAGCAATCACCCTCGTACATCCATTCTCTTGGCTCTCACCCCTTATTCCTGCAGCTATCTGCAGAGCCCCTTGTCATTCTCCATTTACTTACATGACACACCAGAGTCTCCTTTGCCTAACCCTGCCTTACTCACCTACTTACAAGTCTGTGATAAAGGCAGCTCAGGACTTCTTTTGTCCAGGCTTACCTGCAAAGAGTCTACTCTCTTGTACTTCACGGTCCTCTTAAATGGCAGCAGCAAGCCTGATTGCTTACAAAGACTCAAGGTGACTTGTGTATAAATCACCTCTTGTCCTCTTTTCCTAAAGTATTTTGACCTACCCACCTTCTCCTTCCTGTGGGGACTATACCTTCCTGAAGATCTTCAAGTGCTTTGTACAGGCTAAGTATCAACTGAAAGAAATGTTGTTTTTTAAAACATGATACTCTAAGGTGAGGATTGACATTTGAAGATTTCCCTAAACCAATAAGGACCCTAAGCTGTGGCTTTCAAGGATCCCACAAGCCATGTCTGTCTATCTGCCAGGCTACTTATGCTATTTTATTACACCATGTTTGTGCCACTAACAGGAAAAATATGATTTCCATTCCCACTACACCAATAAAGTTATGAATTCTAGCTGCAGTAGCTTTCTGATTCTAATAGTAAAGATTTTTCTTTCCTAAAACAGAATATACCCACCTTTGCAGAATGCCACGGTAAGCTTGCTTATCTTTTGTTTGTTCATTCCCTTGGGGACTGAGCTGTGCCTAATGTTTCAATTACCTTTCTTCTGCTGCAGAGATGATTGGATTTGGAGTTTCAAGGGACTGTGAAAATACCAGATATCTAGACAGAAAACCAATACCTTGGGAGCCAACAATTTTCTGGGCATATCTTATAGCACTTAAACAACTTAACTCTTGGCAGTTAATGGCCCTAAATGGTATATTTATTAGACAAGTAAGGGAAAGAAAAGAAATTGACATGAATGTTTAATGAAGACACTAATAAAAGCCACATGGAAATGCTGAATTCTCTTTTCTGCTCAGGAAATACTAAGTGGATCTTGTCAACCATATGTATATCTGATAAGTGAGTTCAGTTAATCAACAGGCTTTATTGCATTTCCTAGCATAAAGAACTTTTTACTCTAAAATAAGGAGGATCTAATTAATCTAAACATACCAAGTATAAGATTGCGATGCATTTGTTTGCTGAAATAATCCATCTAGCTCAAAGACTAATTTATAACTCAATACTGAAATGACAGTGCCTGCACTTTTATAAAAAATGGATTTTATTTTTCTTATGTGAACAGTGAAATGTAAAGAAGATTTGAATTGCAGAAATTATTCCTGTTCCCTGCTGACTGACTCACCAGGACTGTTGCCTCTAGTGGTAGTAATGCGAATTTCAGCTCCACAAAGCAACGTCCTTGCTGTAAACTAATTTCTAATGCTTTGTGTGATATCTAGCTGATTTTCTCTCTTGGACAAAAATCCAAAGTAGAATAAGGAAGACCAGATCCCCAGAAGCTTATAGAAGTGTTCTCTTCTTGCCTTCAGCTAAGTGAGACCAATTTATATCTCCTGAGGGTCAAATGCTGAGTACCTATCCCCAGCAAGCTCAGGGAAAACATACATGTTTTAAATGCAGTCATCGTTTTTTGAATAGGACACAGGACTTTGCAAATACAGAGGCCAGTTCATGCCAGCTAAAGGACTTGTCACTGCTGAGTCTGACATCTCTCTTTTTCACAATTTGGAGATGGGCTACTCCTGATTTAGACTGTCTTGAGATTCTGTTCTCAGGTATGTGTCTAACACTTTAGTTCCCAGGCGATAAACAACCCAGACCACAGCTTCCCAGGCCCTAGCACCAGATTGCTGCCAGGCTAATCAAAAATAATAATCTGATGTTCTAGCCAAAACACGTGGCATCATCTCATTCTAGCTGGAGAAGAAGAGAACAAAGAAACCTTCTGGCACAAAAGCCAACCTGGTAAAATGTCTGGGATAAACTTGAATTGGCGGAGTGATTTTATGTGTGTCGTGTGGCTGTGACACCATTTAATTTGAGAGTAGGGGACCTAATCGCAAATTCCCTATATTGTCAGACAACAGCTGTCAGGTACCATCCAACAGCTTTCATTTGACCAAAATGATAAATAGTCAGATTTGAAGTGCTAGTGTCCAACTGCTACACAAAGCCTTCACTCTGACCATAGCTGCCTTGGAGTTGCTATAGCCTAAACCTGGAAGTTCAGCTGCTCTCCTTCCAGGAGACAGCGTCAGGTTAGGACATCAAAAGCAGTATCTGAGTCTAAAGATGCAAAGAAGCAGTAGCACAAATTGGAGGATAGAGTACAACATGTTCTTTATTTATTCAGTGCCAAACTAGAGAAATAAGCAATTTTGGTTCCAAAATCCTCTTTCTGATTTGCAAAGACTTGCATTTTACTGCGTTATATATTTTCATTATCTAACTGAAGAGTGGCTGGTATACATGGTGGTGATCTTCAGAAATGTCTTCAGAAATTTTGTATTACCTTTGGAAGACGAGAAAAAGTATTAGCACAGAAGGTAAAGGAGAAAAAGGCCAAAAGGACTTGACCAAAAGGAAGGTAAGGAATATGACATGTGCTGCACACAGAGCCCTGATCAGCCTCAAAGGGCTGAGTTTATCGTGTGTGTTAGGCTTTGCAGCTCTCCCCCAAAAGCAAAGAAGCACAGAACAAAACATTCACATTTTGCCTCTTGCCACAGGGCAGTCTTCTTCACCACAGCCCCTTCCCAAAGCTGGGGACAGCTGCAAAGCTGTCAGGCAGCAGCTAATGACTAAAGGGCAGATGAGTGGACGGCTAATGAATTCTGATGATCAGAGCCTCAGATACACAACTCTAATCCATATCACGGGATAAAAGTTATTGTTACATGTACTAACTCAGGTTGTATGATATTCAGCTATATTCAGCTCCATAAATGACAGCAGTATCTGGCAACACTGCTGTGCTACTTAAAAGATTTTATCCCATCCTTCACGGAAATATTGATGAGTAAACGAATCCTTTATTCTTACTTCTGCTTTTGGAAGCTAGGATTTTAAAGTACTCGGAACAGCACGATACACAGACACACCAAGCAGCTAGATGACTTAATAAAATATGGCAGTTCGATTGCCTGTGATGGGAAAAATATCTAGGTTCTGAAAAAATATGTATCTGCATGACTCATTAGCTGCAAGAGAAGGGGCTCTCTGGCTCTCCATTAAAGTTAACGAACTTTTCTCCATATTTGTATCTTCTTCACTGACTGCAGTCCAAGAGGCTACCTGCTATGGTAACTAACTTAATATGGTTTTTGTGTGTTTTTATATAACATGCTGTATTAAAGAATTAAAAATAACACAGTCTAATACGCTTACAAGCAAACAAGATCACTTTGAAAAATGGTTGTCAGTTCAACAGTTCAGCAAACATGCTAAAGCAACCCTCCCAGCAGCCAGGGAGGAGAGACACAGTGCCTCCATGCAGCTCCTCTGTCATGCAAATGAGGCTGAAAGGGATGATTTGCGTAATGGCTGGAGGAGCTCCTCCATAAGGGCTGAGTTCTCCTCTTGCCTTGCTGAACAGCTCTGGATATGGGTAAGGGAGTCTCTCTTCTACCAAGACCTCATGTCCCCATCCTGGGCTTAACCTGGCTGGGGCTCATGGGTGCGTCCACACAGGCTCACGTTTGCCATATTCATTTCTGTTCCATGGTAAATTTCTTATGAAAGTTTGAGTTGAAGCAGCGTTGGCATTTTGCATGCAAGACAAGTCGATAAAATACACCTTCCTACAACAAAAAATGAATGCTACCTGTTCTGAGAAGCCTCCATCCACAACATACAGGACCAGGAAAGTGAAGTTTAACAGCAAAAGAAGTTTGGTTTTGATAAAATGCCTCTCAGAGGCAGATGGTGTGCACACTGCGCTCATCAGAGTTGGGAAGGGCATCACTAAGGGCTGGTGGGAGATGTGCTGAATTGGGCTTAGCAATGAGCTAAACCACCAGCTGGGCTTGGCTGGCACCCCTTCAAGGGGTGGCTCCTGTTGGGACAGTGATCCCTTCTGCATGAGGAAATGCCCTTACCAAGCTGGCAGAGAGAAGCAATTTTAATGGATGCTCCCTCAATCATTTCTGACTGGGAAATTAACATGCCTTTCTGAAAAACTGCATTTCAGAGCTTTGCCTCGGCCTTCTCCTCTCACCTTATGCCTGACTATTTAGATTGCAAAACTCCTGGGGAAGGGACTGTCTCTTACAACAGGTGTCAGCAGTGCATTATATAATGGAGCTTTTATCTTACATACTCCTGGGCACCAATGAAAATAATTAATAATAGCACAGTTTGGCAATTCTGTGGGATATCTCCATTCTACTACAATATCTAAGCTGCAAAAGGAAGAACTCAAAGCTAGGAAAGAGCCATGTTGGTGTTAGATGTAAAACTTGAACTGTTTTCCTATGCGATGTTATTTTGAAGAGTTCTGCTGCTTATTCAGCTAGCATTTTTGAACTGCAAAATACACTCATTCCCAAGCACTCAGTACTCAGATCAGACCTTCTGCTCCCTCACCCAGCCAACCTGGATTGGCTTAATCTCCCAGGATTTGTTAGCACACCGTATTTGAAGGCGCTGCCATCATTCAAAGTGCATGTATTTGGAGATAGATAAATGGGGTCCTAATGAAATTTCAAAATTTCCTCCCAGTAAAGAGTTCATTTCAGCACCAGTTTTTGATTTTCTGGCTGAGTGATTGACAGCAAAAATTGTACATCTCATCAAGATGTGAAAAAACAATAAAACTCTGTTTTAAAAATACTGATAATTTGCTTCATACAAGTGGCTCCACCCGCAGGAGAATGAAAGCAGCTTGGCTTTCATCAGTGCTGTTTGCAGGGTAGATCTACTAGCACTGAGCAGAGGCTGATCTCACAGTGCTGCTGCCTTTCCCTTGTGTGGCACACAAACAGGGACCCTTTCCCTTCCACCCAGATTTTCTATAGTTTTTTTGCACTTAACATCCTCCAAAACCCCGGTCCTCTGCCAAATCCAGGTGAAACGAGATGGTTCAAAAACAGAAGTTGCAGAGGGGTTGTGACAGACAGCAAAAACATCACTGCAGGTCAGACAGGAGCATTGCAAAAATACCCCACATCCTTGTGTACATAACAGGCACTGCTTGGATTTTGCACTGAGGAAGGAGAGTGGAAAAGAAGGAAGTACACTGGTTCTTTTCCTGTGAATAGGGACTACCCGTGCTGAGCCGGTGGGTGCACCTGCATGCAGATCTGGGGTTGCATCCACCCCAACAAGGATTACACTCCCTCCTCTCACCATAGCATGTGCCACTGGCTCTCAGAAGCTATGACCCCAAGCAAGACTTCCTTGCTGTGTTCTAGCCACACACAACAGGAAGCCCAGACCTATTACAGTCTCTGTGGCTGGGGGCTGGATCTGGTGGCACCCACCTGGATCCTTTTGTCTGCCCCTGCATCACATTGCAATAACAGAGGAAAGGGAAGAACTGAAGAACCACCATGCATCCAGGACCGCCCATAGCTCCACTGGGACAGAGAAGGGATATGGCAAGTCATTTATTTGTATGCATGAGTAGGGAGTTACGTATGCGTTTTGAAAACGTCAAAGTGTCAGTTTTTCTTACTGCACCTGAGATGTAGCATCCATCCCCTCCAGTCTCCCCATGCTGCCAAATGCATTCTAGTACTGAAGCACTCAGAAATATACATGCTGTTATATCATTCATACATACCAGACCCCACTCTGATTCTTCATGCATCAAGGCTGATGCTGGATTGTATTGAATCTTACGTTGGACCTATAACAGAGGGAGCCAGAGCTCTTCTGTTTAGACTTTGCAAACAAAGTGAAACCTGCTAGGTATCTGTATATCCTGCCAAATTCCAATGCCACAAAAGATCCTTTCATGTTTGCTTTAGATTGAGAACATGGCTGACTACTGCCCTGAAACACTGATATCATCAGTAGTCCAGTGTCGCCAAATCACCATACTTAAAAGTTTTATAACATTTTGCATAGATTTTTTTCCTCTCTTCTAGCCCTAGATACTGGATTCAGGCTGAAAACTGTGTTTTTATCAAGGGAAAGACACCTTTTAAGTTCCAGGAAGCTTAAAAATGTGAAGTCACAACAGAATCGTATACCAGAAAGCAAATTATGGAAGTACAAAATGCACCGATTTTTTTTTAATGTCATTATTGTAAAGCTGATCTCCTGAATTTTTGGCACGTAACTCACAATCTTTGAAACACTCATCAGTGGTTCACTTCCTTGTTAATAACAGGCTGGTGGATGCGGAGAGAGAACACTGAAGTAATGGAAAAGCAACAGGACAGCAATAAAGGGCAAATACATGCTCTGCTTTCTGGGACTGCATACTCTTCCGAACTCTCTAAGCGCTCCCATCTTCTGCTGAAATTCCCTCCTCAAGGTTTGTGCAGATGCCTTGCAAAAGCATCTCAAAGGCTTTCTGCAATAGCCTCACAGGACAAAAAGCCCAGGGGTGTTTGTAGATACACAAAGTGTTGAACGACGCAAGATGCGTCATTGTTTTTGATAGTATTCACTCTTCACACCTAACCCTGTCCTTCAGCCTCCGATCACAGAACAGACTTTCTTCACTTTGTATTTGCCCAGGATTGAAGGAAATAGACACTCTCCCCCTCCCATACAGACATGAGAGAGCTATTCTGTTCCCCAGACTCAGCTCTTTCCTTGAAGCCTCTTTAGAAACAGAGTCAGAGATGCTGAGGCCGCAGGGAGCGAGCTGCCTTCCCCTCCAGGCAGGAGGCTGCTATGTGGAAAAGCTACAGTGAAGCCGTGGTGTCCTGGCACTGGGACAAGGTAGACTCAGGAGCGGCATGATCACTGTGCTAAGCCTGAAAATCTTTGCTCCATCAGTGGAGCCATTACAAGTTTGCTGAAATCAGGAGCAAGCAGGGAACAGGAATAGGAGTCAGGGCAAATCCATACTCACATCTAGGCTTGGATGCCACTATGCATGCACAGCGCTTTCCAGGATTAAGCCCTTGGTGTCTGAGTCAGAACCAAGGCTTCTGTTCTCTCAGGGCCCAAGCCCTACAGCGTGCTCAGGCCAGTGAGAGCTGCGGCTATAGGTTCATAAATCATTGACATGCACACAGCAGAATCACCCTCTGCCCTCCAACGTGGCCTGTCTGTGCTGTGGTCTGCATGCACACACAACTGAGAGGCTCCTTTGCTCTGATGAGCTTCAAGAATATGCAATTTCTTCCTGCCTCCCAGAGCTGGACTGAAGTGAACACCATATTTCTTGCTCCATGGACCCTGATAACTCTGAAGCTACCACACATCTTTAATTCCGGATAGTGTATTTTTAAGACTGAATCTTTACTACAGAGAACAGGGAGCCAGGCTTCAGGGAGAGATAATTATGTGACTGTAAAAGCATTCAAAAGAGGACAGACAAAGACAGAGCTGAGCCACAGTTACTGGTCTGGGCATTTAGGTGTATTGTATGCTGCCACAAATTGCACAACAAACATAAACATGGGGCTTGTTCCAGTCTCCTTTACAGAGGTACACCATGATTCTAATCAAGTGTCAAAAAAAACAGCCACAAAAAAACCTTGTCATTTCCTGTGGGCGCAATGTACCCATGTCACCGAAAATCCGGGAATAAAACCTCGTAACACCAATGTAGTGTTAAAAGGCAGGCATTCTTTATTGCGACGTCGGATGCACGGGGGATAATTCCGCCGAACGTGCATACCCCATACCCTTTCCGTG
>Ga0065711_1032231_pt1 | contig 27741 bp, 19 predicted proteins | sample Hoacrofraction12_FD_59098 | JGI IMG/M metagenome (GOLD analysis project Ga0065711, IMG submission 59098) | Hoatzin crop microbial communities from Cojedes, Venezuela - Epithelial fraction 12 v2 (version 2) | ecosystem: Host-associated > Birds > Digestive system > Esophagus > Crop | place...
GGGTGACGGAGCCCTGGCCCAGGCTGCCCAGGGAGGCTGTGGAGTCTCCTTCTCTGGAGATATTCCAGACCCACCTGGATGCGGTGCTGTGCAGCCTGCTCTGGGTGACCCTGCTTGGGCAGGGGGTTGGACTGGGAGATCCCCAGAGGCCCCTTCCAACCCCGAACATTCTGTGATTCTGTGAAATCAGCTGATGCCCCAGGCAGGAGGTCCTGTGGATGATCTTCAGCACTGAACTTGCTTCCTGCTCTTCCAGCTGTGGCTGCTCTTCAGCATCTCTCAGGACAAGCAGGAGGACTGGGGTGGAACCACTGTTGTCTCCATCAGCTGCACCACCACTGTCTCCATCAGCTTCCTCTTCAGGAGATGCAGAGGGAGAGCTTTGAAATCCACCGGAGCTGAAGCGGGGCCATGGACGCTGCTTTTTTTCCCCGGTGAAGTTTGTCTCAGCCATGTTTGCGCCACTGGGGGCTGGGTTAAGCCCTTTGGCCGGGGGACACGGTGCTGTTGCCACCTGTGTGAGGCCGGTCAGAGATATCGAGTACAGTAATAAATAAAAGGATAGTAATAAATAAAAGGATAAAAGCCAGCTCCCCTGCAGCAGGGCAGCTGTGATCGCTGACCTCACCCTGAGCTTTTTGCTAAACATCTCTCTCACAGTGAAGTTTTTATCGAGGAGCTCTATTGAAAAATAACTTATTTCCACATTAGTTTGAAAAAGAACTTCCCGGAGGGAATCGTGGCTCCCGGCTCCTGCTGCAAGTCCTCTGGAAATCGCTTTTCCAGATTGTTTCAGCCAAACCCTCTGAGATGAGCCCTTTGCCCAGGGTTCCCACGCTGCCCATCCTGCAAAAGGTCTCCGAAGACCAGTTCCTCACGAGGTACATGCAGACCATGATGGGGCTGGTGGATAAGCACAGGAGATCGGCCAGAGCCAAGCTGATGTACACGTACATGGAGCCCATGGAGACCACCAGTGCGTAGATGTTTCCCACCACCCCGACCATGCACATGGTGGCCAGGATGCAGCCAAGGAAGGTGACCAGGAGGTCGCTGGTGCTTTTGGAAGAGCTGTTGGGCTGAGCGGTGGTATTTTTGGGGTGGCAGGGCACCGAGACGCACTTCCTCAGCTCCATCCTCCGTCGCTGAGAGCCACCCCGGGGAGGTCTTCTGGAGGCAATCCTGAGCTGTGGAAGCAGGAGCCGGCAGCAGGACGGGGCAGCAGCTCTCCGCTCCAGCCAGCGCCGCCTGGAAAAGCCATTTTGCCTCCCCCGCACACAGCGAAGCGGGGGTCCGGCCTCAGCGGAGGTGGGATTCATCCCTCTGCCCTCGCGGCGGGGATGCCAGCCGCCCACCAGCCTTCTGTGACGCCCCTTCCATGATGCGCATTGCTGCAGACGGGTCGTTTTCTATGAGATTTGGTTTTCATTCCTGTTCTTTTGTTGTTTTTCCCCATCTCCCGGGTCTGGGAGGCTCTGTGGGAGCAGGATGCGGCCCAGCCCTCGCCCTTCCCGGGGGGTTCAGCTCCCCGTAACCAGGTATCAAAGGAGAAATTAGTGCCACCCAAAATTCAGAGCAGTCTCTTGTCCCCAGAGCTGCTCTGTCCCATCGCCAGGTGGGTCGGGGGGGACACAAGGGTTGCTGGATTTTGGGGGCTTTTTGGGGTGGCAACTGGCCCCCACCGACCCGGTGCTGGGAGCTCCAGTGTCCCAGGGAGACGAGACAAGTCCATGGACCATCCTGGGTCCTTACGAGCAACGTACGGGAAGCCGGGAGCTCCTGGCTTCTCCCGTGCTTTTGGGGTGAATCAGCGGTGCCGGTGCCGGGGGACCCAAACCCGCCGAGGTGCGCTGGCAGCGAGGGGGCAGAGAGCCCCACAGCGCTGCCCTAGAGCCGCTTTGCCCCCCAAAACCACAATTTAACGCCTCCGAAGGGCAGCGCAGCCCTCGCGGGGAGGGCCCTGGAGTGTGGCTCCCGGTACCTCCACCCCGGGGCTGCCCCTTCCGGGGGCTTCGTGCCCGAGGTGCGATGGCGGGGCTGCACCCCCGTAGGGGACCTGCACCCCTTAGGGGAACTGCACCCCTATTATAGGGGACCTGCCCCCCACACGGGACCTGCATCCCTATTATTGGGGACCTGCACCCCACACGGGACCTGCATCCCTATTATTGGGGACCTGCACCCCATAGGGGACCCGCACCCATATGGGAGACCCGCACCCCTATTATAGAGGACCTGCACCCCTTAGGGGACCTGATCTGCACCCCCATAGGGGACCCACACCCCTACTATAAGGCATTGCACCCCAATAGGGACCTGCAGCCCTATTATAGGGGATGGCATCCCATAGGGGACCTGCACCCCTACAGGAGACTGCACCCCATCGGGGACTGGATCTGCACCCCCATAGGTGACTTGCACCCCTATTACAGGGGACCGCACCCCTATAGTGGACCTGCACCCCTGTAGCGGACCCGCAGCCCCATGGGAGACCTGCACCCATACAGGTGTCTTGCACCCCCATAGGGGACCAGATCTGCACCCCCACAGAGGACCCACACCCCTGTAGCGGACCTGCACCCCGATAGGGGATGGCACCACCATAGGGGACCTGGACCCCCATAAGGGATCCACACCCCCATAGGGGACCGGATCTGCACCCCCCTAGGGGACCCGCACCCCTATTATATGGGATCGCACCCCCATAGGGGACCCGCAGCCCTATTATAGGGGACCTGCACCCCTATAAGGGACCTGCACCCCCTTAAGGGACCCGCACCCCTATTATAGGGGACCCGCAACCCTATAGGCAACCGGATCTGCACCCCCACAAGGGACCCGCACCCCTATTGCAAGGGACCCGCACCTCCTTATGGGATGGCACCCCCATAGGGGACCTGCACCCCATCGGGGACCGGATCCGCACCCCCCTTAGGGGACCCGAACCCCCATGCAGGGGACCCGCACCCCCATAGAACACTGCACCCCAGAGGGGACCCGCACCCATACAGGGGACCCGCACCCCCATAGTGAGCCGGATCCGCACCCCCATAAGGGACCTGACCCCTTCCCCGCCCCGCAGAGCCCCCCAGCCCGAGGAAACACGTGGAGCCCCTCGCCCCGCCCCTTCCCCTCAGGCCCCGCCCCCTCTCCCCGAAACCGCCTCAGGCTCGGAGGACCGCCCGCCCCCGCCTCTATGGTAGGTTTAGCCGAGACGGGACCCTTGGGGCCGCTCGGCGCTCCCCGCCGCTCCTCTCTATGGTGCGGCGCGGTGCGGTCACGTGGCGCGGGCAGGCCGGAAGGAGCCGGGCAGCGGCGGCTTAAATGGAGCGGGGTCGGCAGGGCGGCGCGGGGGTGGACGGGTTCGGTGAGTCCCGGTTGGGTGTCTGTGGCCTGGGGTAGCGCGGGGGTTCGCTCCGGGCCTCGGGGCTCCCCGTCTCCCCCCTCGGCGCGGGGCTCGGGCCCTGCCGCCGGCTGGGGCCCTGTCCCGCGGGTTCCCTCCCCCTCCCCCCCCTCAGGGCCGGGTCTTTCCCCCGGTCTCTGCTCCCCTCCCCGGGGCCGGCCCCACTCCCTCCCCTCTCGGCGCTCAGGGGCTGGGCCCGGCGAGGCCCTCGCCTCCCTCCCGGGCCAGGAGTCCGGCCGAAGCCCCGTGTGTGTCCCCCGGGAGGGTGGGCAGGGCGGGGGGCACTCGGTGCAGCTCTCCGTGGGCTCCCCTCACCGGGACGTTCCAGGTACACGGGGCTCTGTGCTCGTACCCGGGAGGAATAACGGCGTTGGCTGCAGAGCTGGGGGGGGAAGACACCCCTGACCTCCCGCCCTGCACCCCTGACCCCCATCCTGGCATGGGACATCTTGGCATTTCAGGTGTCTGCTGTGGGAACTGCTGCAGAAAAGAACCCCAAAACACAGCTGTCCTCGGAGTTGAGGGATGTGCGTAAGAGATCTTCCTCTTCCTCTTTGCCCTTCTCTGTATTGATTTGAGTGCTGGCTCAGCTTGGTGGGAGAGGGTGAGCGCTGGAAGCGTTAACGGGCGCAGCGTTTGTGTGGTGGAGAGGTCTGATGGGTGTTTCTGCCTCTGGAGCTGCACTTGTTGCCCCAAGTGGCCGGTGGAAGGTTGGCTTTTCTCACAGGTTCTTCTGAGACCGAAGAGTCGTGGCCAACTCCAGTGTGTGTGCGAGGAGCAGAGCGTGAGCTCACCCCGGCAGCGATCCCACGCGCTGGGTTTGCGTGGGCAAAATGTGCCTCGTCTTAAAAAGTTGCCATTGTCCCGCAGATCCGCGGCTGCGCTCACTGCAAGCCCTGTGTGGTGGCTGGGCGGGTAATGACGAGCTGTGGCCCGGGAGGGTTTGCTTTTCATCTTGCCTTTACTTTATGACCTGATGGCGTTGTCTTCCGGTGTCTTCTGATACATTGTCGGAGAGTTTTATGGAGAAATACTTGTTACAGAAATGTAGCTTCCAAGTGACTAAGTTGGGTTGTCTGTGTGTCTGTTCAGTTTCCTTAATGCTCGTCAAGCAAGGTTCAGTCTCTCATATGAAGTGTTGGTGTTCAGTCGCTGGTTTGAGGCCTCTGATGCTTTTCAAAAAAGCAAAGCTGGTGTTGCTGCTGTGCGGTTTTATTTCCACTATCGAGGCGTGATGCGGAGGGCCTGTAGCTGGGTTTTCGGTGTGCTTTTCACGGTATCTCTCCTTGTGTTTCTTTTCCAGCTTACTGACTGTTCTGCAGAACACCAGAGCCCTCTTGCTTTATTTTGAGCAGCGATCCTAAAAGCAGCGGCCAGTTGCCTTGGTGGCTGAGAGGCGCAGGCAGCGTTCATGCTAAGGCCTGGGAGCTGGTCACCATTTCTCTGTTCTGCTCTCTGGTGGCTGATTCCTCTTTCTTACAGTTCATGCTTTTTCGGTCGATGTACGCTGGAGCTGTTGCAGGTTTCCAGCGGCAGCGATGGAGGAGAAGGCGGCAGACGTCTCCTGTCAGGTGGACAGACTGGACTTTGCATGCTCAGTCATAAAGTGGCACCCTCCCGCTTCCAGAGAGGGTGGCATAAGAGCTTTTTTTCTCCAGCGACCTGTTTGGAAGGTGAGGGGGGACGTTGGAGACCCATCGTTCTGCAGACTTGGATCTCGAGCAGTTCTGGTACATCCCTGTGCGGCACCGGGCCATAGGAGCGGGCAGCACAAACAGCCTGGTGGAACCTGGATTTTTTTTAGGACTAGTAGAATTGCAGGGGTAACTTTTAATGACAGAACTGTGGGATTCACGGCGTTAATGTGAGTTTTTCATTTCTAGGACAAATGCCATGCAAAATTTCCACTGCCTTACATCAGGCCGTTTGATATTGTAAACACAATAATAGATTTCATGTGCTGGGTGTCTGCGTGGTGGGACTAGATGTTAATGAACAATCATCTTGATGGGAGTTTGTGCCTGTAATGCCAAGACTTGGGAAGGGACTCGGACCCACTTCCCGAAGATCTGTTGAGGCGTTCAGCCCGCTTGGTAGTGCTGTGTTTTGGTAACGGGCCTTCTTCTGTCGCTTTTTCTTTCCTTCCCAGGATGTTTTCCTCTTGGCCTGGCTGCAGGCATCCTTCGTGGGCAGCTGTGTAAGTCGGGGCACAAGTAGCAGTTCCTGGAAGAGCAGCTGGGGCAGGCTTTACTGGTGATAAGGCGTGTGCTGGTTTCCAGTAGGGTGCTGGCAGCCTGTTCCTGGGCTGGTGTTTCAGAAGCTGCCTCGGAAGTCCAAATTCCTGGGTAGACCGAAGCTTTGTCTGCCTGAGAATGCAGTGGGCGTTACTGCCGCCGGCGAGCTGGGCTTGCTGGCATGCTGGCAGCCTGGCTTGTGCTTTGAGATTGGACACAAATCGTTGAAAAGTGCGGTGGCAGAAATAGGTGGAGCGAGCACACGACTCCGGTGACCTGGGCGCAGCTGGAGAGAGGCAGTGAGCTGTCTCTGGGGCCGGGAGCTGCTGAGCAAGGCGGAGGCACACAAACCCAAGAGCGACGAGATGTGGAGCCCTTCGGGTGGTTTTTTTAGTGCCTGCTGGAAGAAGCTCCCATTCACTAATTTGGAATGGGTGTCTTGTTTTTATTTATTTCTTTTTAAAGTCATTGTAAGTGGTTTACTGTGTCATAGCGCTGGCAGCTCGGCGCGGCGATGGGCGTCGGGGCTTGCTGCCGGCTGCATTCTTTCTGGGACAGTCAGAATTGCGCCGCTAATTCCTCTCATCAGAAGCTAGGCTGGCTTTTTTTTTTTTTTGCACATGGGTTTGGTCTGGAGATATTTTAAGTCTCCATTTAAATTATTGAATTCAGGCATCTCCTTAACTACTTAAAGGAGAGGCACTAACAGTCTTGGAAGTCTGTGTGTGCCCTGAAATAGGAGTGTTGTGTGTTGCCCGCCTTGGTCAGTGGGTGGGCTTGTCAAGCTGCTCCGTGTAACTTTAGTTACTCCTAGTAGGATCTGTCCCTGGTGGGGTAGGTGCCTTTTGTACTACAGTGAGCAGTGGAAGGTGTGAAACGTGCAGCTGGCTTGGGACACTCGCTATCTTCCAGTAGCAGCCTGGGAGATAAGGCTGTTTGTGTACCGACGTGGTAGTTCCTGTGTTTGGAGCTGAGTAATGCACTGATCAGCGTTAGTCTGACGAGGAGCAGAGGAGTTTTGTTTCAAGCAGGTTACTGGGACAGAAATCTGGGAAATCTAGGGAGAGCTGGAAAAAAGAGAAAAAACGCCACTTAGCAGTGTCCTGGTGGCTTGAATAAGTTATGCTTGCCAAAGCACTGAGATGTGAGATAAGGAGGAGTGTTCTGCTGAGCTGGGATAATCTCTCTCAGCAGCCTTCATGTGGCTTTTACAGAATTTAAGGTTTATTTTGGAATATCTCAGGAGTGATGTTTTTCCTTTGGGTCACCGCTTAAGAGCTCGTGTGGTTTTAAATTTGTAACGATCCTTGAGAAAGCTTAATTCCTGAGGACCAGAAATCGTATTCCTTCTGAGTGACACCTGGCTCCTATTTACCGGTGCTGCTGTGGTTCCTTCCGCATTCACGAGGGGAGCTGGCAGTGTCTGCTTAAGGGGAAAAAGCACTGGGCTTGGGGAAGGATTTCCAGCTGTGGCAGCTGCTACCCTGAGCCGCAGTGCCAGCTTGTAGTGTTCCTGACCCGGCTCGGGGGGAAATCAGTTAAAAGTGCAGCTTGCTTGCTGGTTTTGGGGGAGCCCGACTGCTTTGCTGATGTCAGTGGTGTCACTGGGTGACTTTCGGAGGCTGTCATCGGTACTCATAATGAGAAGCAAAGTCAATGAGCTGAAATAACTCTAGGAGCATTTGTAGGTGTCAGGGTGACCTGAAATGTTTTCAGTTGGCTTCTGAGGGGAAGCGCTGTATTGCTCACCCTCGGTCTGTGTACCTCTGTGAGGAGGCCAAGCTGGTTGCGTTATTTGCTTAAACATTTGGACAAGATCTGTAGAGGCATCATGTGATAGTACTCTGTAGTATGAGGTGATTTTGTACTAGTTAGAATCTTTGTTCAGGGAATACACGGATGGAAAATGGCCTCAAGTAATATGTTTTGTCTAAAGCCTTTCTCACACGAGGCTCCTGTACTGCGTTGTCGATGCTGATGTGCTCTTACCAGCTGTGGGCACTGCTATTGCTGTTGCTCGGTTGGAGACAGGAAGGCAGCAGTTGGCTTTTTGCAGCATTTGCAAAAACAGAGTTAGGAACAAATTTACACTTCTACGTGCAAATACCATCCTGAAGACATGACACATTTTTATGTTTGATGGAGATAGGAGGGAAACCTCTCTTACAGATCATTGTTTTGCTTGAAGATTCAGAGGTTCTCCTCCTCTGTTCTGCCCCATCTGCAGTACTGCGTCCAGTTCTGGGCTCCCCAGTTCCAGAAAGATGAGGAGCTACTGGAGAGAGTCCAGTGGAGGGCTACGAGGATACTGAGGGGACTGGAGCATCTCTCCTGCGAGGAAAGGCTGAGGGAGCTGGGCTTGTTCAGCCTGGAGAAGAGAAGGCTGAGAGGGGACCTTAGAAATGCTTATAAATATCTGCAGGGTGGGGGTCAGGAGGACGGGACCAGACTCTTTCCAGTGGTGCCCAGTGACAGGACAAGGGGCAATGGGCACAAACTGAAGCAGAGGAAGTTCTGTCTGAAAATGAGGAAGAACTTTTTCTATCTGAGGGTGACGGAGCCCTGGCCCAGGCTGCCCAGGGAGGCTGTGGAGTCTCCTTCTCTGGAGATATTCCAGACCTGCCTGGACGTGGTGCTGCGCAGCCTGCTCTGGGTGACCCTGCTTGGGCAGGGGGTTGGGCTGGGTGACCCACAGAAGTCCCTTCCAACCCCAAACATTCTGTGATTCCTGAAGGCCGGTAGCGGAAGGAGCGCTTACCCACATCCAAGTACCAAATGGTGTTGGATGAACATGGTCTGGTGGGACAGCAGAGTGAAACGGGCAGCGATGCTGCCTGGAAGACTTCCCTCCCCTCCCTGCTCTCACTGTAATGCAGTGTGAGGACGATGACAGCAGCAGCAGCGTAATGGGGAGGCAGGAAAAGAAGCTTTTTCTCCCTTGCAGGAAACGGGCAGCGTGGGGCGTTTTGTACCTTGCCTGCTGGAAGGATTTCCAGCTGCAGATGAGCAAGGCTGGCAAGACCCGTTAGCATAATGAGTTCATGTCCTCTCTCCATATAAACCAGAATGCTCTTGTAGTGGCATGGGCTTCATTGTGTGTAAACTGGGAGGTGCCCTTGGAGCAGGCACGACTGGCACAGACCAGCTTGCGAGGGCTGGAACGCACCTCTGACTCTAACACAGCATCTGAAGAGTGCTCCTCGGCTTCGTGCTTTTGTGTTTGTTTAGCAGTTTGTGGCTGCTCTTACTGACCCTCTGTCCCAGCTGGTTAAATGATCTGTTTGATGTTGTGCTGTTGCAACACCCAGGAAAATAATTTATATTCTGCTATGTGAAGGCTGAGACAGTGTTGGACACTTGACTGTGATGACTAAGGGGTAGGCATGCAGATTTGCAGCCCAAAAACAGTTGTGTCATTAGCAAATGCTCTGCCTGCAGCCTGCGTGACCTCTTAGCTGTGGCCTGTAGTCCTTCTGGTAGTCTCGCATAGGCAAAATATTTATTTTCATTAGGGTGAAATTGTTAGGTACCTTGCAGTCTCCTAAATCTGCATGACCGTGGACCCGGAGAATTAATGTGCAGTGCTTTTTTCCTTGCTTTTTAGCTGGCCAGCTGATCCCACACTCATTTGTGAACTTTAATAGGCTCAGAAAAGAATAATGCTGGATGTGGAGCATCTCTAAATCTGGCCATGATCCAATTTCACTGATTTCAGTTCTGATGTAGTTGTACGCTTACCTCAAATACAACCTCTTTGCTTTTCTGCTATTTTAACATTCTGCTTAAGCCCTGCAGTAGCTGCTGCCACGTGGTGTGGATGAAGTCAGACCAGACAACTGTCCCGAGCCTGGAAAGCTGCCCTCGATTTCTGCTGCTCAGAGCCTTCATGCTGGGCTGGAATCAGCTGGCTGCAAGGTGAAAGTGTGGCTGCAAACAAAACTAAACCAGGTTTTACGAAAGCCGTTGCTGGCTGGCGTGAAAAATCTTGTAACAACTGGACATCTGCAGTGCTTGAGCAGTAAGGCCATCCTTGGTGTTCTTCAGATGGGTTGGTGGCAATCCTTTGCGTGTAGCGGTTGTGGGGTGCAGTGGGCAGCTTTTTTAACTCTTTCCCGTAGGAACTGGTGTGGACGGTGGGCTTGCTGCTCACATGTTGTACCTGCCTGTAAGATTTCCATCGGTGTTTTACCCTCAGTACTGAAGGCAGTTGAAGGCTGGTTTTGCTGCAGGGTGAACCTGGCCTGTTGGCTCTGTGTGGCTCTAAGCTGACTCTTGTCTGTATTCAAGCCCTTCAACTGGATGTGTAAACGGATCTTTCACAGGCAGGGCTGGATCCTGGACTGGCAGCGCGCGTAGTTTGCGTGCTAGTTGGGCGTCTTGGCTGGGGTTGCACAGTGTCAACTGTTAGGCTGCAGCTTAAGACCTTCTCCCTTCTTGCAGTCTGTTTTAGCCTCTGATTTCTGTTCTCCCAGTTATGCCATGGTGGATGTGTGAGGAGAGAAGGTATCTGATCTGAATCCTACAAAAAAAGTTTTCCGGGCCGTTTCTTTTCAAAGCTGTGACAAACGCTGGTGGAGCTCGGCGTGAGAGGAGCTGACAGGCTGTGGTGTGGGAATGTGTGCGTCTTAAGCAGGTATTGCAGTGAAACCCTTCCTAACGTGAAGCCACAGCTTCTGGCCACCACTGACCTTTGAAATCATGGCAAGTGCAGATGCTGAACGTGGCTCAAAGAAAGGGTACAGCCGTAATAACCGGAAGGTGTGACCTGTGAAGTCATTCTTTTTTTGAATTCCCTAGTTCTGGGATATTTGACACCTAGAATGGTTAGTGGCAAGCTTTTAAGTCGATACTTCTAAAAATGTGATGCAGATCGATGTAAAAACCTTTTTTGCTAAGGTGGGCTGCTGCAGTAAGTTGTTTGTTTTTCTTTTCCCTTCCGTGCCACCTCGAGGTCAAGTCTTGGCTTTTATATTGTCAGCAGCTTTGTGAAAGGAGGTGAGGTGTGCTCTGCAGACCACAGCCGTCCTTAAAAGCAAAGTTTCTTGCCATAGGTTCAGATCACATTTAAAATAGAATAAAATAAATTCCCTCTTCCTTTCCACATTTGCTCCTGGTGGTGCATTATGCTTTATTTCTGGAACACAACTTCTTAAGTGCAGCTTCAGTGTTTGCTTCCAGAGTTGGTCTGCTGGGCAGCAGCTTAACTTCTAGGATGCCATTGCAACCTATCAGTCCTTTGTGATGTTTAAAGTCCTCTGGCTGTTACTGCAACTAAAACCGACTCTTTGTGCTTTCCAGCCCTCTTGACTGTGGCCTGGTTAGTCTCTCGCTGCCGCTTTTAGCAGTGGTCTGCCGGCTGCGTGCAGCCTGTGTCTCTTCTCCTTGCTCCCGGTGCCCCCCGCAAGCAGGGCTGCGAGCGGAGCAGGCTGCTCGGCTGCGCGAGTGTCAGTGTCACAGCCTGGCAGGGTTACTCTGACCAGCAACCTTCAGCTCCTTTCTTCTGTTTCCTCTCCAGTGGAAAACAGTGCTGAGATGGTAACCTGAAAGCTCCTGAAGACGCGCAGCCAACTTGTGAAATAGCTGCTAAAAAGGTTGCACTTAGTTTTCTTTGTTCTGTTATGCCTTTTAAAGGTGACATTCAGAATCTCTTGAAAAAGGAAAGAAAAAAGGAGGAAAAAATATGAAGGATTTGGAGAGGAAATGCTGCGTCCTTTCTGCTGGAGGGCTCTGAAGTAGGAGTAGCAGCGGAGCACTCGCATACATCCTGGGGCACGTAGGGCATTTCTGTTCTTTTCTGTGTGGCTGCGGGGTTGATGGGGAGGAGAAGGCAGTTGCAATTAATGTTATGTAGAGCCCTGGCAGGTATGTGCAGTGCTGGGTGGCGTGTGGAGTCTGGCGCTCTGACACCCATGGGTTTGGTAACGGTGCTGCTCAGAGGAGGGAGCCTCTGCCTCTCCTCTTGGGATACACGTGAGTTCGGGGCAAGGAAACTGGAAGTAAAACTTGCTCTGGGAGCAGCGAAGCTGCAAATCACATGGTTTCACGTGCTCTTCCGTTCATCCCCGCCCTTATACCACAAAATCAGAACAAAACAGTCCTTTAAAATGATGGTTTGGGAGATAGGCTGCGTGCCCAAAGAGGTTGGCTTTGTGCGTATGTGCTGCCGTGGCTGAGCTGCCGGCATCTGAATTGGTGCTGGAACACAAAATGCCAAGCTGGCACCTATGTTTGTGATGTGGGAGGGAGGTTTTGGATTTTGGGGATTATCCAGTATGGTCTTGCACGTGCTGGGAGTCTGAGGCTGGCAGCACAGTACCCTTTACAGGAGCAGACTGCAAAGACGCCGCCTCACCCCTCAAAGCCTGGCGTTTTCGTTTTGCTCTCACAATGAGCTACTCGAGACAATGGCAGTAACTCCCCTTTCCAACCAGGCTACTTAAATTTAACTTTTGGGTTTAGTGCTCAACTTGATAGGGGAGGCAAATGATGGATCCAGAGCCTCACCTCTTGAGCTGAGCGTGGGGTATTTTGCATACATCAAAATTAACAGCATCATGCTGGTCAGAGAGATGTGATGATATGGAGTCCTGTTATTTAGCAGAAGGACTGATGAGGGTCGTGGGAAGGTACTGAAATGTCCAGCAGTTTACCTTGATGCCAGGCATCAGGGAATAGCTTGAAGGCAACAGAAGCTTTCAGCTGAGTTGAATGAGTGGTTGCCCACTTTTGGAAATCAAGTCCAGCTGTTTCCAAACAGTCTTAGTTTCAGAGAGGTACTCACAGAGCAGAAATGGGTTTCACTGGGAAAGCTGGTATCCTTGTAGCTGGCCGGGTGTTAGATGAATGAGATAAACCTGGATGGATTTCCTTCCTCTTCTGCTTTGCGTGAGGAGATGCAATAAAAATGGAGATTGGGTATTTAAAAAAAATTATGATTAAGTTATACTGTCATCTTAGTGGAATGTCAAACTGCAAGTGAGGTTGATTGGAAGTCCTGTGATCCACAGACAGTCAAGATGTTTCCTGTCAGTCCTAAATTGACTTGTGAAATGAGGAAAATAAAGTTAGGGATTTAAACCCAAGTAATCCCTAAAAATCTGCTCCATTAATTGCTCCTGACTAAGCAATTTTCACTAGACTGGAGCAGTGACACATAGATGCAGCTCGTACCCTGTTAATCCATAGCCAGTCTTCTCAAAGCATCTTCTGATGTGTTTTTGGTAACACTGACTGAGAATTGACTGTAAAAAAGCACAGCAGAGCTCTGCACGGGGCTGCAACCCATAGTCCTTGTTCTAGCTGCAAGCAGGGTTTTAATAAAGCTGGATAGCCCTGCGTTAGCGAGCTCGTACTTTGCTTCTCATCAATGTGGTGATCACTAAGCGCCCTGCAGTTACCAAGAGAGCTGGAATCAATGGTAAGCCTTGGTGGAAAGGGCATCGCCCGCTTCAGTGTGTGTTTCACAGCTTTTCTTTTTGGGTAAGAGAGGGTGAGGAATAGGGAACTTTGAGATAACCAGAAGTTGTGATTGCTGCCAGAGAAGCTTGAAGACTCCCTGTCCCTCTTGTCCAACTTCATACTGTTCTAGCCTGGAGCACTGCTCTGAAGCTGGGTATGATGCTGGGGTGGCTGCAGAAATGGTGGCCGCTCTTATGAGGTGCTTCTGGACAACGCATGTGTTGGCCAGCTTGTACGTGTGGGGAGGTAAACATTCAGTTTTGATTTACTTGCCACAAAATGCTGCTGGTGTTCTGTTGCCCTTATGGTTTGGTGTGACAATATCAGTTCTCTGGCTTTCTGCAGCAGGACTCTGTTACCTGGCTCTTAATGGAGGAAAAATTGTTCACTTCACCTTCTGTCCCTTGATCTGTCTCAGGTCTCAGGAATCCTGTCCTCTTACTAGAGGGCGTAAGTGTCTGTCTAAAATCCTTTGGCAAACCAAGCCAGCTGCTAAGGTCTTGTGAGGCATTTAGGGAGTGTTTTAAAACTTAGAAGCCAATTTTGTTATTGAATGATCTTCTGATACCTTTATCCTTCTCAGTACATGCTTCAGGTCCAAAAAGAGGTGCCAGAGCTATGTGGATGCAGGTGTCGTGAGTTTATCCCCATTTTGTGCTGCTTGGAGGAGCTTTGGTGTGGTATCTGTAGCTGGTCGTGCTGTTTTCTTAGCAGCAAACCGAGCTGCTGCTGGAAACAGCATGGTCTTGCTGCGAGCTCCTGTCTTCAGGAGGCCGGGGGAAAGGTTTTTGGGCTGGGGCCGAAGCTTTTGTTTTGGGGTGGTTTCCCACTTTTGCAGGAGCTGTGGGCAGGCCGGGGTGCAGACCCGCTCGGCAGAAGCCCTGCTCCCGGTCCGCGTTTTAACCTCTGGCTTTGCCCCGTTGCAAGGTGCGATGCAGTGGCAGCGACTGCCTTGAGATGCAGGTAGGACTCGTTTGGGCACAGTGGTTCTTGCTGGGCTTTGGGTCAGGGGATTTCTAATTTTTGCTCGGGATCATGCCGCTTGGCGCAATCAGCCACTCTTGAACTCTCCCTGCTTTTGCTGAGTGACTGGTACAAGGAGCAGCCCCCAGCAAATCAGGAACCCTTTGAAATGCTTTAATGCAATGCCTGACAGTAACTTGGGCTGGTTGATTTCCTTTCTGTTACGCTTTTTTTAAGGGTTGAATTTTTAGCTTTTCATTTTGCCGGTTGTCACAAGCCATGCATTATTTAAGCAGCTTCTCTTTGTTTTAGCAGCTTGAAATGAGCCAGGAATTCACCTTGCTTGCAGGCTACCAGCAGACACGTTTGCTACCCGCGGGCAGAAAGTAGGAGTTGATGCTCTCCCGTCAACGTAGGTGAGCAACAGTGGTGTTGCTGTGTGGGGGAGAGGCTAAATCACACAAGGATTTGATGTTGCTGACATCTCTTTCAAGTTACTCTTTTTTTTTCTTTTTTTTTTCTTCCCTCCCTGGGTCGGTTGGGATTTCGATTCCTGCCCCCCCTGCAGTGCGTTCTGTCTAGTCCTGTTGCCTTGAGCTAGAGCCAGAAAAGAGCACTTTGAGCCTAGTCCCAGTTTGGGTATGTGGGAGTTCAAGATTTCAAATGGTGCAAGTAGAGGGGGGAAAAACACATTACACTGTCTAGGAGGGGGGTCTCCCCTCGACTGTCATTTTAAATTCCCACACCGACTGAAGATGCTCATTGCAGCGTGAATGTGAGGTGGGGGGAGCAGGTTTGAGTTCTGCTCCAATTGCTGCTGTCCAGAAACGCCTCTGTATACTGGGAGTTTAAATATACACACAGTACCGACGCTGGCTATTTTTAGGTTAGGCTAAAAATATGTAACGTGGTGTTCGCAGGGATTTTGAATGGGGTTTGGAAATCCTTGTGTAAGTGTTCTGTGTGCACCCGAGACCTGCTTCACCTCTCAGCAGCTGATCTGGCAACTGAGAGTAGTGGTTAGGACCAGTGGTTTTGCAGATTATATTTCTGCATGTATGAGAAGCTTGTTTGGAAAGTATATGTGACCTCAATTGTCAGCATGAGATCTGCTCAGTTCAGAGAACAGTTTTACCCAAGTCCCTGATGGTCTCTGGTTTTTCCAGTAGCTGTTCTATTAATGGGGGGTTCTCCTCTCAAGTTGCTGTAGGAAAAGCCTTGATGGGGAGGATTTTATCGCCTGTGCAGCGAAACAGCTTGGATGTGCAGAGTCATGAGTACGTGGAGTAGTGTGGAGAATGGAGGGGAGATTTGCTGGAACCACGTCTTCAGCGTGGCCATCTTCACTGCGCTGGTGGCTGCACAGTCGTGATGAGAGTTTTGTGTCGCCCTGGTGCTGTGTAGGGATTCAGGTCCCTTAGTCCAGTTTGGTGTGCTGTAGTGCAGGTAGGAGTTTTTATGAAAAAGAAAAAAAAAAAGCTTGCAAAGTGTGTATCTGCCTGCTGCCAGGTCTCTTTCTATTAAAACGGTTCTAGCATCCTGTCCTCGACTGTATTGCAAAAAAGCTGATGGCTGTGTTAGAGCTCAGTTATAGGAAGCCTTATTCTTTACCTACAAATAGGCACTGAAATCACTGAGGTGGTGTGAGATGGCTCCTCTCCATCTGCCTGCCTTGCTTTTTATGATGTTGTTTATGTAGGGCGAGACCCTAGGGTGGCTTTGATCTTGTTACTTCACGTTTTTGGCGGCCTAGTGCTATGAACATGAATAAACTTTCTTATTCATGCCACTAGATGGAACTGGCCCATGCTTATAGATATTTGTTTAAACTTGAGCTCTGCAGTGAGTATTGACAAAATGAGTTGTTAGCTCTCGGTGGAAGCTTGGCTTTTACCCTCAAAGCAGTGCTTTATTAAGCTGCTTGGGTTCTTATGCAGTGTGGTTTGAAATAGAAAAGTGGTAGTTTGTCAGTTCTTTCCAGGCTTGCCTTTTTTTGTTGCCTTGTCTGTGTATTACATTTAATGCTGTTTATTATATTTCTGCTTTTAAATTACTAGGAGTCTTTTGGTGATGTGTACGCATCTTGTACAGGGGGGCAGGCACTCTGTAATCCCAGATTTAATTTCAGATTATTCCCTGTACCTCTATCTTGATGCTCAAGGTTGAAGTGTGCCGGTTTCTCTCTACAGGAACCAGTGTAGCCTAGGAGAACACGGTTTTAATGTTAGCCTTGTGACTTACCCCTCGCTCTTGGATGAGAACAGCTGTGGTTTAGCCAACTTTGGACAAAGCACCGTTTGAGCTATGTGGGAGAAGATTTTTGTGAGTCTTCCGAGTGTTTGCGGTGTCGACCCACCCGCGTGTACACGCATACCCAGCTCTGCTAACACAGTGTGTGCCCCTGTAGAGGAGAAATGTCCAAGCCAGAAACGTCAGAGCAAATGTGAGCAGATACCTGTCTAGCCTCTGTCTGCACTGCTTGATGCTGAGGGCTGAGTTGTGGCCTTCACGAACGACCTTGTTCCTCCACAGCCACTCTTGGAGTGATCCTTCACCGTTTTTGCCTGCCAAGAGTTTCCTTCGTTGAGCGTGAGGCTGCTGAGGCGAGGCGAGTGCAGGCTACGCGGGGGTTGCTGGTGGTTGCAAGGAGTGCTTTGTAGGACCAGCCTGCTGGGAAGGAGAAGGGGTTGGCATGAGTATGTGAGCTGAAGAGGCCTGGGTGCCGCTCCTGGCTTTGCTGCTAGCCTGCGTGACAGCCTTGGCCACACTGGTCCTTCACATGTTTCCATTTCTCTATCTTTTAAATGGCAAGAAGCGTATTGATCTTGTTTTCTAAATTACTGGGGGAGCTAAGGGTGGAAGAATGCTATGCAGGAACTAGGTGGTAGCCATTCACGAGTGCAGGGAAAATACAACTGTAGTAAAGTGGCTGTGACCTTTGAAAAAGGACAGGATTTTTGCTCAGTATGCTTACAGTGACCCAGTTACTGAACTGCTGCTCCGGCACCTGTCTGCGACAGAGAACAGCACGTTCACGCCATTCTGGCAAATGAAGTAAGATTTGTTCTTCCTTGCTTCTAAGCAAGAACCTAGTGGAAACACTCCCAAAATCTTGCTTTTGAAGCATTTTCAAAGCATCAGTATGCCCGTGGTGCCCTTGGAGCTGCCAAGGGTTTGAGGTTTCATGGCTCAAACATAGGGGTAGTTGCATATTCATGGTCATGCTGGGTGGAGGGGGCCTCTGCCGTTCCCTAGCCCAGCGTCCCACTCGGGTTTGGACCATCACCAGTGCTGGCACCAGGTGAGCGTGGCTGTTTGTAGCCAAGCCTGGGAAACCTTTGCAGTGGAAGTTCGCTCCGGAGGAGGCTGCTTCAGGCACTGAGCTGTGCTGCTGGCACCCTTTGCATGTGCTAAGCACGCATCCTGCCCTGCAAACGGGAGGACGCTGCCGCCGTCCTCATCTATCCCGCTGCCCATGGTGCCAGGCTGTGGACCACGTCTGTGCCGGCTGCTCCGCAGGAGGCTGCGGCCCTGCCCCACGCTGGGCGACTCTCGGCGCTGCCGTGCAGAAGCGTGGCTTGGATTTTGGCTTTAAGTGCTAATTTCTACTTCTTTATTTTTATTATTTTATCCTGTATGAAAATATTTTGAGGGTGGTAATGACTAGTTCCTTTGTCGGGGTGTGGATACGAGTACGTAGTATGCATCTGAGCTGATCTCTTCATTTTGCTGTCTTAGCTGCAAATCCTGTTCCCTGCAGAGGAGGTTAAGTGGAATTATTGAGGAGGAATTTATACTGCTCTTGTGTACTAGCAAACAGGATTTCATAGCAGGCCCACCATTTTCTTCCAACTTATGCATCAGTAAATATTTAATAACACAGATTCCTGCATGCTCTAATACGGAGATGAATACTTCTCAGTGAAAGACCTCCTTTCTCGTTCCAGTGATCAAATTGTGCTCAGAGTTCCCGTACGTATCCAGCTGCTCTGCGATAGCGGGAATTGAGAGCTGTAAGCTGACAGAGCGTAAAATGGAAACCTACTGTTCAGGTTGCAGCGATTTCTCTGATCTCCTAATCCTGTTCGGGAGCCTCCAGCCAGCTCGTTGCGCCTCTGAGAACAGGTGGGGGGAGCAAATTTTAGTCCCAAAAGCTCAGTCCTGTGAAGGACCCTGATCCCTGTCGTGCTCTCTTTTCGATTTGAGAGCAGGTTGGAAGTTGCACCAAACCCTCATGGAGGAGGGGATGTGTCATAAATCAGGGAGGTCTCTTCTTTAAAATAGCAGATGACGGCAAGAAAGTGTGCTCTGTGAATGTTAACTTGTTCCTGTGCGGGTTCACAGCGCAGGCACCAAACGTACACATATGTACTACCCTGCTTCCTTCCGCCGTGTCAGCAGCACGGACGTGGTGGAAGTGAGCTCAGAACAGCTCTGGTCCTGCGGAAGTTGCGCCTTGGCTGGACAGCACTCGAGGGAGTTCAGGATTTGATGCTGGTGTCTCCATTCCAGCGGCGTGGCTCGCTCATGGTTCAGCTCCTCAGCAGCTGGGCTCACAGGTCTGACCCATAATACTGGCTGCTCACCTCAGTGCCAGCGTTGCTGCAGCCCTTCTGCGTGGTGTGACTTCATGGCATGAAGTGTGATAGAGAATGGTTGTAATGACATCAACTGTTGCGTTGGAGATGCAGGCTTACACGGCGTTGCCCGGTGGCAGCTCAGGCAAGTGGCTTTTGTGCCTCTTACTGGCAGATGAGGGTAGAAACACCGCCATGTGAGCTGATGTATCAGGTTTTTGACTTCTTGGAAACAGAAGATCCACATACGAGAAGGGTTTGAGTCCTGGCTGGACAGAACTGTATCTCCTCCCTTTTTCTGCGATTGCATGGCTATAAGCATCTTTATGTCTTCTCCAGAGAGGCTTCTTGGGCCTGATTACACTCTTCAGCCGGCTGTCTTAACTGTTGAAACAGAAGGTAGCAGAAACATGTCTGCTTTTAGGCACTGAGAAGATGATAAGAAAAAAATATTCTCATGGAGAGGTTGTGCTGGTGGAGCCAGGAGAATCTCCAAAATGAGCTAGCGGCTTAGCTTGGTAAAGCGCGGTTAAGGTGCTGCTGAGTTTGCCTGACTCTGCTGGATTTTTGTCTTCTAGTGCCTCATCTGAGCCTGACTGCCATGCCTGGGCATTGACACTTTGGAGTACAGCTGTTGAAAATGGCAGAGAGAGGTGGGAATGAAGAAGTAATTAAACTGAACAGCTTCCGTAGTCACAGAGGGAAAGGTGAGTACCCAGTTGTGCCCGTTTCTGAGACTCTCTTTAAGAGACTCTGCTTACAAGCAGCAGGATTCGTGGATACTGAACTTGCAAGCGTGCTGTTAGTGGGAGCCTGCTGGTGGTCTGTTTTGCCGTGTCATACGCTGCTCTGTTGCGCTTACTTCGCAGCCACCTGTAGAGAATTCTCTCTTCTTGTGCTGACACGCAAAATATTTGGCTCTTCCTCGTGTGGTGCTGCCTCAAGGCAGATGGTGAACTTCTTGGGGACGCCATGTTACCGTGTTCCACCTTTCTGAGGACCTCGTAGCGGAGAGGCTGGCTTTGCATTCGTCTCCTCGTAGGGCTGTACGCATTGGCATCCGTTCCTGCGAGAGTGGAATGCAAAAGGATGCTTCTGCGTATGCCTGAAAGGTGATAAATGAATATCATGAGTACTTATGCTAAAGTATAAGCCAAAACGCTCTGTCAGATCGTGGGGAAACAAGGTGGTGTGGTATCTCTGCAGTACAGAAACCCTCTGTTTCTGGCTGGAGTGTCTCTCCTGAGTTCCAGCAGCTGTGCTCAATAGTGTCTGTATTCCACTCTTGACAAGCCTTGATGGACAAGGTTATCATCTAATAACAGGATATCTTCTGCACCCATAGTCAGGGGCCCTATCGCAGTCTTCCATAAGGTGCTCCTGCAAAGTCACGCTCTTTTGGAAGAGGCCGAATTACCCAGGGAACCTTATCTGTCTTCTAGAATGCACTACACATTAATAAAAGAAAATGTCTCGTCCCTGAGATGCTGAATGCTCAGGACTTGTCTGCAAAAATTAGGAAGCACTCTGTATGTGGCTTGTTCAGAATAATTTTTGTAGCAGCTTGAAGTTTGGGCTAGAAGAATCTCTGTGTAAGTGTCCTGTGAGTGACTGCTTCGTGCAGGTGCTGTTGTGGTCTTCCCAGCTACGGTTTGTGCAGGAGTTCTGCTGGGAGGGCGGAGGGAGGTAGGAGTGGCTGTAACAGTACCTTGCTGAGGAACCGGTGACCTTTGAGCGCTTCTTCCCTGTTGCTGCAATGCAAGTGTGAAGATTGCATTTTCAGATATTTTGGTGCTTGTGCCCTGTAATTTCAGTTATTTACCTTTAGCAAATAGCTAACTTTACTTACTTACTACAGACTGGATAAACCGCAGGGACGAAGGTCTTATCACGATATCGGATTCCTCGGATGAAGAATTGCCTTTGTTGCTGGAAACGCCAGCAGAGCAGCAGCACGAGGAAGACGACGATGATGTAGTCATCTTGGCAGAGGTAATTTTTCATCCTTGTGGTTGCCCTGCTTTATTCATGGCCTTCATGGCCAACTCTTGTGCAAATATCTGATGCATTCCTTTGAGAGTATTGTCTGGTGACAGTAATTTACTTAGGATGTCTGAAATTAATGTTGAAGTGATGGCATTTTGCTGGCTTTAAGTGTTTAATCATAGTCTGGGTACTGGAGGGGAGAACTAGACTGTAAACTGCATTGTAGTTAAAGTTCTACTTAACGAAGGCTGTAGCTTCCGTAAAGTTATCTGTGTAAATCCAGACAGGTGGAGTGCTTTGTAAGAGGACTTGATCTTCCTTGGAAGGCGGGTTTTCAAAATGTGCTTTGTTTGACCTTGTGTACTTTATATTGCTCTGTGCTGTTTGGATTCTTGTTGAGCTTTTGCAGGCACTTCCATTTTTGCAGTTTTACAAAGCCAACCCACCTGATAGATCTCTTTCTGCTGGCACAGGCAGTCACACAGAGGAGGGCCGAAGGCTTTAGCTTACCCTGATTATTTTAAGTGTCTAATTTCATATCTAAGCTGTATTAAGTATATATTCCACTCTTCTGTTAAAGTAACTAGAGGCATTGAGAAAATGGGTTGCAAAGCTGACCTTTGGTTTCTTAGTTGAGAACAGTAGCAGAGAATTTTCAAACTCTGTTGGCTGACAGCAGTCCTAGCCTGCCAGAAGCAAGAACAAGGCCAGAGGTTAACGGTTTTGAGCTTTGGTTCCTGCTGCCTGTTTAAATAAATGGGTGAGAATGCAAATATGCCACCAATTAGTTCCTCTTTTACAGACTGTTTTCCTGGGAGGGAGGTAGGGACTGGTGTGAGCTCAGGAAATTGTTCCAGTGTGAGAGTCCTGTGCATCCCCAGTTCTCTTAGCACCTGGGGACAGACTGAGGATGGAGTTCAGTAAACAAAGATCCTGTGGGTTGCAGCTGCGTGCACCTTGCTAAACAGACTTTTCATCTGTTTCCCATCAGAAATGTGATTAGATGCAAAAGATCACCTGGAGCAAGGATTCTGACATGCAGACAAGAACTCCTACTTACTCTTGTCTGTCTTCTTTTTAGACACCAAAGCATCAGCAGCTTCTGCGTCCCAATGTCATCAGACCTGCTGCTCAATGGCAGGGTGCAAACACTGTGGCAGAAGGAGGATCTAAAAGTGCTGTTGGGCCCTTGAGGAGTGTATATCTGCAAGATGAGACCTCAGCTCTGCTGTGCCAGGGAGACCAGTATAATCACATGGTGGAGAGCAGTGCTGGACCAAGCAGGGATGACAATATGAACTTTGCCTTGCAGCAGCCTAGACCATCTGAGCTTAATGGCCCCAGGTTTGAACTTACAAGTAACCAGGAGCCTGGCCCAAATTTGCTTCCAGCAATAAAGATGAGTCCACAGCCTGTTGTTAACAGAGAAATCACTAGTCTGGAGAAAGCAGAGCTTCCACCGCAACAGGAGGAAAAGGTGGAAACCCAGGGGTGGCGAGGAGAGGAGCTGGAGCCAGAGCAAAACCTCAGAGGAACAGCTGCTGCGACTACCACAGGCCAGGAGCTCCATGAGAGCAGCCAGCGGGATCACCCACACTTCCAGCCATCGGAAGGCGAGCCATGTGCTGTAGTAAATGGTTGTGCTCCTCAGCAAGGGCAGCCTGAAGCAGATCCAGGATCTTTGAGGGCATATGGAGAAGAGGCTCCTGGGCCAGCCTTCCCCCGACCTGAGCCACAGCAGGATGGGATCCCAGGTCCAGCTTCACCCCAGCCGGCACATCCACCAGAAGAAACTGGTCAGCAGGCAGCGATAGACAATGAACAGCCAGGTCCAGCATTCCCTGCCCAGGGCTCTCAGGAGCTTGGCTCTAGTAATGTGCCAGAACAAGGAGCTGCCGGGCAGGACCAAGACCTCACTGCGCTGCTCATCAGAGAGACAGTAAGTATTCCCAGGGCTTGTTTGCCATCAGTGTGCATGTTATTTTCAGACAAGCTTTTCCAGCTGTGTAGTGTTTTACATTCTCACAGCACAGCCCTGTTGACTTCAGCTGCAAATCCTCTTTATTTTAAATGACTCAGCTATGCATCAGGTGAGGAGCATCCAGTGAACTGTCTTGGAAAACTTTGGGGTGAAAGACTAATGCCAACACTATAGCAGAAGTGGTAAGAAGATGTGAATCTTGAGGACACTGTTTGCTTTGGGGTGGGCTCTTGGCCAGAGAGATCTGGCAGAACTGACAGCACGATCACAGGGTGAGGTGGAATAACATGGGTCTGTTCCCTCAAAGACTGCTGCCCTCTCAGTTCTGCTAGTTTGTTCTTGTCTGGCTGATTCTTGACTCAGCTCTGTAGAGCTGCTTTAGGAACTGATGTAGAGCTAAATGAGCAAGACTGAGACACAAAACAGTGGCAGAGGGATTAGAGGGTGGGGTGTAGAGAAGGCTTAGAGACACGTGGCTGAGAGCCATGATCTTTCAGCTGGCTCTCTGAAATAGTTTGGTCCATGGCCATGTTAAGGCCACCATAGTGGGCAGGGGTAATGGTTGCCTTGCAGTGTGGGTTTCCAGGCAGTAGCCCTGAGGGATTACTGGGTAAGCAGTGTGAAGACACGTGTATGTTAACTCCACGTGCTCCTGTCTGACTCTGTGTGTGAAGCTCAGCATGAGGGGCACTAGCTACAAGAACTGAACAACCAGGAAGGGTACTCCTTAACCTTTGGTATGTTCAGCAGCTTGAGCAACATGGTATATATTTAAAAAAAAAAAAAGAAAAAAATATGGTGATACTACACATGTCTAATGTTTTGTCCTCCAGTGTACACTCCTGCCCTGGACTGCTAGGGAGGAAGGGTCTCTCCTGATGCCTTGTGGAATAGTTTTTTGCAAACAAGTCTGTTTTACTGCATCTGTGTCTAACGCTGCCCCCTCCCCAGCCCTTCCAAGTCTTCCCTCTGCATCCTGTATCTGATTTTGTTTGGGAAAACTGGGGCTGAGGAAAGTATTCTTGAAGTAGCAGTCCAACAGAATTCAGTTCTTTTCAAGTAACACCATGTTGGTCTGTGACTTGCTTTGGGATGCTCAGGTAGATACTCCTGCATTGTCAGGGTTGCTTGACAGCCCTGACCAGTTCAGTCTTGCAAAGCAAAATGTGATATGGTGCAATTGATTGCAATACCTGTCCAGAAACCCAACAAGAGAGAGCAGCAAAGCGTCCTCTTTGCTACGTGGCTAATGCTGGGAGAGCTTTCACAGAAATGCCAGTAAAGGTTTGCTGTCTGTACTGATCTCGTTGCTGGGGGCGGTGCTTTGGGTGGATATACGTACTGTTGGGTTTTTTCCTTTTGCTTTGGAATGTTGTATTTCAGCACACAACCTGGAACTCCTTAATCTTCTGTCTGAAGGTAAATATTAGCTTTGTTTGTGTTGTAGATCATACCTATGTACCTCTCCTCTTTGTATCCAGCCTGAATTGCTCGTTAGGCCAGCTGCTCATGGCCATTCACACCACTACCTGTACTCTTTTTGTGAGAAAGAGCTGTTGCCAGTCAACCTGTGGAGCAAAGGAAAGCCAGCAGCTTGGCAGTATCCAGACTGGATGGATATAAATGGTTCTCTGTTTTGGCCCTTGTCTCAGGAGCGTGCTAGATAATTACCTATAAATCCCTGTCGTTGGTGCTGTTGCTGGGATGTGCTACACAGCTCCTCTAACACCTACGTAACCTTTAGCTTTCCCTACTGTAGGAAGCAAGATTCCCAGACGTGAGGAGGGAATATATTGAAGAGCTGATCAGCGTGAAGAACTGCGATGACTTAAATGTGTAAGTATAGAGCTAAGAGCCAGGGTATCATACAGCAGTCTGGCTGCAGGCACATTTCCATTTCCCCACCTGCTAATGCTGCTGTTCTAGAGCATATCGAGGCTGGGAGTCAGCACTGCATTGATAGTGCCAAAGAGCAGCAATGCTTTTTTTTTTTTTTCTTCTAATAGAGCTTTTCTTAAATCCTTGCTAATTCTGACATTGTGCTGTAGCTTCTCTGCTTTTAAGATCATTTGCTTATTTAAAGATATTACATAGAATTTCCTCATAACTATTGCTAGGGTTCTTAAAAAGGGTGTCAGGATTAAGGTATTGAGACGATTTCTATAAAAAGTAGTACAGACGTGGGTTGGTGAGTTTTGAGTTGGAGAAAATAGTTTCCTACCTCTTGATTTCACTGGCTTTTGACTTCTCCCAGGTAAAGCTGACACTGTTTTAAACTCCCTTATTTAGTGTCATGATGTTGGCTTCTATCCCCTTTGTGTAATCACATAGCAGTGGTGCTGTTTGAGTTCTCCCACATCACTTTTTGCCGACAGAATAGAGCAAACGCATTTAAGGGCAGGTAGGGCTGATTCTAGGTATCTGTTGATGGACTGATTTTGGTCAAACTGAGCAGAAGTGTGAGCCAAGAAGGGAAGTAAAAGCAGTGGAAAAGCAGCATGAGGACTGTTGCTTTCCCAGTTGTGTTAGAAGCTCGAGAATACCTTAGTGTTCATTGTGCTTGATATCTCTGGGAGTCGGATTAGAATCAAAAGTGTAAAAAAAGTCGTTAACCTTATTGATAAGTTGCATCATCTCCCTACCCTTGTGGGTAAAGCTTACACAGCTGAGGAGTGAAGGATTGTGTGTGTTGGCACCAACAACACAGAGGGGAGAGTGGTTTGAAGCAAATAGCTTGTGACTCGTGTCTCATGCTAGGTCGCCCCTCTCTGTAGCTGTCACTGCTGTCTCAAACATGTTGGAACTAGTTGTTACATGATACAAGAATGAAGAATAGGTGTTGGTTGCCAGATTATTCACTATCTTGTATGAATCCGATGCCCTTTCCGGTTAACTAGGGCACTAATTAAGCAATATTGAAGTGCGTGAGACACGGAATTAGTTATTGGATCATAAAGAAGTTAACTGGCGAGGAACTAAGGATGATCCCATCCCCTGGGCATTGTTTTCCTATTTGGTTGCCTTTGCCTGTGTTGTGAAGTGGTGTCTCCAAAGTAGGACTTCTTAATTAGAAAATCATCACCTTGTAACTGCTTTCTTGTCTTTCAAAAGTGCTTTCCATGCAGTGGTGACGTGGTCAGCGTGAGAGAAACGCACCGTGTACTTGGTGAACCTCGGCGTGGATGGTTGCATTGGGAGTGTAGAAGACCGGTAGGGCCATTCCTCAGGGCGATCGGGCCGTTGAAATTTGGTATCTGGCAGCAGGACCCTCTCACAGATTGTGTGAAAAAACTCGTTATTGTGTCCTGCGGGGATTTAGTGAAGCCTGATAGATTAAATCCCAGTATCGGCTTCTATCAGCCTTAATGTGTTTCTTCCCTCTTTGCTCCCAAAATCTCTTCTCTCCTATTGTGTGCCACAGACCCAGTGAGATGAAAAGGTGCTTACAGGCTTCCCTGTAGGTCATCTACAGTGTCTGCTCAGCGGTGCGTTACCCACTTACTGGATGATAAAGATTTCTTCTCCATATTTTTATTCCTTTAACCAAACTATCTTTTGAGTTGTCACTGCGTCTTTTGTATGAGAACAAATGGGTCAAAGCACCGGTCAGCCTCGCTGGCAGGGCCTCTTTGATGTCCCTAGCATGTCAAGCTGAATCAGGCTTGAAATATAATAAAGAAGGGTGGCTGGGTTTGGGCAGGGATGAGGCTTTTAACTGGCTCTGTGTCCTGTGGTGCAGATATTAATGAACAGTGCTGCAAGTGTGCGTGCATTGCGCGCTGGGACCCACTGCACTAATTGTCAGACACTGAAGGTTAACATCTCCGAAAATCCCGAGCATTGAAATGGCAACACGCAGAACGGTTCCGATGTGCTCTGACTGTGCCCCAGCCGAAACCCTTGCGTTTGAGCTGCAGTGATTTCAGCGCCTTGAAGTTTCTGTTTTGTTGGATTAAAACAGTTATCCCTTACAAAAGGGATGAGGGGGGAGGGCTGGAAGCTATTAAATGCTCAGTGCCAAGATATTTTGTTGTTTTCCGAAATGATCTCTTAAAACTTTCAACTGATGTGAAAGAGAAGATGTGGGAGCTCCTCTTGGCAGGGTATCATCTATTCAGCTTTTGTGTGCAGAAGCATTCACATTCAGTCAAAAGCTTCTGGCTCAATACGTCAATACCTGATTAAACAAAAAGAAATGCGCCTGCTTTGAATGAGAAAGCAGGGCTAAAGTAATCATGCCTTGATAGTGGGTTAATGCTGCTAGCCAGTTCAGATTTCTTAATTAGGGACTGATTTCTGACACCAGGAATGTAAATTAGCTGCAATTATGTTCTCTGCTGCAACCTAGCACCTTCTCATTCAAAACGTTTTACAAATGTTAATTGCTTGTCCTGGCTCCTTTCAGAAGGATCTTATTGTGCAGCTGGGGAAACTGAGGCGCAGCTTATGGTACTTGACCCAGCTAGCACAGCTGGTTAGCGATGGTTCAGAATATGCAGTGGAAGTCCAATTCAGACAGATAGCCTACAGCAAGCTTCGCTTTCAGAAGGACTTCAGGAGTAATTGTGAATCTCTGGCAATGGGGTATTCTGAAACTACTTGCTCCAGTCTTTTCTAAGCTGAAATACTTGGATAAACTAAATTTACCTGACAAGGTTATGATTGTTTGTGGCAGGACCTCAGGTATGCTGCACTTACAAGCTAGTATGCATTTTTTCAGCGATTTTTAGTGATTATTTTCTAAATGCTGTTCTCACTAGACCAGTTTCTAGTGTGAATTGGACAATGCTGGTGTGATTTATTACGATGAAACCTGTCTTCAGAGTACATGTTGCACGTAAACACAGTTTAAAATTGCTTCTGTCTTTGCCCTTATGTTAAAGTAGATAGAGACCGGAGGCTTTAATTCAAATTTGAATCTGAAATCTTCTATTGAGGAGGACATCAACCTTTCACATATTTTATAGGCGTTTGTATGCTTTTTTCCATGGATACATTTTTATTAGCAGCAGTAGATGGCAGTGAGGTTTTGATTACTGCTGTGACTCAGAAGTTCCGTCTGAACATGAGGAGGAACTTCTTCTCTCTGAGGGTGACGGAGCACTGGAACAGGCTGCCCAGGGAGGTTGTGGAGTCTCC
>Ga0065711_1003484_pt1 | contig 27739 bp, 9 predicted proteins | sample Hoacrofraction12_FD_59098 | JGI IMG/M metagenome (GOLD analysis project Ga0065711, IMG submission 59098) | Hoatzin crop microbial communities from Cojedes, Venezuela - Epithelial fraction 12 v2 (version 2) | ecosystem: Host-associated > Birds > Digestive system > Esophagus > Crop | place...
ATATCTCCAGAGAAGGAGACTCCACAACCTCCCTGGGCAGCCTGTTCCAGTGCTCCGTCACCCTCAGAGGAAAGAAGTTCTTCCTCATGTTCAGACGGAACTTCCTGTGCTTCAGTTTGTGCCCATTGCCCCTTGTCCTGTCGCTGGGCACCACTGAAAAGAGCTTGGCGCCATCCTCCTGACACCCACCCTTCAGATATTTGTAAGCATTTATAAGGTCCCCTCTCAGCCTTCTCTTCTTCAGGCTGAACAAGCCCAGCTCCCTCAGCCTCTCCTCATAGGAGAGATGTTCCAGTCCCTTCACCACCCTTGTAGCCCTCCACTGGACTCTCTCCAGTAGCTCTTCATCTTTCTTGAAGTGGGGATCCCAGAACTGGACACAGTACTCCAGATGAGGCCTCACCAGGGCAGTGTAGAGGGGAAGGGACTGCAGAAGTGGCTTCTGTGAGAAGACTGCTCCTATGTTGGACAGAACCAGTTCCAGCCAGCTCTGAGATTTTTGTGTAGGTTGCCTGAGTCAGTGTTTTGAACATGTGCTTTTTAAAATGGATTATTCCATCCACTCAAGATAAAGGAATTATTGTTCTGATTCTGGTAAGGCAGACCCACAGACAGGGTACTGAACATGAAGTTTTGTTCCCAGAAGTGTCAGCTCTGCTTAGGGCTTCCAAGACATATACTGAAGATGTATTCCTCAAGGAATTTACACTTTGTCCCAGGAATTCTTGACCCAAGAACTGCTGGAAGGAAGGGAGTATGTGCTTGAGTTTTCCTTTTTTGTTTCTCTGTGCATGCCTTATTACCAGCTATTGGATGCAGGACACTGGTCAAGAAGACTCTTTGATTCAACCTCTAAAGCCATTCCTATTAAGTCTGCTGCTGCCTCCTTTTGTACTGTCTCAGTCTGCAGAGAGGAAGGTGTGAGCACCAGAGCCAAACCACATTGCAAGTGGAAAGAGGAAATCCAGAAATCAGCTCTTACCTTACTCCAGTTTTTTTTGCCTTAGCTATACTCTCTTAGCTCACATATTGAGATGGCAGTAATGGTTAAAGTGTCTTCTGTTCAGGCATATCCAGTGCCATTCTGTCATCCAGGTATCAGGGATGATAATGATTTTTTGTACTTGTCCTCTATTTTAATGACAATGTAAACACTGACACATGACCAAAATGCTAATGTGCCTGTCTGTGCACTCTATTTCTCTTCCTGACTGAAAAATTATTTCTGCCAGTTATGTCTCCAAGCAGATCTGGATTATTTTTCTCTCTGTTTGCTAAAAAGGATAAATAATTAGTTCCCAACTTTCTTAGTGTTTCAGATTATCAAGTTTACAAAAAAAATAATGTTTACTAATTTTACTTCATATATACACAGGATAACTATGAAGGATAACACTCAGAGAAGATGTGTGCCTGTGACACTAAAACATAATTTTCCCTTGGAATAGGGTTTTAATTACTGGTTACTACAGTTTCAAAGATAAAAGTATGGTTTATTTCCGTAAGTGAAGCATTTAATGTGGAAATTGTCAGAGGCCTTGATTTCAGCTTTCACATCACTCTTCGAAGTGGAACTTCATTTTAGATGTAGTGCTTTACACAAGTTATATGCAACTATGAATGAATGAATGATTATGAATGAAATACCAGTGCTATTGTAATGAGGGGAATAAAAATTGTTCCTTACCAACCATACGCAAAAGTTCTTTACAATAACAATTTACTTAAAAACTGCTTTTAACTCATCTTTCTTATTTAATATTTTTATAGTACAGAATTCCCATTAAAATTAAATACACTGAATTAGTTTCTAAGGAATATTCTTAGATAATAGGAGATTCTAGCTGATATTAAAATTTATGCAAAAGTACCTAATCAGAAAATCTATGCTCAGCTATTCTTTACAAGTAATATCAACCATATTACTACTATTGTTAAGCACAGAGAGGTGTAGATAGGAGCTTTGGGATTTCTCTGAAAATGGGATCTTCCAAGAAATCGTGGATGGATTTAAAATGATCTTGTGCTGATAAATAAATTCAGACAAAATATTTTAATTCTTTAGTGAAGAATTATTTCTGTATTACACAGCCTGAACCAGCCGACCTCACTCTGTCTTGACCAAGCACCAATAATATTAAAAATGTACAGCCAGACGTAACAAATGACATTAAAAAAATATTTTTTCTCATGTCCATAAATAAAAAGCAGCTAAATTAAATTGATTTGGCTTAGACTATCACATTTCTTTAAAAAAAAGCATGATTTATTTCTGCATATTCATTTTATTTAGTCTATTTTATGTTTAAAAGCTCACATTGATTAAATTAATAGGAGTGTTTTGAGTTTCTGTTTAATAAAAACACATCACTATTCTAACTTCATATACCTTTATTTATATAATACACAGTTAAAAATCATTCAAAACAGGAAGATTCCCAAAGGAGTTCTATTTTACTTGACTTAATGCACTGTTTCAAATCTCCATATGAAAAAAATGTGTAACAGAAATTGAATAATGCAACAGAAAAAATCAGACTATATTTCTGCCTTGTTCCTTATCTAGAGTCATTGTACCAATGTTAACAGTGTAATTCTGTATTCAGATGGGGCAGAAATGTCTTTGAATACTGGATGATTTTCCTTTCTTTTGAAGTAATTTAGAATCTCATGTATTCTCAGATCAAGAGTGTACTTTCCTGTATTTATCGCTGCAAACTTTTTAAAGATACAAACAGTTCAAAAGATAAATGAACATCACAGTTAACCCCATAATGCTTTTCTTCTTCGTACTTTCTGTTCTTAAGGCCTTAAATATATTTTCACAGCAGTCAGCTAGTATTTAACTTTTCTTTGAAATACTTCCACATACTTTCTCTGTCTCTTCATAAAAATTTGTAAAATTATTACTTACAAAATTGCTCCTAAAAATCTGATATTTAGATTGAATTTTTTCTTCTGTGAGAATGATTTCCGCTATAGGTACATAGAGGGATGCTCACAAATCTTTGGAAAACAATAAAAAGCTCCCATTTATTAGTATTATCTTTAGATCAAAGCTCATGTCTTTGGAGAGCAGAAGTGAGATTGGATGCTTTGGTCTTTATCCTCACTTCAGCCCAATAAATGTGTTTGCTAGGCAAAGGATGAAACTAGTGGCATGAACTCTAACTACAGGTTAGGTTTTAAAGCCTATTTTGGAAACCTGATCCTTTTTACAGTCTTCTGATCTCCTTTTTGATCATTGGTTGAATAGATTTATGGAGGCTCTCCTGAGAGTTCACAAGATATGTGTTTCTGTGATGTTTTTTTCTTTACAGTTAATATTAGATTGTTACTATTTTTCTTCAAAAGAGGTAATGAAAAGATAAAAATTGTTGACAATATTATCTCTAATATATATACTGAATTCTTCTGACTTTGATGTGGGGATTTCCTCTGCACTCGTCTAAGAGTATGCAGAGAAGTGACACATATTAGCCAAAATGTTTACAAATAGTAAAGATGCACCAGATTACAGCTGAAGCAATTATTTTTTTGAAAATTCATACTGATAAAATGCATCACTCTCTGTCTCTTATTCTCCTATTTAAAATGCTTCAACCATCAATCAAAGAGCAGAATTACTGCTGTGGACTTTGCATGGCTACATGCAAAACATAGCTAGTCATTCACAGCCAAACTGTCATGGAAAACTACTTACTGAAACTATTCAAGGAATAACTAAACCTAACAACTTTCAAGTGAACATCACTGCCATTTCACAGTCAGTTTGGTAACAGAGAATTATTATGACAGATATAGATTGACCTTGACTAGCTCTGTTATCAAAATATTGTTCCACTGGAGTTAGTCCCCTGCAGCATTCATTTTATTAACTTAGGAAAAGAAAATAAGATACGATATGAAATTTTCTTAAAAGTCAAAATAAACTGAGTAATGGTTTATCCTATTATTTCCATGAGCACAGACAGCAATGAGTTAGCATTTTGTCATCTCACCTGCAGATTGTTAATATGAGTTATACTCTTACTGAGCTTTTAAACAGCTCATTTTATTTCCTAAAGAACTCTCCACTAGTAGAACTTAATAATAGACCCAAATCCAAATTTTGCTCTTTATCTCAAAAGACATCCACTTTTGTAGGGTGCATGGGTAGAAGCCTTTCTTTAGATCATAGAGCAGTTGAAATTAAAACCTAAAAATTAGGTTTAACCTAGAAATTACACCTAAAATTGCCTTAAATTTTGGGCTATCGAGTAATTTACAGATCTGTGCATATGTTCCTTCCAAGAACCACCCTCAAACTGCCAAAACTTCTGACATGTGGAAACAAACTCCACAACTCACAGAGAGTTATAAAGCAGGTATGTTCATTATGGCGCTGGGTGTAACGGGGATTGCTCCTCCTAACTTGCACACCGAGGGAGCAGGCGACTAGACAGTTATACTACATAAGCATACATATTCATCAGATTTCCAAGAATAGGCAGGGTTATTACAATTAGTTCCAGCAATTCATCATCATATGTTCCCTCCCACTTGCACCTGTGTACTCCCATCTGGTGGTCGTGGTGGGGGTCCTTGGGAGGCAGGCTCGAAGTCTTCTTCACAGTAGACCTTTTATCTTTGGCTAAAACTGCTGAGTTGTCCTGGGCTGTTACCTACAAGGCCGGTTGGGTGGAGGACCTTGCCGATAAGATAGTTCCTCTTATCTTGCTAAAACCCAGCTTTGTACTAGCTAAAGTTAAAGCAAATATTTAAGCCTTTTGTTTCACTTTAGACACAAACCTGTATGCTTAAATCTTACATCTATGTGATGATGAGTAATAGACTATGATAGGCTTCAAGTACATCATTTACAGATAATGACACTTCACCAGTGTCACTGAGCTCCTAACACAACTTGCAGAAGTTTTCTTAATAATGGTATAGAGAAAGCTGTTTGTCTCAGAGTACTAGGCAAGTTTGTGACACTGGAATTTACAGATTTTTTTATTCATGTGTTGAAAATGGACAGAGGACTGAAGAATAGAAGTGCTAGATATCACAGTGCTGAAGTTTTGGAAGCTTGCCTTTCAGTCTGAATTCCAGTCTGCAAAAGTACTTTTTAAAAGTTCTGTGCTAACTGGTAAGAAATGCTAAATACAGTGGTCTCTTTGCTCTTTATGTCATCTCCAGACCTTTCATTCCCAGACTCAAATGAATGTCTGTCCATTTAGAAGACAAATCTCTTTTTTTGTGTTGTTGAATAGGGTTTTCTTTTACTAGACTCTGTGGTTACTAAAGGACCTTATCTGAAAAATTGGGTCAGGAACAGCAGGTGTGTTTGTCTCTTTGCCCTGTCAGTGCCCAACAGTTATCTTTTCATGTGTGAGTGTTTCTTATCCAATGTAGAAGGTCCTGGAAGCAGAATGCAGTTTTTTTAACTAAAAAATGTTAAATGAAGCAGGATTCTTCAATTAGAAGAATGACTTCAGAGCTTTGACCTTATGACCTTTGCACAACTTCACCAGAAGAAGGGTGCATAGAAAGCAGAATTTTCTGCCTCCCTTCCCCACCACATAAAAAGAGTTATTTTTAATTTATTTAAGGGCATTCCAATTGCAAAGGTGTAAGCTTGAGTCTCTAAAGTTGAGAAGACAACTCAGCTTGTATTTCTCACTTCATGGGTGAGTATGACACTACAATGCTGTTTTGTTTAGATGGTGTCTAACTGTATGTTTTTGTACAGTACTTACAATTTCATACTTTAATTTATCTTAGCTGTGCTCTGGGCACACCTCCTGCATGAGTCCATTGAAGGACACTGATACTGCTTTTCCAGGTTTCTGATTCTAACAGTGTTTAGGCAGGATTTAGGAACATATCTGCCTACAATAATGTGATTCTGGGGCAGGGTTAGGAAACAATGCTGAAGATACCTAGAAATTCTTGCAGTCCTTAACTGAGTGCAGAAGCCTATTGAATAGCTCTTCTGTTCTACATTGTATCTAACTCCGTGTATAGATCTGTCTGGACAGTTTTGCTTTTGAGAGATAAAGCATGATAACAACCTCTTTGCCATTTTTATAGTCAATTAAATCATGCATTAATTTAACACTGTCAGCAGCACGAAGGGCTGAGCTGGCTCCTGACTTGAGCCTTACTTAACATTTTCTCAGAATTTGGACACAGTTATATTTGTCAGTCAAAGTAACTGGCTCCTGGAAGTCTGCTCACTGAAGGCTGCTTCTGACACTGAGAACTGGCATGTCTTACCAAATCAGCTGTGACATGGATGTGGGGGGAAACAAAGAACTGCACAGTGGTAGGGTTGCTACTGCATTACATGACAAGGATTCTGCATGCCACACTGTAACCAGCTAACAAAGGTCAGGGACAGACTAAAGTTCCCTCAACTCTGAGAAGCTTCTTGTACTCCCCATCCTGAAATAACTGGTTGAAATACAAATGGAATGAAAAAAAGATGTAGGGATATATATGATGGTAAATAAAAGTTTGGATAAACATCCAAATAGGTAAAAAATTCAGAGTTTGGAACAAGAGTAAAAAAAGTTTCTATTAATTACATTAAGACCCGATGGTCTGTGGTGAGTTTGATAGCTTAAAAGGAAATTACAGCTTGCACTGAATGAAAATGTTTTTTAGGTGAATGAAGGAAAAGGAATTTTTGCAGATAATAAAGAAATGAAAAGAAGAGAAGGCTGCGAGAGTATCTTATAAATGCTTATAAATATCTCAAGGGTGGGTGTCAGGAGAATGAGGCCAGAACCTTTTCAGTGGTGCCCAGCGACAGGACAAGGATATGAGGAAGAACTTCTTTCCTCTGAGGGTGATGGCGCACTGGAACAGGATGCCCAGGGAGGTTGTGGAGTCTCCTTCCCTGGAGATATTCAAGACCCACCTGCACAAGGTCCTCTACAGCCTACTGTAGGTGACCCTGCTTTGGCAGGAGGGTTGGACTAGATGACCCACAGAAGTCCCTTCCAACCCCTACCATTCTGTGAATCTTTCTGTTCTGTGATCTGTGAACAGGCACAAACTGAAGCAGAGGAAGTTCCATCCCAACATGAGAAAGAACTTCTTCACTTTGAGGGTGATGGAGCACTGGAACAGGCTGCCCAGGGAGGTGGTGGAGTCTCCTTCTCTGGAGATTTTCAAGACCCGCCTGGATAAGGTCCTGTGCAGCCTGCTGTAGGTGACCCTGCTTCGGCAGAGGAGTTGGACTAGATGCCCCACAGAGGTCCCTTCCAACCCCAAATGTTCTGCGATTCTGTGATTCTGTAACTTACTCTGACTCATCTTGTCAGAAGAAGAATGTCCTTGTTGCTTTAGAGATGCTTAAATGACAATGCTTACTAGAATCTAGTATAAACATAAGGTCCTTTTATCTTGTCAGTGTTTGATGGTAAGCTCAGGGGAGCTCTCCTCTTGTCCAAATAACAAGGCCCAGAAAAGCTTTTCTAAATCACCTCATAAAACTTGTAATGTGTACAACAAACTTTGATGTAACTAATTGACCCAATGTAACATGGTTTATTTTGAGGGTTTTTTTGTTTCTTTCTTTTATGCAGATAATGAGAGAGAAAAGGAAGAATAAATATCCCCCAAACTTAGGTATAAATATCTAGTACTTGGAGCAAGTTACTCGTGTTGTTCAAAAAAAAAAGATGAAATCATCAAACAGTTTAGGGTTCAGATGAACATCAAAATCTTTACCCAATCAAATTAAATTTCTCATGTGAAAAATTCAGTTGTAAATCAGACAACATAAAGCTTTCTTACAGAGTTTTCTAGCAATTTTGTTTATAGGCCCAGTTGCAAATACAGTACTGAAAGAATAAGTCTCACAAAGGTCTGTAAAATTCTATTCCCCCAGCCATCTGAGGCAAATAAATTCATGAGCACAAGTAATATAGTGTAATTAAGAGTTTGTTTTCTTTTTCATTATTAGTATCACCGTAGTACAGGGCAAACAAGAAAAATTTCTTTTCACACTGCTCTGCTTTCATAAAATTCCAAAAATAGGCACTCGGTATTTCAGCACTTCCAGGATCTGAAATTTAGATTGTGCTAAGCTACATGTCAGTATTTGTGGGGAAAAAAAAAGAATTAAATACTGTTCACATATTATAGTGTTTCTTAAACTGATAAAGAAATCTTCACAGATATAGAAAACAAAGAGTGCAATTGCTAAGTGATTTTATGTCTTGTGTCACTAGGCTGCAGATGTCACCTCACCCATTTTTGTCCCAAGATAGCCCCTTGTGGTGGCCCATCCCGCCTTCTTGTTTCTAGTCTGTTCCCATGTAGGCAGTGCTCTGCTCCATCCAGAAAGTGGAAGGCTCTTGCTCTTCTGCTTCCCTATATTCTAGTCACGAAAGAGGGTGTGGACTGCAGACCTCCAGGAAGTACAGAGGCTGAGGCTTTATGTGGTTCTGTAGCATCTAAACAGCTGTATCAGCAAAGGAGGGGCAGCATCAAAAGTCTAGGTGTGACTGACTACCCAGTCTCGTGAGGCAAGGTAACGGGGGTTTCTCTGGAAACAGTGTGATGAGATAACCTTGTAGTCTCTGAGGAAATCTCTGGTTTTGGCAGGTTTGTCTGACTTCGTATTGAAAAAATACCTCATTCAATCTTTTCTGAAGCCAAGCGCACTACAGGATGAATTACACTCATGAGGAAGCTCAGTGTGTGTCCAACAGTGCTGTACTATTCATAACTACATTAAAGGCAAGAAAGTTCATTGGAAGCGTAGCTGCTGATACCTCTCACTAGGAGTGTCTGGAGGTCCTCATACTTGAGCTGTACTGAAGATCTTTTGTTCTGCTGAAGGAAGTGTTTAAATAAGGCAACTAGATGACAAGGGAGACTGTTTAAAAAAAGAAAAGATACCACAGACCTTCTACAGGTAGGAAGTGTTCCCACCTGCCTCCTCCCATTCTTTTTCTAATGAAAAAATAATTGTCATAATGGTATTGTTATACCACATTTTTCAGAAACTGCTATTTTTTAAGCTACTTGTAATCCAGACTGTTTTTTTTTTTTTATTCAAAGTCTTCTTGGTCAATGATTTTGGTAAAAAGGCCACAATGTTCATGTCTCAATTAACTGTCACCACCAATTTCATTCTGAAGAAGAGATGACAGGCAAAAAGACTTCGTTCATATTCTGAAAAGAGATATTCACAAAAAAATTGGATTTTATAGCATCCGCATTTGTCATAGAATTGAATTAATCAATACTTCTGATTAATTAAAGTTTAATTTCAGTTAATAGAGTCCAAAACTTGGAATTTAATGTAAAATAATCTGAAGTCATAATTTTGGTCTTCATATAGCAGGACTGTAGAAATAAAAAGGATATTCTTAAAGAAAAAAAAAGAAAGAAGAAGCTTTTTCGTCACTTTTTAAGAACAACAGTTTCCCTTTTATTCCTGAACAGCAAAACCAGAACTGGCAGGAGGTTGGTTGGCACACGTGGGATTTAAGTTGAGAAAATGCCTTGCTCATTTTAAAACACAAAATTTTTGACGGAACTCAGATGCTCACACACAAAGAAGCTGGACAGTAACAAAGAAAGAAAAATAAATAGGAAGAAAACAAAACTTATAGTCAAATTGAAGGTTAGATTGGCAGGTTAAGGATCACAGGGTCATGTTTAGGGGATAGTTCAGAAACACATGTTATGGGAAGAGGTGCTTTTTGCTCATCAGTCCAAACTGATGGGCAAAATAAGGCCTGCATTACAACAGTGTTGTGCTTGTCGTTTTAAGCGGTGTTTGTGTGCCTGAACTGACTTTAATCTACTTATTGTGGAGAATTAATACTGCAGTTTTGCTGCCTGTTTCCTGTAATACGCTTTTTTATGTACTGCTTAGAAACAATTTTTAAAGACTTTATTTTAGAATACAAAGGGTATGCAGTTGCATAAGATATTAACATAAGTCTTGCACACACAGAAAATGAAAAATTCAATGATCAAGCTCTGCCTTTCACAGCCAAGAGCAGCACATTCCCCACAGTGCTTAATATTTCATAGTAAATTCCAGATTTAGTACATCTTTATTTCTACGCTTTCTAAAACCTGAGACATATTTTGGGTTCCATAGCTCTTTTTTGTTTCTTTTTTTGGAGAGGGGGCTGTGTGTGTGTCTGATTTTGTACATGTACCAAAATCCAGGAAGAGACTGGAAAAGGTTGCTGATAGTTGCTGCATGGCAAGAGGGAATCAACTCAGAAACTGAACAAGAGCAAATGCCAGATTCTCCATCTAGGGCAAAGTAATCTTGGTTATATGTACAAACTAGGGGACGAGAGGCTGGAGACCAGCCCCACAGAAAGAGATCTGGGCATTTGAGTTGATGGCAAGCTGAATATGAGTCATCGGTGTGCCCTGGCAGCAAAAAGGGCCTACCATGTCCTGGGGTGCATCATGCACAGCATAGCTAGCACAGCTGGTCGAGGGAGGTGATTGTCCCACTCCACTGAACTGGTGTGGCCTCAACTCCAGTACTGCGTGCAGTTTTAGGCACTTATTACAAGAAGCACATCCAACAGATTGTGTCCAGAGGAGGGCAACCAAGATGGTGAAAGGTTTCCAGGACAAGACTTACGAGGAACAGCTGAGGTCACTTAGTTGCTTCAGCTTGGAGAAAAGAAGGCTGAGGGATGACCTCATTGAAGTCTACTACTTCCTCAGGGGAGCAGGGGAGGGGAAGGCACTGGTCTGCTCTCTCTGGTGACCAGTGATAGGACATGAAGAAATGGAAAGAAACTGTGTCAGGGGACGTTCAAATTGGACATTAGGAAAAGGTCTTCACTGAGAGGGTCGTCAGTCACTGGAACAGGCTCCCCAGGGAAGTGGTCACGGCACCAAGCCTGTCAGAGTTCAACAAGCATCTGGACAACGCTCTTAGTCATATGGTTTAGTCTTAGCTGGTTGGACTTGATCTTCATGGGTCCCTTCCAACTTCAGATATTCTATGATTCTATGAACCACTTATCTTCACTTGGGTTTACCAGCGTGTAGTATTGGGCAGGTTGTTTGGAATTGTAAATGAGGAAGGTTTAAAAACACTTACCTTGCCTTGCCTAACTGTGCGGGAGGTTTTTTTCACATCTAATTGTTATTGCTTGAGGGTTTTGGTGGCTGCTTCTCAGGCATTACAGCCATGATACTGGAGTATTGTAGAAGGAGACTTTCACCTTGGACACATGATTTCAACATGCTAGATATCAGCTTTTGAGGAGTTCAGTTTTATGCTTTCAATGTTGTTTTGTTTTTAACTTCTTTGCTGTTTGAATTATTATATGATTACCATGAGTATTATGAACTGTGTAATTCCTTAACAAAGTGAATTACGGTATTTCTTTCCTTCCTAATAACAATTTTAGTCTATCAGTACTTCCAGTTTAAAACATTTTGTTCTTGTGAAACTGAGGAGTCTGCTTAAAAATTTCAATTTCAATTTTATATCTTCATTAAAAAAGAATATAATAATTAATTGTTTTGTCTACTAAGTAAAAAAAGCTGGAGTGGATTACTTCACCATATTGAGCAAAATTATGAATAAATAATTGAAATAATTTCTGTGCTTCTAGACAGCATCTTTCAAAAGCATCTTTTATTAGGCTTATTTTAAAAAAAACGTATAACATTTACTGGATAAAGTTTATATTTATTCTCCCAGGCTACCTATTTTTCTTAGCAACATTAAATCTTTTTTCAAAACTGCTTCCAAATTCAGCTGTGAGTGTTTCTTTACTCAATATTTAATACTTCTTCCCAACTTCAAACTTGTATTTTTTTATTTGATGATATGTGGCAAGTTCACTAAATATTTACAGCTTTTAAATTAAGATTTGTCTCTGAACTTATGAAAAGAAAGTACTTGCAAAATGTGTGCTTTGGGAGGATGGGGAAGTCTGCCTGAGTCTAAGGGAATATGGAAGTTTGCTTGGACATACAGTCACGCTGATCACCTTGCACTGCCATATAGACACCTTATTTTATTGGTTCATGAAGGCAGTCACTGCCCCCCTAGACAACCGCAATAAATAATTTACCTGTTGATTGAGCAGTTACGGAAGCACTTTTAAATTCTTTTGGGTAGGGCAGGTGAGCGTTAAAGATGTCTTATGACTTGCATGGGTCTCAGTGATCGAATTTTTGTTATGGTTGTTGCTGACCATCTTATTTTCCACAATAGTTACAAAGCAAAAGATGTTAATGGGAGGATAGACGCAACATGCAATCATAAAAGAATCTTTGTTATAGTGCAGCTCAAAGAAGCACATCTGGAAGGTTCGCCATAATCACGCAACAAATTGCTCTGTGTTATAAATGAAGTGGTGAAAATTTTAAATACATGGTTCTTAAGGCTGATAATTATTTGGAAGGGTGTGTGTCTGCTTTGGAAGGCAAAGTAAAAAAATCTTTATGTTCACAAAAAAAAATTTATTCAGGAGTATTGAATATAATGAAAACAATTATGAAAGTACTCAAAGCAAATACTTATTACAGCAAATAAACACTGAGTAATCCATACGTCATTTTTTTTTCTACATAAAATGTATGTAAACCAACAAATAGATATTATGGTATATTTATTAACCTTTTTTTGATGATATGCAAACAAAAAAAGACAGCTTTTTCTTCTAGGTTAGGAAAAGAAGTATTTTGTGTAAATGAAGAAGTTCAGGTTTCATTCATGGTGTTTGCTTTGATGGTATCTGATTTCGTTGTAGATTGTTCTTTATTTTTTCAGTTGTAGACCACAATAAGCAGAGCCATCATCTTTCAGTGCCTGTAGATACAGATCAAATAATTAATTGTCTGTAATTTTGTACAAAACATTACAAACAATATTTGCAATGAAATGTTGATCAAGATTATGTCAGACAACAAATGGAAGTCCATAGCAAGATCAGACACAATCTGTACTATCACATCCATCCAGTTCCAAACCAAAATCCAAAGCATCCTTAGACAGCAAAGTAGAACGCTTTTATACATTTCCACCACTGCATTTAAATAGAGAAATCCAGATACGAAAATAATTTTTTCTCAGCCAGGATCTTAGACTAGAAAATCAAGGCATTTTACTTATGATTAGATTAGATGCACCTTTTTTTAACCCTGAAATTCATATGGTTTGGATGGCCAAATACCAGATAATTCACTTAAAAATTCTGAAGTGCCTTCTTTAAAAGCTTTGCTATTGGATATACTGTGTATAATTTATGTTTCTAATTCATGGATTTATATTGCTATAAATTCTATCTGCACTGAAAAAGGCATGCATTTGGGAATATTATTTGTTTGCTTATGTTTTTCTCCTTTTTGTGAATTTGCCTTTGACAGATAGTGTGCATTCTTAAAATAAAATTTTACTTCAAATGACTATTCCTTTCTCTCAGCCTACAGGTATCCACCGTACATTTAGCAGGGAAGGTATTATAAAAAGGGTGTGCAAAGGAAAGTTGCACGGTCTTTAAAGAAATTCACAAGAGATTAAACATGTACTGTGTTGCCTTTTCCTTTGTAGAAGTTACTTGGATGTTATTAATTTTGGAACATACCTGGACTCCTGAGAAATCCACCACATCACACATTTTTCTTCAGTGAGATTTTCATTAGTACATACATCTGGACTGTTTATTCTTCATGTCTGGGATTATGTATCTAGTCTCCACTACCTTTTGGGGTGAGTGCTTGATCAAGGAGGTTTGTACCTCTATGGTATTTATACCAATGACTCCAGGCATGTTGTTGTCTTCCTTCTCTTTGGCAGAGCAGTCCACCCATCATTGCAATTTACGTGTGTTGTACCCCAGCTTTCAGACTAGTAAATGAAGTAGCAACTAAATTAGCAGTCCTAAAGGTTTCTTGCAACAGGTAATGCAACATTCATGTGGGCTTTGTTCTGTGGTTGTCCATCATGGAACAAAGCAGTTGAACAAGACCAGTAAATTTGATATTTTTCATGCCATACACCATGTAGCATTGCAATACACAGAAAATGGTGCTGTTTTTTATCAGTAAAACCGGTTGTTTTTTCTGTCTTGCTCCGGGGAAAAACACCTTTCCATATGACACTCCTTCCCTCTGACAATATCACTGTTGCACAGAGGTAAAAAAGTGCTTCCTTTTCTGTGCTTCCTCTCCTCTCCTTTCTCCGCACGACCACAGAGAAAACTCATAACATAACCATAAGCTATGTATGATCCTGAACGTTTAGCCTACACTCATATGTTCAGCTGTTCCCTTAAGTCAGCAATACTTTCAAGTGTAACTGAGTTGCATTTAATGAAAAATTAAAAATAGATGTATACACAAATATAACCAAATCATCTTTTACAGACATATATTTATATATATGCACATATGTATATATTTGTATGTGTGAGAGTTGATTTGATAGCCGCCAAGAAGTTTCTATATGCACGAGTAACACAACTTGAGAATTTGCAGTTTGTTGCATGGCAAGTAACTTTCAAACTTTTTTTGAATTCTGGACTACAAGATCATCAACAAGCAGTTTAATAAGACAAATCAGGAAAAATTAAAATGCAACAATATTTAATGAAATTGAAGTAAAATTTAATAATATCAGATTAATAGTGAATGATGCGAAAATACAAACCTTTACTCGTGTAGATATATTCTAGAAATTCCCACCATTTCACCTATTTTGCTTGTGATTGAACCTATGTCTTGTACTTCCCAAGTACTGTGGTGTTGATGAATAGTGTTTGATGTCGATGTTGATCAAGGTTTGGTGTCGATGAATGACCAGAAGCAACATAACATCTCTCCACTGTAAAAGGCAGGGCTCAGCTTCTATAATTCTCCAGCAAGTAATCTAACCACCTGGTCCTCCTCACAGTTTCCCTCTTCCCTTGTCTTGGGATACTCAAATGTATGTTTGTAACACTCCAGAGATCTCACTGATGCACAGTATGAAACAGAGGGAGGGATAAGCCAATAAATGAAAATGAGAATGGTATCATAAAGGGCTGTAAACCTTCAACTCTCATTACAGATCCAATTCCCATGTCCTATATAAAAAGCCTATAAAAAAAAGTTGGTGGTTTTTTTTTTTATTTGACTTGTGGTCTCCTTCTTCCAGTTGTAGATGTGGGAACCCATTCCTTTGCGAGCACTGTGAGGAGAGAGTTCTGCCTATGAGTCCTGCATCAAGTCACATTATGTGAAGTTGAAGGTATAATGTATTATTTAACTTGGTATGAAGGGAGAACAGCAATAGTGCTTTTCTCCTGTGTAGGACCACTTCATTATTAGCAGTCCAGCTTTCTCACCATGGGATTTACATTGAGGGCTGCAGGATTAATTTGGTAACATTTACACTGCACAGCTGTCCTGGGCTGTCATTGCAGAGCTGAACCTGCACACTTGGTACACTCAAGAGACTGCCTGGCCAACAGATTGAACAGGGAGGCAGAGCCCCAGGTGACTGCCACCTGAATCGTCTGGGCAATCCAACATCGTATAGTGAGCTGCTGGGCAGGTTAGCTCTTTACCTTTAACTCACATCCAGAAAATAACTGCTTCAGCTGTGGTTTGGGGGTGGTTTTCATTGGTGCAGATCCAGTGTGAGGACTTCTATTTTTTCACCTTTGTGATCTAAGAAAAACATGCACATGTTCCTAGTCTGTAAGGCAAAATTTTAAATCAGTAAAATATTTCCCAGAATGATCCGAACTCATAATTTTACAAGCATCAACATTGTTAATACCTAAAAACATTTTGCATGACTTAAGCAAAACTCAGATTTCCTTTCTCTGAATTTTCTTGAGTTTCTTCCAGTTAGCTCTGAATTTCAAGTAACAGCTTCTTTCAGAGACTGCTCCTTGTTTTCACAGGGAACAGATTCTAGCCTGTGTCCACAAGAAGAATGCCAAATAAATTACAGACGAAAAGCCCATAATCTTATATTCATGTTACCTCTTTTCTGAGCGAATTCTGGAGAATTGGTTTCCACACAGCCATCACAGTTTTCAAATGTGATATTTCCATCTTGGATGACAGCTTTCCTCACTCCAGCCTATGCTAAGTCACCTCTCATGCCAGGTATGGGAAAATTGGCCATCTCTTATTTCATGGGCAGCTGCATAAAGGAGGGAAGCAAAAATAGAAACATTGATAAAAAGGTGCTTTTGTCCCTTAATTTGACTTTTCCAGTGTTGGAAATCACTAATGAAGAACAGGAGTCAGCAATATATGACAATGCAGATATCACAAAAGTAGTTCAAGGTGGACAACTAATGTGGTTGTGCTTCAGTCACTGTATGGACCACTGCTCTAGCGACTTCACATGCGAAAATGTCTTTTTCAGTGACATTTTTCAGTCCATCATATCCAGTTCTTAACAAGATAAAGACTGCTTTTGTTTGAATGAATATTTGCACAAGACTACGGTCTTATAAATATGTTAATGGTTTGAACTGTTGCTGAATCTAAACACGTGCTCTTGACAATTTCATCTTTTGGAACTCCTTTAAATGATTATTACTCCTGTAAGCCAAGAAACACAGTAATCCATTACAGTGCAACACAGATGATCTGTTACATCAATACTTCCATTCTATAATTGCTAGAACAAATAGTGAGAAATTCACAGACATATCTAGAGATCTAGAGAGAGCACAACTTAAAATCAGTACCTAAATAAGAAGTTAAGCCTGTCTTCTGATAACTTGTTAACAGGAAAGGGACAAAACTCTTAATTTGTAAGGTTTCCAAGAGGTAATATAGTAGCAGAATACAAAATTCTCCTTGGAGGTTTTCTTTACAGCCAGCTGGTTTGATTTCAAACTATTCAATGTTTTTGTAGAAAATGAGAATAAGTAGAGTTACCATGAAAGAATAAATACAGCTACCATCTTTCGGTGCTCATAAAATAATAATAATTAAAAAATTGTATCATGTTTTATGTTCTATTTTTTGATGAAAACATTTCTTATCAGAACTGAGAGAGGTGATTTGTTAGTCAAACTGTGCAGTTAATCAAAATTGAAAGGGAGAAAAAATATTGGAGCTACTTATTAGTATGTTCATTTTACTCTGGCTGTTTTTATTTCACGTGCCCAGATTACTTCAGGCACTTGTACTTATCTGTGCCTCAGAATAATCCTTCACTGGATTACTGTGAAAAGGTAAACACAGCTCTATATTCTCAGTTTCATAAATACATTCAATTACCAAAGGCGCTTTTCATTTAAAGTGGAATGAGTATTGCTTCCCACTGGCAGCCATCAGATACTCTCTATAGCACAAAAAAGTGAGAGGCTGTAGTACCTTTGAAATAAAAATTACCTTTCTCAATAGATGTATTTGTCTTGTGGAGATACCCTAAAAAGTCTGACACACTGAAACTTCTTGAAAATGTGTTTTTTTCTATTAACAATAGAAATTAACAGGAGGACCAGGCAACTGGATCTATACAGGCTAGATACATCTACTACAGTTCATTTTTCCTTGTAGTTATGTCAGGTATTTATATGGAGAAAGTAAATTCTACTAAATTTAGTAGTGTTATCTTAGATTCAGAGTGACTTAGGGTTGAATTTGGCTTGTAGAAGGCATATACACTCTGCAACCGTAGCGTGGCCTTTTATTGAGATGCTGATCGAGATACGAGGCATTGACCATCTTTCATTTTGCAAAGGTATATCCATAGAAGCTGCTCCAGTGGCATCACACTTCATTCATAATTTTATTCATCTTGTAGGTGACAGTGCAACACAGGCAACAATTTCGTACTGGACAAGGTCGAGGACCGGAGCGAGTTGAAAAACCAAATATTGACTTACCTATCAAGTATCCATATTTGAAATAAATGATGTGATTAGCCAGTAGAAAGGCTCTCACATTCAATTATGTGGTGAGAATCTTTAAGAGACCATTGTTAACATAATCAGAGTGCGGCACTGGTCATTTTCCTTTTAGTTTTCTTTTTGTATGATGTGTTACAGCATTATTCAAAAGGATAGTATTAGAAAATTTAACCAGAATTAATTCTTTTCTTTTACTTGTCTTCGTTATGGAAAAGGGGAAAGGAAATACATAGTATCTTTCAGGAGATATGGTATTGTGATACCATTGCCTGTCTAACTGATGAGGACTGAGCTATCGGGCATCTTTAAGAAGCAAATGGACCCACACTTTCATTAATCCCTAAAAAATCCCTTTGTGCCTTGGCCAGCATTGCTACTGCAAAATTTCTTTTTTTTTTTTTTTTTTAAATATGAGAGAGGTGATTATATATTTACAGGCAAAACACTTTGTGTTTATAGGTACTTTTCAGCATTCTTCTAGAATATGAAGACCTTATGTATAAGTATCTATTTCGTGTAGTTTTTTATTGTGGACCGAAGCTGTGAATTAGTTTACATTGTTCTGCCTGAAAATTCTTCAGAATTTATTAGATTATTCAGTTGAACTAGAGGTTGTATTTTTCAGTTCCATGCAATTGTCTGCATAGCTAAAAATGGTCTGATGGCCACGATGTTAATATGTGAGTTGCAGTTAGATGTGTTTAGAGATAAACTTTCACAGTGATGTGTTACACAGGCTTAGAGAATGCTTTAAGAAAATCTTCAAAATATGAGTGTGCTTGGCTTAATGATGGCTTGAAGTATTGATAAATAAATTTTAGTTTGAAAACTCAAGCAAGCAAGATCTATAGCAAGGGATTAATTTTTAAAGAATATCCTCATTCATCGTCAGTCATATCAGTGAAAGTTAAAAGATAGTATGATGCTGTTTCTGAAGATTTTTGAATTTCTTCAAAGTATGATATCTATCGTCTAGAACCTTACCTACATCAGCTTTGGGAAGGCATTCTCAAATTACTTTATAGGTACCTGAAGATGCACCAGTTACTTAGGATGGTATTCACAAACACACATCAGAAAGAAATACAGTGTTTGTTGCAAGAGTAAATACAACCTCACAAAAGAAATTCCCCTTTTCCTATGCCTACTCTGGCATAGGGTAACTAAGATCTCTGCTGTCGGTACAATACTCACAGTAGCTGTATTTTGGAGTCCATAACTTCAAGAATTATTGAAGTAATTAACCATAATAAAGCAGGGCAGATCAACTCTGTTTTTTTAATCACCTTGGGTCTGTAATTTCCGTATTGTATTTCAAGTTCTACAATAAGAATAGCTCATCACTTGAAAGTTTCTGTTACTCTAGGGTTATTCTTTATGTGGTGGGGTATTTTGTTCAGTTCACTGGTTTCATGAGATAACTCTTAAAAAATTAAAATGCCTACATAGCATCATAGTTTGGAAAGAAAAACTGTATATGAACTCCCAATACAAACTGCTTCCTGTTCAGCATGTAAATAGATACTGGCTGCAATCAAAACCAGTTAACTTTAATTCCTAAGCCATACACATTGTGAAAATAATCATAATAAAAAAGATCATCATTCCAATCTTCTCCAAATTTCTATTGCTTCTCTTATAAAAGCAGCGACCAGGGAAAGAGAACACAAACTTTTAGCAGAGCCAGCAGTTGTTTGCTTCTTGCACTTTTCCACTGTGTCAGTATTGTGAACAGTTAAATTGTGGTCTCAAAGAGGGAAACTAGGGCTGCATGAAAACTGAAATTTTCACTTTTGGGAAATTCTTTGTCTATACATAGATATAACTAAACATTTTTAGGCACTAAAATGAAAATTTGTTATTTTGAAATATCTTGAATATTAGGAGGCATTCAAACCTTTTATTACCAAAAATGAAACTACAGTCTTCTCTACCTTTTTTTCCTTAAATAAACATGATGAATTGCCCTAACTGCCCAGGTCTCTGTCTGCCAGTCTAATGAGTTACAGACACAAGAAATCTGAAAGTCCTTACAGCTCCCAAATCTCAGATCCCTTTCTCCTTGAAATGGACACTTGCTTAAGACAAATCTCCTTAGTTCCTAAAATGTAACTCTAATGGACAATCAGCTTAGCAGCAGATACAACTGCTTGTTTTGACACAAATAAATCTGCATTTTACAGTAGAAAAATGCCATGTCAAATATTTCTTGGCTACCTTTAGCAACCAGTTTGATGCACTATGTGTAGCTGACTGACTTGAGAATTCAGCTGAAGTACAGGAAGAATAAAGTGAATTTCCGATAGATGTTGTTCTATGCTGTTGCTGTGCAGTTATGCCCACCTACCACATGATAGAAGACTAAAATGGTGACTTTCAACTCTCTGCTTCCAGTGCCATTTTTGTAGCCAAATAATTATTGTATATTTTGTAGAAACTAACAGAAATAATAAGAGTACACAGTTAGAAATCTAACGGTCAGAATCTAACCTTACAGGTGAACTGACGTTCACTATAAAAAAACAAAGAGACTATTTTAGACACACCATAAATATGGAGTAATCTGATTTCCTGATCTCCTTAAACTCTTCTCTTATGCAGTGAATAATATATTTAAATATTTTCACAATGTGCACGTTATAACCTCAAAGTAATTATTACTGAATATGCAGTTATCATTTTGCTGTCTCCTTGTCTGTTGTTTTCTAGTTTTGGATATATCCATGTACTCTTATCTGATTATACTTTGATTTTCATGTGTATCTCTTTATTGTCAAAATCTCTCGGTCATTTTTCTCTTCCTGATGCACTTTCTGCATTCTTAATGTCTGAGACTGCAAGTAGAGAGATCTTGTAGTTTTCACATGGATTATTGGAGGTTTTTTTGCATTTGTACATCATTGTTGATAGAAAGTTTGAAGGAAAAGGTAATGAGAGGTCACAGAAATTACAAAATTCATGGAATCATTAAAAATATTGACAGATGATACTATTAATTTGAAATATAATAATGAGCTTGGAGGCAGAGAAAGACCTAATTATAGTAGCATGATAAGAAGAGACAAATATTTTTGTAAGGGATTGAAGTACAAAAGGATCTGGAAAATGAAAAGACATGCAACGTATATTGTAAGGAATTGGAGCCAGAAAAGGAAAAGTAATGCTGATTGCATGCATCTGAATGCATGAAAGCATTTGCAGTCAGCAAGACAGCAAGGACAGAAGTGATATTGAGAGCTTTGAACTCTATTGCATCTCTCATCTGGTAAGAATTCTCATGCTACATCAGATCTCTCATTTATTTGACTGGGTATCTTGTTTAAAAGTCGCCCATTCTGCCTCTTCTGAGAAAAGTATATTCACAGTAGAAAGAGGTAGTATAGTCTGCCATTCATCTAGGTCTTTTCTCAGTTATTAGAGTTTTGTATAAGCCCTGAAGTACAAGAGTTAATATACATTCTTAAGGTGGTGTTATTGCCACAGTAATGTCACAGGAAAAATCTCACACAGTACAATTTATATACATTAAGTTTGGAAAGTTCTTGACCTTTAGAACTGTGGCAATAAGTTTCAAAGCCAAATCACACACGGTGTGAAAAGGAGTTTCTTTACACGTACAATTTTTCAAATCTCTTTGAATGTTCACTTTTCTTGCATTATGAAACAGGAGAAGTAATTTCTGACAACTGGGATAGCCTTGATGTCCATGTTCTTTTCCCCAGTTAATGTTGTTAAATTCCTGTCCTGTGAACAAATATGTTAGTAAGTGTTTCTTCTTTGTAGAACATTTTTTAGGAGCAAGTAAGTTTTTCTTCTTGCGTTCTCGTTCATTAGAATCATTTCATCAATGAAGTTCAGTTTCCTAGTGCTTTTAAAGTTGCTGCTGGTTTGTCAGGGTCTACTGCTTCTGAGTAACTAAAATATTTTGCCACATCTTCAACTGCTTCCTCTTCCACGTCATATGTAAATACGATAAATAATCTGGGATTTTTAATGGAAACTTAAGTTACTTAAGGATTTGCATTAAAACTGAAGCAAGATCTACAGAGAGAGTTAAAATTCATTTTAAGTCCAACTGGAAAACACAGTCATACTTTCTGGCACATAAGCCGGATCCAAAACGACTATATGGAGCGTATATAATTCTTTACCCTATTCTACTGAAATATGATACTGAACATCGTCTTCTATATGTGATTTTTCCCCTCCTCAGCTACACTGATTTGTATAACAAAATATATTACTTTTTCCTGAAAAGCTTGTCTTGCTACTGCCCCACTGAGACAGCATGATATACATTAAATTTTACCTTTTCCATTGGGTCTCCTAGGACTTTTATTAATGAAAGTTATTTACAAATCGTTCCATGGCTGCTTAACTTTAACTTTTAACTAAGAATCTTTTGGAAATATAAATGCATCTCCATCTATCCCCAGTTTTTCTTCATCTACCAGTTTTCTGGTTATTCATAATAATTACCTACATCTTTTCACTAGTCTTTGTCTGCAGATATAAACACATTATTCTATTGAACACCAAGATCCTCATCATTAATTGTTCTTCAACTCAGACCTTCATCAAAACCTTAAGAGAAAAAAAGATGAGCTTTGTCACATGCCCTGAGGATTTAACCAAAAAAAAATGAACCTGAAAAGGGTGCGAGTGTGTGGAAGTTTACTAAAGAACCTATTATAGTCTTTTCCTGACTGAGCAGAGAATCTTCTTTCTCCCTGAAAGGCAGAGAAAGAAATCACATTATTATGTTTAAAACATTATGAAAAGAAATCTTTAGGCATGGGACAAAAAAGACTAATAATAGCAAAGAAGTTAATTAAGGCTGTTCGATGTGATGTTATTGAATATAATAGTAAGCATTTTTGGAAAAGCAATGTATGAAAAAATCAACCTGGAAAATATGAAGATATATGCATTAACAAGGAAAAGAAAAATAGGTGTTGTTTAGGTGACAGGACTAAGAAAAATTTTTCAAGAACTATAAGACAGGCTGTTAAAGCTGAGAACTATACTAATAAGCCAGTAGAAGACATATACCACAGTTACGTTACAAAGAAATTGACTGAAATTTAAGATACTAGTCGAAGAAATGGAGGCTTAAAACAATACTAAAATGAAGAACACAAAAAAATATTTTTTCCATAAAGATTTTTCTCCTTTAGAATAACTTATGGTATTTGCATACAATGTTAGTTTGTTTCTTATTGCTTGCATACTTTCCTTGTGAGGCTGGCTAGGAATGATCAAAGACCAGAGTTCTCATAATTTATTCAACAAACACTCTGGTGTCTCATTAGAGGTCATTATTTCCTCACTGCTTGTGCCTATAACTTCACCTTTAACTGATTGTTTTTCTCGTTATTAATTGCATGAATTGAAGTTCCTTTTTAATCAGTTGGACAATTTAATGTTTCCCTTTTTCTTGGTAAAGCTATATATCACTTTTTATGGCTAACTGTCAAAGCTGCATAATCGTGGTTCCAATGACTGCATTTAATACGATGCAGACAGAAAGCTGACGCAAGTTTTGTCTAATTTTCTAAGCTGTGATGAAAAACATCATCTTTATGCTATTTTCTGCAGCCTTAGACTTACAAAAGCATCTTCCCATAGAAAAACACTATTGAAAAGATATTACAGTAAGTCATATTAGGCAACATATTGCAGGGGATCTAATAGCAAAGCTGTGTGATCTGTATCTTTGATTTGGCAACAAAATTTTAAAAACTGCGGGAAAAACTGATTCTGGACAACAGGACACTAACCTTTTTCAGAAATGTATTATGTCAAGAAAAGTGCTGGGAGTTGTGCAAACATTTCAGTTAATTAGAAATTAAATGCTTTTCCATATTTTGGAGTGTTCTGCATCACTTACAAAATACTATGCCAGAAATGAAGAGCTATTACTAAAAAATACGTGCCTCAGTTGTTAAGGTATACATTAGGTAAGTGAGAATCTAGGTTCTACTCCCTTATTTGATCTGACACAGATATTTGAAATTAATCTCTTATATTCAAGAAACTACTCCAAACAAAGAGCAGTGAGATAATCTGGTATGAAGAATCTCTCAATAATCCCACTTCTGGTTGAATGATGTCCTTAGCGATGAGTGAAAAAAAGTTTCTTAATCATCTGTAATAAATTGAAACATTTTATTATTGAAACATAAATCTTCTCCCTCTTACATTGTACAAAACCCATTGCCAAATTAATAGGAAGGACTGCCTCCTTCACTAAATTGCTAAAATGAAAGTCAGCGGATTTCCACTCTGTCCTATAACATCCCTACACTTCTTGTAATATGCATGTTATTTCTCCCCAGTAGTTGAAAGAAGTAACTTGTACAGTCTATCTTTAGATGGGTATTTTTAGATGGATATAGAATGAAAAATCTAGTCAAAGAACTTGAGGTAGGAAGTGGAAAAAGCAACATAATCCCCTCAGAGTGCCACACAATATAAAAATATAATCACAATAACCAAGCAAGGAATTTTTCTTAGGTCACGGATAGAGGTAAAATGAGGTCATCCTGTGAGCAGGGTCTTAGCTTTCTGTTTATGAATTTGGGAGGGGAAGTGGAGAAAGAAGAGCCAGTAGACACCTTAGACATGTAAACTCTGTCTTAAATCAGTAGTGGAAGATGCTGGGGAGAACATCTGAATGCTGAGAGATTTTGTGATTGCTGGTGAATGTACAGACTAGCTGCTCTCCCGTCTCCAGTCATTGGTATCTGCTGAAAGGGCACACTTATCACACCCTGCCTCCAGACTGCAGCTTGCCAGCAGATACGGCTAGAGCAGGTTTGAGCAGTGGCAAATAAAAGTTGTCATTCAAGTGACAGCAGAACCTTCCTCCATGGAATGGTAGCGGGAAAATAATTTCCAGTCTCTAACATGAACAGATAATTATTGTCTGCGGTTGTCTGAGTACCTTCCAGGGAATAATCTGGATTGCTGCTCCAGGGAACATAGCAGAGAAGAGCACTTGATGCCTGAAAGTAAACTAGCTCAAAATTCATCACGGAGACAGAATCTTACAGCTTAAATATTTCAGGAATGACTTGCTAAACCACCTCTTAAGTTTAAAATGGCATCCATTAATAAAAAACTTTGAAGGGAAAGGGTGATTTGTCTACAACTTTGAGATACAGCGGATGCTTCTGGGCAAGAAAACAAATTATTGCATGATTCCAAACTCTAATCAGGTTTGATATACAGTGCAAGTGTACTTCAAAGTATTCTACCTACTTTAAAAACGACTATAAAATATACAGTGATTTTTCAGCTGAGGAAGTATAACCTACCAGAACTCCAACAAACATAAGCATGGGAAATGTTATGATACGCTCATTTGGAGGAGAGGAGGTGCACAAAACCCTACTCTTCCCATCTCCCACCAGATACTGTTTGAGAGCTCGGAAGCAGCAAAAACTTCGCAGAGTGACTCCCTTGAGTGAGAGTATTTGCAGCTGTGGATGCTCACACAATCTAAGGCACTGGTCAAATACAGGCAGTTTTTACTGGTATTCAAATTAAAAAAAAAAAATTTGCTTAAACTGATATCTGAAACTTGGCTGTATACTTTAAATTACAAAATGTAACTCTGATGTGAGGTTAAGAAATTTAAAAATAAACTTCCCTTCAAACAACTCTAGATGTAAGTTTTTTAAGAATTAAATGAATGGTTTCTAATTCATTTACCTTTTCTGGCATCCTCTGTCAAATCCAGGCCTGCTGTTTCTCACACCAAGATATTAATCCCATCTGTATCCAGACCTCTAAATATTTTGATGGTTTAGTTGACATCCGTTCACTGCTTTTCATTTAACTTTAAAACTATTCTCTATAACTAGCAATGCCTTAAAAGAAAGAAAGTAGGTGAAAAGAACACACATCTCTTTTACATAGTCAGTATTCGAAGTTGCTGTTTTCTTTGCGAGTTTTAAATATCATTAAAAGTAATGAATTTTGCTTTTCTGAAAGATTCACTAGACCAAGGAAGCAATAAACAAACTTACAGAAGAGAAACCTTACAGTGCTTTACCTAACTTGTCAGATACCTTCTCAGTCTTTTTATCCGGACTCTTAAGAAAATGCATGGGATCCAGTGTACTGAAACAAAAGCACTTAGGTGTGATAACACACACCCAGAACATGAAAAGTACTTAGGTGTGATAACATACACCCCCAGTATATGAACCCTGTGAGGAGCTTTAATGATGTGTTTCTGTTATTAAGCAACGAGAAGATATATAGCATAACTGACATCACAGCAGAGTTAATTCTGAGATGATAAGGATCTCTGTCCTATTCAAGATATGTTGCATTCATTTTTGTAGAGCTGATAGTTCTCAAAATTACACCATTGCTATTATGCTCATTGTCAACTATTTACACTAGATTGTTCTGTTATTTCTAGGTCAGATGATGTTAAGAGCAAATAACTTCCATGTAGTTATGTGGCATCTAGTGGTATTCACATTCCAAATCACTGGTCATGCAGTAATTTTTTTCTAGTCCCTCTTTGTATACTCCTACTAACCATGATTTTCCGATTCTCTCAGAGCTGGCAATACCACTGTTTTGAAATGTCAGATCTCAACCATTTTTACAAAGTTCTTATCTGTATTCCGTCCTATTCCTATGAGCAGATTTGATGTTCAGATCAGTTTTGAGGTATAATAATGATCTATATATACAGTGGCTCCAGCTGCTGAATTTGTAGAATCTAAAATAAGACCCACGATTGCACAATGTAAAAGCAGGTGTGGCATGGTAAGCTCTATAACCCAAAAGCTGTAGTTGAATGGGCTAATCTTGTACACATGGAGAGGGAAAAGGCAAGGGCTGTCTGTCAGTCAGAATAATGCTAGTTATTGAGGACTAGATTTGCCTCCGAGGATATTCTGATTCTAGCCACACCGCCCAAGGCTAGCAACACTGCCCAAGTTGCAGAAGGCAGAGGCGGGAACCGGGAGAATGAAGACCCGCCCACTGTAGGAGAAGACCAGTTCGAGACTGCCTAAGGAACCTGAAGGTGCACAAGTCCATGGGGCCTGGTGAGATGCATCCGCGGGTTCTGAGGGAACTGGCGGATGAAGTTGCCAAACAACTCTCCGTCATATTTGAGAGGTCATGGTGGTCTGGGGAGGTCCCCACTGACTGGAGAAGGGGCAACATCACCACCATTTTTAAAAAGGGAAAAAAGGAATTGACCTGGGGAACTACAGGCCAGTCAGTCTCACTTCTGTGCCTCACAAGATAATGGAGCAGATCCTCCTCGAAACCATGCTAAGGCACATGGATAACAAGGAAGTGATAGTGGACAGCCAACATGGCTTCACCAAGGGCAAATCGTGCCTGACCAACTTGGTATCCTTCTATGATGGGGTTACAACTTTGGTGGACAAAGGACGGACACCTGACATTATCTATCTGGACTTGTGCAAGGCATACAACACTGTCCTGCATGACGTCCTTGTCTCTAAATTGGAAGGACATGGATTTGACAGATGGACCACTCTTTGAGTAAGGAACTGGCTCGATGGATGCACACAAAGAGTTACAGTCAACAACTCAGTGTCCAGGTGGAGACCTGTGACAAGTGGTGTGCCTCAGGGGTTGGTACCGGGGCCAGTGCTGTTCAATATCTTTGTCGGCGACGCGGACAGTGGGACTGAGTGCACCCTCAGCAAGTTTGCCGATGATACCTGTGGAGTCCTGGCTGGATGAGAGGGGACATAGTTTGGTGCGTTGAGCAACCCAGGTTCTGATCCGGAGGTGAGCCTTGGGAGCGGCTGACACGGAACCCTGCTGGGAAGGCAGAGCGACGAGCTCGGGACACTGGAGCAGGGGGAACG
>Ga0065711_1032232_pt1 | contig 27739 bp, 20 predicted proteins | sample Hoacrofraction12_FD_59098 | JGI IMG/M metagenome (GOLD analysis project Ga0065711, IMG submission 59098) | Hoatzin crop microbial communities from Cojedes, Venezuela - Epithelial fraction 12 v2 (version 2) | ecosystem: Host-associated > Birds > Digestive system > Esophagus > Crop | place...
GGAGGTTGTGGAGTCTCCTTCTCTGGAGATATTCAAGACCTGCCTGGACGGGGTCCTGTGCGGCCTGCTGTAGGTGACCCTGCTTCGGCAAGGGGGTTGGACTAGATGACCCACAGAGGTCCCTTCCAACCCCTACTATTCTGTGATTCTGTGATTCTATGTCGTGGGTCATGCAAGACATGATTTCTTGCTGCAGAGACACGACAGAGCCCACGCGTTATTTTGGAGACTTTGAACAGAGCCCCCCCTCCCCCTGCCTTGCAAGGAGAGCATAAGACACAGAAAAGCATCGTATGCTTAAGCTGAAAGCACTGTGCCCCTTCTTCCTCAGCTGATGGCTCAGAGCTCAAAGCCACGCTGTGTCAGCAAGGGAAGTGGGGTCTCATGCCCCACTGCCCGGGAGGACGTCCGGATTGCCGGCCCCACGCGGGTGCATTAGACTTCATCTAAATACCTGTTCACCCAGGCAGAGAGAGTAAATTAGACGAGCAGTGTTTACGAGTGGGTGTAAGTTGCTTGTGTTAGAATTTATCAACAAAATGCAGGATTTGAGGGGCTTCAACTCCTTGTGTTCTTGCCCATTTATCATGAGTTTTGATTAACTGTGATGCTGGGATGTGAATTCTGCAGTGATCTTGTAAGTTGTTCAGTTTCTGTTCTTTGAATGTAGTCTAGTTTTTATCAGTCTTCATCTGTATCTTTTCAGTTGCTTTTTGGTCTTGAGTTTTGAAAATGTAATGAGCTGACCAGACTCCTTTTTGCATAAAGACAGCACTACTTTATCCAGAGTAATTTTGACCCGCTGAACCTGTTCCTTCATACAGTGACCAGCTTAGGGAAATGTGTAGTCCATCTTCATGATGTACATCTGTTTCCCTGGAGGCCTCATTAATTAGTTTGTTGTAAAACTCCAGTACTGGTGCAGTTTGATCACTCTGTCTCCGTCTGTTGTTTTGTTTGTGGTTTTTTTTTTCCTGGATGCTCTTTTCTTCTTATTGCTGAAAGTTATTTACAATTTGTCTTGTGTATGATTCCACTGTCACTTTCCCAGCCATATCCTTAGTATGCCGAGAATACCTGTGGAGCTACAGTAATTTTTAACACGCTGTTTAGAGTGCGTTACCACTCCACAAATACCACATTGTAATGAGGAACTCCCCTGCACCTCCTTAGCTCCCCTCTGAGCAGCACACTGTGGACGCTAGTCTGTTTTTGCAGTGACTTGTTTTTTTCCCCCGATCATCTATGAAATTTATTTATGGTCTTTAAAGCATTGGTTGCAGTTGATTCACCTGAAAGAGAAGAACGTCTTGCAGAAATCCCTTTTCTGGTTTTATCCTCTGTTATCCTCAGATTGTGTTGGAACAAGGAGCAGCACCTACGTACATATTTCTGGACACGCTTTTTGTAACAGCAAAATAGAGAGCTAATAGCACTGGCAGGGGGATACCAATGTCTGTCTGGGACTTCAATACTTCTTTTCATTCTGCACTACATAACAAGCAAAGCCTTTCCCGCCCTGTCAAAATGTCTGGTTTTTAAAGTAAAACAACAGCTTTTTATCTGGGTGGTGGGGGACCCTTCTCTATCAAAGTTTCTGTTATTGAGAGTATGGTTGGTTTTTGCTTTGCTTTTGTTTTTGTTGTTCCCCTCCTTTCTGCGGTAGGCGCTTGGGAATCAGGTGGAGAGCTAGGGCTCAAAGTTGATGTCCCATCCCTCAGGCATCTCCCTTGTGTACCAGTTACAGAGCAGACATACGTTTTGGTTCTCCCTGAAAGCATCCCAAGTGAAGTGTCTTCACAATGTTTGGCAAAAAGTCACTTGTCTGGAAACAAACAGAGCAGCCTTTGTGTTGAGACCTAGTGGAAACAGCTTTGGAAAAGGCGCATCTTCATCCTCTGCCGAGCAGAGAAGCAAGCCTGGCTGTGCCTGTCACTGGATTTAAGTGCGATGAGCAGGCTGCAATGAATCACCAGACACAACTTCACTCTTGCTGGAGGTTTCTCAGTGCTACTCTTCTGGTAAAAAGTTACACCACTTCCTACCTGGCCTAACTAATAGAGCTTAACTGTAGACCACACCAACATAAAGCAGCCCAGTTAACAAGCCAAGTGCCTGACTGAAGCAAAATAAAGGCAATTAGCCAGATTAAATTCCTGAGACTTACCTACTGCATACAAGTCTCAACCTGAATGCTTTCCACAGCATCAGCTGTTCATTGAAAGGCTTGCGGGATACTCATATTTCAGCCTAGCCAGTTAGAAACCTTTATAGTCAGTTCTCAGGACTTAGCAGTCTGCAGGGCAATAAAAATCCACGTAACCAGTTTCCTGGGGGCTTGTGGTGGCCTGTGAGGAAGGGCTATTTCACAAATGGATATAAAGGCTAGCCTGTTTTTGTTTTTTGTTTTTTGTGTGTTTTTTTTTTTAAGCATTGGTGTGTTGATCTTTCTTGGATATCTTATGCATGTTTTGTCACATGGAAAGTTTTAGAAATGGTCAAATAGTATATTTGTGTTTAAAAGCAACAGGACAAAAAAATCTTGGAGCTTGTTATTGAATAGATATGATGCGACCTAAGCAAGCTGAGCAGATTAGGTGAACCTGCAAGAAGAAAACTTGAAGAGTCACAGAAGAGGAGACTAGGTCAGATCAAAACAGCTGTTCTGCAGAAAGCGCCAGCATAGCAATGGGTTTTTCCTGTTTTTAAACTGAAACATTCAAGCTATTCTTGAAGTGGAAATTTTACAGAACTTAGATTAAGCAGCATTAAAGTCTCTGTTTCAAGATGCTTGTGTCCAAATGCAGCCAACTAAATGTATTTCAAAGAGGTGTTGAATATCAGTGTATCTTGAATGTTACACAAGTGTTATAAAACAGATTAAAAATACCTCTTTGGTACCAGACAGAGATCACCTAATACCCTGAACAGGGATTCAAGGCTCCCTGATTATTATTTTTTGAAGTTTGGGAGTCGCTACAAATAATATTGGTTCAGTCCTGTTAAGCTGTGAATAGCAGCTTGTCTGATCAGCTATAATATGTAGCTGTCAGAAACCTGAACTTTTGGTGGCCAAAGATATCCTGAAAGATTGGGAAATATGGAAGTCTTGTGCAGGAGATTCCAGTTATTTGGGAAGCTTCCCAAGAACAAGTACTTGCGCACACTTTCCATTGCTTTGTTTACAGTAAAAATGGGAATTATTTATGGAACAGCCATTATAGCAATATCCTCTAGCATTTATTCAGTTTGAGGAAGGCTGTGTTTCTAAGCTTTGGCTCAAAAATTGTGGCATTTCTCATCTTATCTGTGTGACTTGGCTTGTTTCTTCAGTAGATTTGCTTTGACATACAGCTGGTTTTCTTAACAGTGAGAGACTGGGTAGTTGAGAAAAACGTAGTAGCAAGTCAGTTTTAGGAGACTTTTCGGAATAAATTGTCCTGAAGTGACAGCTAAATACCAGCCTTTCAGATGATAAACTTGGGACACAGCTCCATCTTTTATGAGGCAGATGAATGTAACGCACCCTGCTTGCAGAGGAACGGGTCTCTGGCTGTCATGTCCCAGCTGGGAAGGCTCATTTTAGAATCGTATTGGGTGCCTCTCAAGTGTGGCTTTACTGTGAGCAGAGGATTGTATTTGTCCTATTCTGAATTCCCCAAAATAGCAAAAATATGCAGTGGTATAAGTGAAAGTTGTTTTGCTTGCAACAGCCTCATTCCTTTACCCATCCTAACACTACACCAAAAAAAACCCAAAAAAACCGCAACATAAAAACACTGTAGCCAAACAGACCTAAATAGAGTTAATGAGGGGAGAAAGAAAAGATGGAAAGAAAAAAAAAAAAAAGAGCCCATAGGGAAAAGATCAGCAGACGGGTAATTCTGCTACCGGGCCACCCCTCAGGGTTCCTGCAGACATAAATATTTTGCAACCCAAGTGAAAATGTTTTCTGAGTTTAATCACACGCTGCTTCCAGACAACTCCTGTTCCTTAGCAAGTCACTTAATTTTCTACTCGCAGAAATGTGCCTGGCAGTACCCTCAAGTCTGCATCACGTACATGGAGAGAGCCGGGGCGCCCTTTCCGAACTTTCCATGATTTAGTGCTACCCATCTTCATTGCACAGGACAGGGGTGGCCAGTGCCTTGCTCTTTCTCCCATTGTGTTTTCCCCAGCTTGTTTTGCTGGGGAAACCATGTTCCTCATCCTGCTTTCCCTTTCGGAGAAGAGCTGGGAGAAGGAGTGGCAGAGGAGGAAGGAGGGGAAGGCGCGTGGATGAACTGAGGTCTCCCAGGGCATGGCAGGGGTTTTTGTCTGGAAGGATGAAATAAATCCTGTGTGTCCCTGACAGGATGAAGGCAGCGGTGTAGGAAACACCTAAGAGCTTGTCTTGCCCATCCCAGGGAGTGGTGTTGCAGTATAGGCTACTGAAAACAGCGTCCTTTCTTCACAAACAGGGGGGCCTTTACAGTGATTAATACATTTCTATCCTGTGCTTCATAACTGTGCTTGTATTTATTTATGAAATAACTTCCAGTCCTTCATTCTTCTTTTCATTCCAACAGCAGGGCTTTGTATGTAACCAGGAAATAAAATGGCTGGCAGCTGAAAGGGAGAAAAAGTAGCACTCCTGTAGTATATGAATAGTTGCCTTGCCGTTTCAATTTGCTGTTTACTTCCTTGGTAAGAACTATTTATGTGCTCAATTCTGAAATGTTGTTCCTTTACAAAATACTTTGGCTGTATGCAGAAGGAGGTGGAAACTTTTTTCTTACTCTTCTACATGAAAAGTAAGGATGCTATGTATTTTATTATTTTTTTCAAAGCCGCATAAATGTAGTGTCATAAATTTGGTCTCAAATGTCAGAATGACATTCTGAACTATCAAGCTATTTATTTAGTCAATAGATATCTTTATTTGTGTATTACCAAACCCAGGAAAGTTGGTTTGCTTTTCACAGCTTATAAATCCATTTAGGGTTTTGTATATTCCCTATCTCGCTGTCATATTCTGAATACTGCAGCGTGTGGTTTCCACAATTAAAATATGTGGTTTAATAGTAGGTATGTAAGAAGTTTTAAAAAATTCCACATAATATTGTCTTCAGATCAACTTTTTTTGAAATCCGAAATACTGTTTGGACAGGTGTTGATGGTCATAGTTTAATGAAAACAAAGAACAGTGTAGTAACTCTTCGGATTCTTTAGATATGATATTAGCAGGAAATGGAGAATGTCTTTTTCTTTTTTTTTTTCCTTTCCCCCCAGTCGATCATTCCTGTTGCATACAAATAGATTAACACTAATCCTGAAAATTTGCCCTGCCATACTCCATGTCTCTTGTTTGGGAATGCCTAGAGGGTATGGGTTGCGCTGGGTGGTGTAGCCCGGGGGGCCGCGGTTGGCACGAGTGCCGGCGGACGGTGCTGTGTACTGTGAGCCATGCCGCGTCGCTCCCGCTGCTCCAGCGGCACCCCAGGGGCAGGAACCACTTATCAGCTGGGCTTCCCAAATTTCCACCAGGCGTGTGATGTTATGGTAGGACACACAAATTTCATCCCGGTGGGTGCATAATGCTCCTCGAGGTTTCAGAGGAGGGCTGGCTGCTGTTTGGAGTGAGAGGACAGCGACAGGAAGAGTAACGGGTGAGCTGGGTGAGGGCAAGCTGCTGCTTCTCCCTGGGGACTGCTCCAAACACCAGCGGGGCTAAGCCTTCCGAGTCTTCTCTCAGCCACGTCTCTTCAGCCCGTGGTCTCTAGGCACTGCAATCAAAGCTGCAGAGTGAAGGGTGGGAAGACAATCTTTGGGAAGAGGGAGACAAAAAAAAAAAATCTAGCATTTGCCTTTTAGAGAGTACTGTAAGCTGGACTGATTTTTAAATCTTGGTGATTGAAATCACCAGGCAAGAAGCTTTGGGTTAAAACTTCCAAAGTAATTGTTTTCTGCTTCACTGTTTTCATCACTTTGCTTAAAAATTAATGTTTGTTGGTGTGGTTGTACTGTAAAAACTGCAGGCTTTCCTTCAGCAATCATAAACTGAAATTCACATGTCGATTGGTATCTTGTGTAATCTAAACTACTGGGGTTTTAAAATATTGTTTTCAATAGAGTACTTCCCTCTAGACTGGTAATGTCTTTTGGCAGCTACTGCCAATCAGGATCCCTTGGCTTCCTCCCGAGGTGAAACGGTCTGTAAGGCAGCGCCTGTCCTTCTGCTGGGTAATAAATGGCTTTGGATGGGTGTTGGCAAGCAGGGTAGTTTCTCACCGCCTGAGGAGAAAATGCTGTTGCGTAGTGGGACATTTTCATAGCTGTTGTTTTCAGGCTTTCTAATAAATATGCTCCCAAAGGAATTTCTGTTGCTTAAAGAGAAAAGGGGAGGGAAAAAAATATACTTTTTTTTTCCCCTACCAGTTTTAAGACTATTCCTCCTTGGAATAATAATGAGGGGGCTGAGCATCCCTCAGAGTAGCCGCTTTGAGAAGCCTACGGGGGATGTTGTCAGTGTGGGGCAACATGGATTGAGCGAGCGGTGTCCCCTGTGGCTCTACAGGCATCTCCTGAGGTCCTCAGGGTGAGCGGTGCTGGGCTCAGGCACAGATCCTTCCATGTAACGATCCTTTGTGTGGCAGGCATGCATCTGCGCTGTTAAAGATAAGCTATCTTCTTAAATTTAAGGTCAGGTATCATCTGTAGTGAAAAAAGGAAGCAAGGGAGAACACAGGCTGAAGCCCGTTTCATTGTGTTTTGGGAAGATGTGCTACTGATTGTACAGCAGGGAAGGTCCTATGGTTGTTTGCCAAAGGGCAGTTTTGTGACTGTTCCTCCCTGCTTTCCCCACTGTGCATTTCTCCCTCTCCACGTCCATCCCCACCCCCCACCTCAATGGCAACCACACTGCTCAGCAAGACCTGAGGCAGCAACGCGATTGACAAGATTAATCCTTTTTCCTGTTTTTTCTTTGTTTTCTAGGATCCTAGAGGATTTCCATTCACTTACCAGATCATTACAGCCCAGCAGCCTGAAGTCAACGTTACAAGCAGTGACTTGACTGACTGGAAAGAAACAGCAATAAAAGGGAAATACATCACATACACTACCCTATCTCGATGCCGAGCTGATCACTGAAAATTCTAGTGCAATGTTTGTAATCTGGTCTAGACGCTTCATCATAAAAAGTAGGACCAGAGGGACCGCTTAGTCTGCTCCTCTGCTGCCAGGCAAAATCTACTTTGCTCGTGCCGCTCTTGGTGCTGCTGGTGTGCAGAATGTGTTTACCTGCTTCCAGCAGAGTTCTGAAAACGTCCATGGATGGATGCTCTGCAAGGTCTCTGGGGATCCTCTTCCACTGCTTAACTACTCTTGCAGTAAAGAGGGGTTTGATTTTTACCAACATCTGCAATTTCACTGCAGCAACTCTGCATTCATCGCCCTCTTCCTGGCATCTGGTTTTCCTTCTCTTATCCAGCTAATCCGACAACTTCTCCTCAGTGAATGTGCCAACAACTGTATTGCTTAACTCTCTCTGGAGAGACCTCCTGGACTCAAAACCACGGGACTCAAACCACACGAAATCTGCCAATATTATTGGGGAAGAACAATAGGACGCCAAGCAGGTCACAGATTAGAGACAATAGCAGCCACAGTTGGGAAAGAAGAGTTATCAGTACTTCATTTTATCTGTCTCTGCTTTCTAATTCTGGGGTGGGTTTTTTTTAATATGGAAGTGAGGAGGAGATGGAAGCAAAGCCCAGTAGTGGACATATTGGCATCCCTCCTGTTCCTTTTCCCCCCCGTTCCTTTTTGCTTTCCGTTTTGCTGTCATTCTCTCTCTGTTTTTTCTGAAACAACTCTGTTAATACCCCCACCTAGTCCTTGCTTAGCGTCAAAAGGCATGGACTAGGTTTGTCAGCTGTTCCACAGTCATCATATGCATTGTTCAGAATAATCTTCCCTGTCTTCATCCTTTTTCGTTGTGTCTTTCTAAACACAGACAAACAGCTCTGCTGGCCAAAAGTCATTACTCTGTACTCGGACCTTGTTGTGCGGGATGTTACGCCCTGAGCTAGCCGTCATCTGTCACTGTTGTGAATGTAGTGATACCGGTGGGGAATTTTACAGCGTCAGAATTTACTGCTGTGTCATGGTTTTGGTAGCAGGGAAAGACACTCCACTACTTTTATGAGCTGGGACCCAGCTCTGCTCCTGCCCCTGGTGGGATCAGAGCCCCACTCACCCCCACCACCCCCGGCTGCTCCCCACTGCCTGCCCAAGCCTGCTGAAATGGCCGTTTCCAGGCTTGGTGCTCTGGCTGCCTGTGCCCCCACTTGCTGTGCGGCAGCAGGCTGCTGGGGAGAGCCCCGCACTCCTGGGCATTGCCTCGCAGCTCACCGTGTTAGCGAGGGGTCGGAGCCTCGGCGTGCCCTCTGCCTCCCTGCGCCTCGCCGGGGCTCTGTGCCCGCTTCACGGGGTGCAGGTTGCTGAAAACAAGCCTACCTCTGGGCCTGACAGACTTCGTGGCCCATTTTACTGACAGAACAGAAGGACGGGGGGACTGCAGGGGTTCCTCTGCTGAGTTTTGTTCTGCTGATGAGTCCTAATGTTTAAGGTGTTTCTCAGTCTTTCTTCTGTCTGAATATTTGTCATCGTATCGAGATCACTACCAGTATCCTCTTGTCTTTTGGGTTTGTTTAGCATTTGTTTGTGCATCTGAAATACTCCATCTTACTAAACGGGGAGTGTTGTGGATTGTAATTTTATGTCACATGTTTACCAAGAGTACAAACTGTTAATCTAAAAATATCTACAGAGAAAAGATCTGGCAGATGCAACACTTATGACTAAGCGTTCAGAATGAGTATTTTGTTGGTTCCAGAGCGGCGGCCTCTCCAGAATCTGGCAAAAAGTGGGGGCTTGTATGTGTGCGTGTATGTCTTCATCTATTGCTGAGGACATGAAGGGTGATGTCTGCTGTTACGATTGTAGGTGCAATATGAATTATTTATTTATATATTTCAGTTTTTCTAACTGAAAAAAAAAAATCTGATCCAGCCAAAACACCAGCTGATTCTTTTTTTTTTTCCTGCTTCTTTGGGATACCAGCAATACTTCATTGCAAGCTGGGCTTTTTTGTAGTTTTCATTTACACTTAGCTTCCTTTCTGTACAGAAAGTGGGACATCAGTTTGGTTTTTAAGGTGTTTTAGTTTGGTGTTTTGGTTTGTTTGTGGGTTTTTTTTTTTCAAAAAAAATTATGAGCAAAACAACTTTTGAGATAAATTTACAGAAGTATTTTTGACAGTAGCAGCTGCGGTTTACTTCAGACTTGAAAATAACTTCAGCCAATAAAAAAATTGTTTTGTGTTTTTAGAGGTATTGTGTGTATGTCGTGTTCATTGCTTAATTATTCTTTATCTGAAGTTACATGCACTACTGATGTATTGACTGTCTTGTTTTCTGTATTTGCCTTTGCTAAAAAGAAGCCAAATAAAGCTACTTTGAACATAAGGCTGCATGAATCCTTTAATTTTTAGCACAGTGCTTGTGAGCTTTTATAAATCGATGAGAGGAGCATCATGCATGAGCTCTCAGTGCATAAATAATTCCTTAGGAAAAGAAGTAGTGATCTAGTGTATTCTTTAAGGCATATGGCCTTTTGAAGTTAATCGTGAAACCACAATAACTTTTGTTTGTCATGGCATCAGCTTGCACTTTCACTATGACATCTTTTAATAAGGAGAAATTTCGATCCAGTTAAAAGGACATCGCAACGCTGCTGTCTCCATAAAGGAGCTGAGTGTTGTGGGATTATGTCCTAGCTCTTGCAATACCAGTGAAAGGCAGTGGTTTGTTGCTTGTCTAAGCTCTACCAGTTGATGGAACAGAATAGGCAGTGATTTTTAGAGATTTTGAGATTGCATCATAAACTCCCACTCTTGATTTTTCAGGAAAGCAAATGGTTGCTGTTGATGGTTTCTGAAGAACTTCCTACTAGGTGCTGGCCCTAAGCGCAAGTCTCGTTGCTGACGTACCTCACCCTGAGTGGTGGGAGTTAGTAGTTTCTTCTGGGAATTTGATGCTCTGAGACCAGCCAGGCCAACTCTCCATGCACAAAGGGAAGGGAGCGAGCCAGCAGCACTCCTGGCCCGAGCACAGTGCAGGGCACGCTGTGGTTTTCCCAGACAGAAGAGCAATTTTTACCATGCAGAAGAGCAGAAGGGCTGCTTCCTGTGGCCCAGGAGCTCCTGGCAGAACTGGGTCAAGTGTTCCTTGGCCCACCACTCATGAGGTGATTTGTGCTGGCAGAGCAGGGCAGGAAAAAATAGTGAGGGCTAGGGTGGTTCATGCTGGGGCTGAGGTGCAGTAGCAGCATTGAATGAGCTAAGAGAAAGTAGATTATCCACCCTTAGCTTCACAAGAAGTAAACAGACGCAGAATAGCAGGTTTCCTCAGGGAAACCTCAAGGTTGCTGTAAAACCTGTAAAAGGTTACATTTTTGGCTGACAGCCTGATCCTTGGAACCTGTCAAGTTGTTTGCTTTTGTATTCGAGTTACGGTGAATGGTTTAGTTCCTACAGCTGTGTCCCCCCTTTGTGTGCTTTTGTCCCCCGTGTGCTCAAGGATGCTGTTAGTCTTGAATTGTGCTGACATACGGGGCAGGAAGGTGAAGTGTCTGCTGGAGATAACTTCCATGCATGGCTGTGCTAGTGGAAAGAGAGGGTCTTCAAAAGCCCGGCAGGCAGGGCTGGGTTTCTAGGAAAGCGAGAGTTTGCAAAAAAAAAAAAAAAATCATTTCCGATGGCACTATGAGGATGACTGTTTCTTTTTGCCTTGGGTGTTTTCTCGTTGCCTTGCCACACTGCCCACCCAGCCTGAGGTCAGGGCAGCTGCTCCAGCAACCTATGAAGAAGTGGCGAATACATGCGTTGTTTTTTTGCGGTATCCTTTCCTCGTCCTTCACAGATTCCTGAATTTTACTTCTGCAGAACAGATTTCCAGCTTCCAAGTCTGAGAAGTAGACTTTCTGGATGCTTCTGGGTGACTTTTTCCCTGTTGTGCCATCTCACGTGCCTGCCAGCTTCACTCCTGTGTCGCCCGGCTGCTGCCCTGCTAACTAAAATGCTGTTTGCTCTGAAAGCATGGCGGCAGCTGTTCTCCAAGTCTGCTGCATAACAAGATGTCAAGGAAGGAAGTGCAGGATAATTGTAGAAGCTGAGAGGATGTGTGGGGGGTTTGTCTGGATTTTTTTTTTCCTTAAGATGGGCTGAAGTTAGCAGCAGAATCAGCACTGAACAAGAATTTGCATGTTGATGACCAGTGTTTATCACCCAGAAAAGCTTAAAGAGTTTTCAGCTTAAAGTTGAAAGCACTAACACGTGTTGTTCTGAGACCACATGCAGTAGGCAATGTTCACTTTCTGTATATGGGTATCACCTGCTGCCTCCTCTCCGTGACCCGGTGCCATTTTTCATCCTGAATAGGCTGTTTCTATTTCCGTGGCCCTAATGTCATGACACCCAGCTGGAAACCTCCGCAGCCTTCTGCAGGTCCGTTTCTGCACAGTCAGCTGCTTAGTGGTGCGCCGGTCATTTTGTGTGCCAGAAGAAATTAGTTTCATGGCATTTCCAGCAGATCTGAAAGCTCGCCAGCACTGGTGCTGGGGTGGCAAGCGTGCCTTCTGACATTCAGCAACTTCCACGTGTCATCTCCGAACAAAAAAATCTGCCTGGACAGAGTCTGAGGCAGGCTGTCTGTCCTGTCTTCGTAGCAAAACTTGTGGAGAGCAAGTTTCTTAGTTAGTGCCCCAGCTGCTGAGGCCCTCATGCTGAAGCAAGAGAGGCAATCTGCAGCTTTGGCGTGCCAAAAGGATCGCTGTCTCCTCTGGGGACCGAGGGGCCTTCTGCCACGAGGTACGCAGGGATGGCTCCAGGGAGATGGGAACGGCAGGAGCTCGGTGCTTCATGTCCCTCTGCCTGCAAGATGGAACAGACGGGCAGAGCTGGGCAGTAAAGAATATGCTTGCAACCCTGGCCTTGCTAATCTGTGTTTCCTCAAGGAAACAGAGAAGATGGATTTCCTTACTAGCTGCAGCCTAGTCAATCATTTCTAGAAAACAATGTAGCTGAGTGTAGTAGGCTGACAGCAGGAAGGGGAGTGTTTCCCACTGCACACTTGGAACGGGGTTTAAGCAGGTCTTTCCTTGGCAGAAGAAGCATGTATCCGACAGACAGCCTGTTCTGGCAGCGGTAGGTTAACAAGCTGTTAGTTAATGTATTTTGGTAAGGAAACATACTGTGAGAGAGTGACTGATTTATATTTGATTTCACCCGCTTATAAAGTGTTTCTGATTTCAGCTCCTTTCTTCTTGATTATGTCCTTCCGTGTCCAGGCTTGCCTGAACCCTTGTTCCTCTCTGTCCTGGTCATGACCCTTACTGGTCGCTCCTTGCAAAGGATTCTGCCTGAAGAGTGCTATTTTCTTGCTTATCTGGACACACTGTCCATCTGGCTGCTCCATTTCCCTCTCTGATACCTGAAAGTTCACAGCGGTCACTCCATCATGTGAAGGTGTTATTATCTCCCTGGATCATAGTAACCACATGGTGAAAGTAACTCTGGTGAAAGCTCATCTTTATTTCCAAACCAGAAGGCAGCCCCTCTAGGAAAGGCAAATAACTTGGAGACTGGTAGACAGACCTGGGAAAAATGGAGGTGACTCTCTGCCTGCAGAAGCTCTACAGAGCCCAGATCCTGGGCATGCACCGCCTGAAGCTCAAGTGGACCCCACTGACAAGTTGTCTTCTCCCTTGCTAAGCTGCATGATTGTCCCATCAAGATGCATGAAAAAAGAATGTGCAACTGTGGGCCTGACTGAGGAACGTGATCGGTGTTTCACTGTGGAGAAAAAGGGAAGTGTGCTCTCACCACTGTTGCACTAGCGTAAAGTTTGATTTATATTAAGCAGCTGGGGATTTCAACTAACTGATCTTTATGTAGGGGTGATAAATATTGGCATTGTTCTGCCTCCTTTGTCACAGCTGTCTGGGATAAGAAATCAAAAGGTAATTATGAAATCCACTTGGTAAGGCTTGTTTCCTTGCTGGACCAACCGTTCTGGGAGCAAGCACTCTGTGGAGATGAGAGCGACACTAGGAAAACACACACGGCTTTGATGGAAATACTGGAGAATATTTCCTTGGACAGTACAGAAGGCATAGTGATGGGAATAAGAGATGGGAATTCTCCAGGTGATAGAAACCTGGCTTCTTTCCCTCCCAGCCCTGACTGTCCCAGCAGGAACATGCATGAGAGTGGTTGCATCAGGAGAGGTGAGAGAGAGCTCATGCATCCTGCTCTGCCTCCAAATCACATGTCTGGAGTCAAGTAGCTGCTTATGCATGCTCAGCTGTGCTTTCCTCTTGTCCTGGCTGCCATGGGTGCAAACCTGCACATGTTGGGCAGCAGCCCAAAGGACTGCCTGGTGGCCACTGTGCTGCTGCAGCAGGTGCTCTGCCCTTCCACCTCCAGACAAGCCCAGTGCCCTCCGCTTGTGTTCTTAATTCTTCCTTAAACCACCATGTTTCTCTACAGATAGGGAGATGTGAGAAGAGATAGACATTTCCCAGTCTGTACGGAAGAATGGGATTGGAATCCAGAGTTAAATAAAGGTAAGTTTATCCTGCTTGATCTGGAGTGAAGGTAGAACCTCAGATGAACTATTCAGGCATATTTTTGCATTGAGCTGTGAAGAGTCCACTGGTATCTGAGATCTGAGGCTAAATCTTATTGCAGCTTGCAGTAGCAACCACGAACTAGGATCCTTTTCCCATCTGCTTCACTGGAAAAAGAAATTGTTCCTCTGCCCATGTTGACCAGCGGCATTTTGGTCTGGCTGCCTGGCAGCACTGCAATGTTTGAGAATGGGCAGACCAGCCACTTGAGAAACTGGAAAATTGGAATTGAAGACAACTGGAGAAATTGGGATTCTTGAGCAGGCTGGCTGCCTCCTAAGCAAAAGTTGTGTTTTCACTGGAAAAGCAGAAATCCCAGTGTCAGGGAGGAGTAACGGCACAACTTCATGGGGTTGCATGTAGGACATGGTTGGTGGTCTGCCAATAGTGAGGAACGCTGAGGGGGCGCCTGGTCCTGTCCTCTCCGAATCAGTAAGGGAGCGGAGGCAGTGCAAAGCCCTGTGACTGACCTACAGCATCAGGCTGCAGGAGTTACTCAGCACGGCCTTGTTTAACAGCTGAGGTTGAGGTTTTTGCCGCGGCCTCCCTGTTGTGTTTCCTATTAAGTGCATTTTGGGACTGTGAAGGGTTTATTTTTTGAGTGTTCCACTGGCCTTAGCTGTTCAGGTTCACGTGAGGTCTGGACTCTGAGTCTTCAGACACATTTCTGTTAGTGTTGTGCAGGCCAGATCTGGATGAGAAACTTTAATCTGATGTTGAATTTGGGAAAGATAAAACTCTCTGCTATGGGATAAACATGGTGCCTAACAGTCGATAATAAAGAGCTCTTTATGCCTTTATTTTTTGGCATGTTAGCAGTACTCCCATCTATGGAAAACCTCTCCATTCCCACAGGAGTAGGAGATGTGTCTCTGCTAGCCAAACCCAGATATTTCCCCTGCCCCTTCTGACACAGCTTTGCATGTTCATCTAGCTAATGTGAAGAACCTAGGGGCAAAATTAGCCCTAGAAAGCGGTATGGGCTCCCCAGCTTCTAGAAAAATTGTTACCCTAAAAGTGGGGAAGATGGGGTCGCTGCGAAAGATTGCCTGTGGAAACCTGAAACGGTGTAAGCAGCTGGCTGGACTGACTAGAACAGGTTTCTGGTTTCCTGGAAGCACTCCTCGTGACTTTTCTCCTTTATGTTTAAAGTGAGGTTTCTGCTGCGAGGTCTCCCTTCCTCAAGCTTTTCTTTATTAGCTGAAAGGTGGGTATTTTAATAGAAGAGGCGAGATATTCCCAGAAACTGCACAATTGTCTCTTCTGGTCTTTATGACCAGTTAAAAAGTCTGAAAATTTGAGGGGATAAATGGTATAGGCATGAACTTAATTTCTATCAGCCTGATTTATTATGTGGGTAATATAATAAATTATTCAACACAAGCTGTAAATCCTCTGCTCAGTGGTTTTACACCACTCTTGGGATAGCACAAGCAGATTTAATTTAATATCCTTGCTCTGTTTACTTGCAGTGTGTAGACAATAGCTGTTTTGATGGTGTGTGTATAATCCATTCCATTACAGAGTGGATTTGGGCAGGTACAGCTTTCATATGATTGTGTTTCGCATGTGTAACTGATAGTATCGGTACGCGTTTGTCAGCCTTTCCTGCTGAAATATTTGAGAGAGAGGTTTGAGCTGTGTTTAGGATTTACAAGCATTTATATCCTTTTGAGAAACTGCTTAGCTTGGGACTGTTTCTCAAAGAAGAAATGGCCCTGAAATGGGAATTTAGGAGAAGTGGGGCTGTTGGTACAACCCTGTCCCAAAACACTCTCTGTCTTAGTTCAGACATTGTATGATTTAGATGTTTACACATCGTTCTTCTCTGCTGGCTTAAACATATATGGTGTATTCTATTTTAAAAACAAATAGTTTTTATTTATCTTGTCACAGTGTAAATAATGTCAAGTCAAAAGAGAAAATATTACTTCACCATCTTTACTTCCAGAAACCTTCCTTCCAAAAATAGGATAAATATAAACAATTCTTTTTTTCGCCTTTCCCAGTGAAATAGTGGAAGGTATCTTCAGTGGAATGAATATTTTGTGAGAGAAGTATTTCAAGGCTTAAGAAGTCTTTAACTTAAAATATTTTATTTACCTTTGTAAATTGTTATGAAAATGTTTTATATTGAGGAATAGATAGCTTGTGAATAACACTAAATAATGTAAAATTCTGCATCTTCTGACTCTGATTTTCTGCTCTCTTTGAAGGTAAGAGACTACAGTAGAGGGGAAAAAAAGAGAGCAGTTATTAGGATGTACAACAAACCGAATAAGCTATGCTGAAACTTTAGGTAGAGGTTGAATATTTTTATGAATCTCCTTTCTCTGTGGCATTTCCAAACCAGTAACTATTTGGAAATGGAGCTGCCTCCATTTCTCTTACCTTGTGTGAAGAAGAATTGTCTTAGCAGAAGAGCTGAGAACAACTTCCACTCTGCTCTATATCCTCTTCTTCAGAGCACTGAGCGAGCGATGATGGTGGAAACCAAGCCCCTTGAGTAGAGGAGAGGTCCTGCACCTGCCCTGCATGACATGGGGTGCCAGCAATGCTGGGCTACAGGACAGAAGAGGAACTACGGTGAGTAGCAGACACGATTACAGGGAAGTGTTTAACTTTGTGAAGAGGAGCCTAAGGAGGTCACTTCTTTGTGTGATGGGGAGTGTTTGAGGGGAGTGCAAGTCAGATCCAGCTGCGCTTCGAGGTGCAGTGGGAGAGCCTCTCTCTGTGGAGAGACTATGAGAACTGCTAATATCTAATGCTGGTAGTTTTGCTGATTGGCTTCTGTACTGAAAAAACCCAGAACAACATACTGATGCAAATTCTCACATTTAGAAGATGATCTCTCTTGATATGACTTTAGTTCTAGATATCACTTTAGTTCTAGATAATAGGGTCAAATAGAAATATGTGGAAATACAGATGTCAGTTTTCATTCTTGCAGAAAACCTTAAAGTGTACTTCAGGTTCCTTCTCTGGGTACACGTAGTCATGTTTTATCCTGTTTTAAGCTGAATGTGTATATGAATGTACAAGTAGTACTTAACTTTCGGTGTGATTTGCTGACTTCTGTGACATGATCCTGAGATAAATCCAGCTTTGAGGTTACTCTGAGTAGCCGTTTTCCCTAAACAAGTTCTTCCACTGAAAAACAGAATGAATTTTAAATTATAAAAGGTAGGTTTTGGTTAGTATCTAAATGGGGAGCTTTCACCTTCTAGAAAGAGAAAACTGAGGTGACAGACAGAAATAAAGGGCCTGTGTACATCTTGTTCCCACCTCGTGGTGTCCTTGTAGGCAGGTCCTTGCTTCCAGGTTTGATTTCAGACAACTCTGTGTTTTTCTGCCTCGCACCAGATTTTGCACAGTACCTTCTAGCAGCTCCTTGTTGCTCGTAGCTCCTCGTGGTGCTTTCTTTAGTGGATGCAGGTCCTTCCTGCATCCTTTAGGGGATGCTCTTCACTGAGACTCTCCTTCTACGTAATAACTTCCGGGCTGGCATTTTTTTTTCTAGAACAGAGGTAGTTATTTCCGAGAAAAAGAGGGTCTCTCTCCTCCTTCCCGAGTTCTATCTTGAATGAATCACTCCCTTTCTAAAGACACATGCTGCCAAATTGAAAAAAAGGAATGCCCAAAGCCCCAAAAGATACATCAGGAACTTCACTCCTCTAACAATCCAAGTATTTAGACCCAATGGAAGACACACCTGCACAGCCTAGGACCATCTCAAAGGACCTTCAATAAGCAACTACTGGACTACAACTATCCCTGTGCTGCACAGCAGCTCTCTTTGTGTGCAGTGAGTCCAGGTTGTCCAGGATAACTTGTCTTCCAGGAGAAAAATGCCTGATTTTACTACATATCAGAGATGTTAATCTTTCCTTGCAGGCAGTAAGGAAATCCTCAGTCCTCCATTTCTTTTGGGAGGAAAAGGTTTGAATGTAGAAGATGTGATACCAAAAATATCATCAGTCTCCCTATAAAAGAGGGAGACGTGACATAACCCAGGTGTGTTAACCCAGTAGATTTAGGCTGGACAAAAAAATCTTTGGGCATTAACATGGAGATCTAGCTCTTCTTTCTCATATTATTCATGTTATATATGATTGAAACAGTGTAATGCAGAAAAGAAAAAGTACTAGGAATGACACTTCTCTTCCCTAACTAGGAAGAAAAATTGTTTTTTCCCATGAGGGTAAGAATTAAAATTTTTCACTGAATCCAGATTTTGAGTGTGTGTTTTCTTTCTGCTCCATAATCTCCAGAGAATGAGCTGCCTGCAACCCCTCGGCTTTCCCACATCCTGAGAAAGTTCAGAGTATTTTCTTCACAGCATGTCTTTTTCCCTTCCCAAGCAGTTGCTCAGGAAGAGGTGAGACCCACCAGTTTGCCTTCCTGCCTGTGAGCAATGCTGTTGATATAATGACCCAGTCCAGAGAGGGAGGGTGAGGGCTGAACTCTTCTGGTCTTGTAGCAAAACTTTCTAAATGGTGAACTCCTATCCTTTGTTTTTTCTAAAGGTTTCTGGTGGCTACCACTAATTTCCTGCAAGCAAAGCGCTGCAAGAGGGAGGATGAGAGTTGTACATGTGGGGGTGGGTTGGTAGCTGAGTTAGTTTCATGTTTTCATAGCCTTCACTTATTGAAGCCAGAGAATGCATCTGAAAATTGCCAGGGAGGAACCGAATGTGCAGGTATGAGCTCTAGTGCGTAAGAAGTGATTAGGAGGGAAAGGGAGTGAGAGCCCCAGCAAGGTGTTGGCATAGGTAGGATAGGAACATTCACTGTGACCTTAATGGTGTGGGTTCACAAGCAGCTTTTCTCTATCTTCCCCATCTTGTATCCCCTCTGTTCTTGTGTCTTAACTTTTCTCACTACCCACATTTTTCTTCCTTTTTTTTTCCCCACCTCGTATTTTGTTTGCCCTTTTGGCTGTTCACTTGCCATTGCCTTTGTAAGCTGTCACGCTCGAAGGTTATGCATAGTGCAGTGGAAACAACTGAACGATGCATATTTTGGTTTCCAGTTGATTGCATAGATTTTGGCAGTACTGCTGGGATGCCCATAAATCTTTGATCGTGAACGGAAAGATTGTTTGGTTGTGAATGGAAAGATTTCCTTTGGGCTGAAGAAGAGTAGAGACACGGGTCAAAGGAAGACCTCGTGCCATGAATTTTCAGCCACAGACAAAAATGCTGTGAGGCTGTGGTTAGTCCATGTGCCATTGATTTTGTCCAGTTATCAGCTCATCCTCTAGATGAAGATTTATTAAAAAAAAAAAAATGTAGGTCAAAAAATATTTTCACAATTAAAAGGCCCAAAAGTGTAAGAGAGACCCTTTTTTCCAGAACCTGTTACTATAAACATGATGAAAAGATAATTATAAAGGAAACTACTGCAGACTGTACATGCTGGTATTTCGCAAGTGACTTTTATCTGAGTGACTCACTCCCTATCAGAGAAAAAAACATGGCACCACTTATTCTTTCCACTATTAGTATCTTAAAGTATTCCACTTCCAGATCTCAGAAGCTCTAATTAAATGTCATAAACTGTACTTGTTATTTTTTTCCAATTTTTTTTTATTATATATATGTGTTTTGTCACTTTCTTTTTTAACTGAGAACAATTGAAATGCTGTGAAGATAAGAAGGAAACATTTTGTGTCAGTACTCACTGAAGTTCATTCTGGGAAATAATTAATTATATAAAACTAGCTAATTTTCAGAAAGATAGTGGAAATATTTTCAGACATCTGGTATAATATCACATTCTGCTTTTGTTTACATAAATGCAGCTATGCTGAAGTCCTGGAGCAGCAGTGATGCAGTGCGTACTCCGCAACTTATGTCATTTTATGTACGTCCTGGGATGCCTCTGAACAGTGGTGACTGTATATTAGAAACCAATAGCAAACCCCTCTTTCCAGGTATTATGAATCTGATAAGCATTAGTCCCTTCCCTAGCCTCACATGAAGCTCTTGCACAGAGGCAGGTTGCGGTATTCTTAGACTTTTGCAAAGCCTTTTGAAGAGTACATTTGACGGCACTTTGTCAGGGCCCACAAGGAGGGAGAGATGCAGAAAGTGAGGGTTAGGTATATGATGACTATGCCATGGCAGCCCTCGGTTGCCAGTCAAGGCTAAATGGTCATCCGCCTCAGTCAGTGGTGCCCTCCTGGCACGTTTGTATGAGACCTAGCAATGGACTAAGCACACTGCTTGCCTTTACTTGCCAGTATAAAATATGGGGTATTTTATGCATGCGTATGAAACACTATTATTCAAGGTCACATTGTGAGGTTTGAATCCTGCCCTCACAGCCTATAGGAAGTTCTTTTTTTTACAGAAGTTGATTAAAACATCAGTCCTTAGGTTTTGTGCTCCTGTTCTCTGAAGCACTTCTTTTATTCATCTGAAATGCTTGCACACCGAAGCAGTCAATATTAGGAACAAACAGGGTGAACTGGCAGCGCTGGTCTGTTCCTAGAGAGTCATCGGTATTAGCGAGACGTGGTGGGATGAGTCCTGTGATTGGAGTGCTGGGACAGAGGGCTACAGGCTGTTCAGGAGGGACAGGCAAGTGGAGGAGTTGCACTGTGTGTAGGGGAGAGGTCTGACTGTACAGCCCTTACAGTTACGCATGATGTGTTTGAGAGCTGCTGGGTGAGGATTAGGGCGATGGAAAACAAAGCAGGTGTTGTAGTGGGTGTCTGCTATTGATAGCCCAGCCAGGATGGTAACTCTGATGAGTTATTCTACAGGCAACCAGGAAAAATCTGTGGATCAGTAGCCCTTGTCCTTAAGGGAGATTTCAACTTCCCAGACCTCAACTAGGAATACCATACTGCTGTGACAAGCAAGTCTGGGAAATTCCAGAAGTTTGTTAAAGACAACTTCTTGTCACAAGTGCTCAGTGAGTCAGCTTGGAAAGATGCCTTCCTAGACTTCTTATTTGTGAGTAGAGAAGGACTCATGGGAGATGTGATTGATGGTAGGTGACTGTCTCGACAACAGTGATAGTGAAATTGTTGCATTTAAAATTGTTGGTGTTATGAGAAAACAGGACAGCAGAGTTGCTGCTCTGGCCTTCACAAGAGCAAACTTTAAGCTGTTCAGGGAGCCATTTCGCAGAGTACCCTGGGAATCTGCTTTTGAGGGCATAGGGGTCCATGAGTACTAGTCAGTTTTTAAGAACCACCTTTTAGAAGCACAGGAGCAGGTAATTCCACTGTGTCATAAGTTAAGCAACTGGGGCAAGAGACCAGCTTGGCTGAATGGGAAATTTCTCATGGAACTCAGGAGCAAAAAGGAATTGTATGAGCTCTGGAAGCAAGTTCAGGATTTGCAGGAAGATTACACAGCTGTTGTTCGCATATGCAGGGAGAAGACATGTAAGATCAAACCTAAACTAGGGTTGAAACTGGCCAGTGTTGTGTCAGAGAAGGGCTTTTTAAAGTACATTAATAGAGAGAGGAGTTCTAAGCAAAACATTGGACCGTACTTGTTCAAGAAGGTCACCCGACAAATAGGGATGAAGAAAAAGTGGCACTATTCAACGCTTTTTTGCCTCAGTCTTTAACAATACTGCTAGACCTTCATTTGCCCAGACCTCTGAGTTGGAGGACCATGACTGCCGTAACAGAGACTTTCTATTTATGGACACTGAAATTGTCCACACTGGAATTGAAAAGGGACCAGTTGCATCAATTGAATGTTCAGAAGCCCATGGCACCTGATGAGATTCATCCCAGCGTACTGAAGGACCTAGCGGATGTTCTGGCAGGATCCCTCTCAATCATCAGCCAAAGGTCTTGGGAGTCTGGGGAGGTCCCTGATGACTGGAAGCTAGTCAGTGTTATTCCAGTTTACAAGAAGGGCAGGAGGGAAGACCCGGGAAACTACAGACCTCTTAGTCCAACCTCAGTGCCTGGAAAAATTATGGAGGAGATTGTACTGGGTACTGCTGAAAGACATTTAAAGAACAATGCAATCATCGGGCACCATCAGCATTGGTTCACAAAGGGAAAGTCCTGTTTAACTAATTTAATATCCTGCTACCATGCGGTCATCTGTGTAGTGGATGAAGGGAAGGCAATGGATGTAGTTTTTCTGAATTTTAGTAGGGCTTTCGATACTATCCCTCACAGCATCCTTTTGGACAAGCTGTCCAACTCTGAGATGAGCAGGTACACTGCACTGGGTGGAGATCAGGTGGAACAGCAGGGTTCAAAGCAGTGAATGGGGATGCATGTGGCTGGCAACTGGTCACCAGCAATGTTCCTCAGAGCTCAATTCTAGGGCCAGTTCTGTTTAATATATTTATCAATGATCTAGACGCAGGAGTTGAATGCACAATTAGCAAGTTTGATGATGATACCAAACTGGGAGGTGTTGCTGACTCTCCTGAGGGGTGAGAGGCCTTGCAGAGGGATCCGGATAGATTGGAGCATTGGATAATGATTAATGGATTAAATGTAAGAAGTCCAAGTACCACATTCTGTGCCTGGGATGAGTAACACTAGGCACAAGGATAAATTGGGAGAGGAGTGGCTGGGGAGCCGCCCTGCAGAAAGGGGCCTGGGGGTGCTGGTTGGCAGCAGGCTCAGTATGCGTCAGCAGTGTGCCCTGGCAGCCAAGAAGGCAAACCTCTGCATCCTGGGGTTCATCAAACACAGCATAACCAGCCAGTCAAGAGAGGTGATTGCCCTGCTGTATTCAGCACTGGTTCGGCCTCCCCATGAGTACTGCGTGCAGCTCTGGGCCCCACCATGTAAGAAGGGTATTCAAGTACTTCAATGTGTCTGGAGGAAGGCAACAAAGCTGGTGGAAGGGCTGAAAGGCACGTCCTATGAGGAGCGGCTAAGGACTTTGAGCTTGTCCAGTTCGAAGAAAAGGAGGCCGAGGGGTGACCTCGTTGCTCTCTGTAGCTTCCTTGAGGAGGGAAGTGGAGAGGGACGTGCTGAGAAGTTCTCCCCAGTATCCAGCAATAGGACAAGTTGGAATCGTTCAAAGCTGTGCAAGGAGAGATTCAGACTGGACATCAGGAACCATTTTTTTACTGAGAAGGTGGTCAAACCCTGGAACAGGCTTCCTAGAGAGGTAGTCAATGCCCCAAGCCTGTTAGTGATGCAGAGACATTTGGACAATGCCCTTAACAACATGCTTTAACTTTTGGTCAGCCCTGAAGTGGTCAGGCAGTTGGACTAGATAGTCCTTGTAGGTCCCTTGCAACTGTGCTGTTCTCTTCTATTCTGTCCAGGAAGTTATTCCACATCCGTACTCCCAAAGGAGGTCAGCATCTAATTTGCGCTGTTGTATTCAATGCTCCTCCAGCAAAAAATGACAGCCTACATAAATATCAGGCTACTATTATTAAACTGATATTCCAGGAAAGATTGTCAAATTGATGAATTACAGGAAACTCCAGAGAAAGTCTGCATTTAAGTAGGTCCTAAGGAGGAGATAGACCCATGAATCCCAGTGTTTTGCCAGAGTTAGTTGCTAGGCTGTACCTGTCTCTGAAATTGGTAACTGTTTTTCTTTTACTGTGTGTTGTGATCAAATATTTATTTAGACAAAATGTGAACTTATTACTTTTTACATAGCTGGCAAACCACCAGCCGTCGGTTTCCAGGAATAATAATTATTAAAAAGGGGGACTGGTCCGTGTTTGTACCCTCAATAGGGTCTGCCTGAGATCTAGTAAAGCAGAATATTGACTGCAGAGAGATCTGCCAATGAGAATGTAAACCCCAGCATCTTTGGCTTGCAGCAGGCTAGCAAGAGAATGCCAGGGTCCCCAGGTTGACTCCAGACTTGTTACCATTCCCTCCTAATCAGCTGCAGCATAGAGAAAGAAGCTGTTTCTTCTCTTGCTGCAAAATGTTATCTTACCCTGTAAGCCAAGCTACAGAGGCATCCGCAGCTGCTGTGGGAGTGGGAGCACGTACGCTACACATATCAAGAGTTAACGTCTTGGTGCAGGGAATAAAGGCTTGTGGTGGGGATTCATGCTTTAGGCTTCCTGATAGTCCGTTTTGTATAGAGCTTGTGGTTGCAGGGCATTAAACTACCTTTCACCTTTTTTTGTTCAGTGAGATATCTTGGGGCTTTTGATGTGGTGTAAATTTTTCTACAATGAAGTAAAGTCATTAATTACTGGCATGGAAAACAGCTGCATATATTCCATTTTGTGGTTTTACATCACCTGGAGCTATTGTTCATCTCATACAAAGATGGGTGGCAGGCACTGATTGATATGATACTGTAATACTGTTGAATAGGTGTGCATTGTGGTTTAGACTAGGCTTCAGAAGTACTGAGCTGATACTACATGGCTGTATTCATGAATTTGGCCAAGATAAATAATTTTAGAAGACTTTTGCTGTTAGCTACTATCTTGGAGGAATGCCTGCTGGAGATTTAATCTCTCATAAACAAAGAAGTAAGATGCAACCTGAATCTGCTTGCAGAAGACATTGTATAGAAGGTCTTCCATTTAGAGGCTGAAGTTCAAACATACTGTGAAGGTCAAACAGGTTGAATGTCAGTTCTTCATTCTGTCATCTGTTCATTTGTCACTTGTGCAAAATTACTTGCATGGAGTTTATTTACTGTATTACCGACTTACTGCTGAAACTGAAAGTTGGGAAATTAATCTAATGCATGGGAGGGAAAAATGCAAAAAAGTTAACTCTAAGTTATGGGATTTATATATAGTCTTGGCTTCTGTTTTAAATGAGTCTAAATTCGAACATCCACTTAAGTTAGAGGGTCCAAGCAGCACAGAATATTTACAGCCATTAAGCAATCTTTTGGCAAACTGTGGAAATTTTTAGGGACCTTGCATGACAAAAAATGCATGTGTGCCTGCTAAGAGAGCAACAGCTCTTTCTGTACTTGAATGTGAAGATGTAAGTACCTATGTCTTTGTCCTTGCTGCCACTTGACTACACAGGAGAAGAATTTTCTTGACTATTAGCTAGAAATATGTTTACCTGAGACATTTATGATATTTAAATATTATTCATGTGATGCTCAGATGAGATTGGTGATATGTTCAGTCTTAAAGAGCCACAAAGAATGTCTTTGTTGTATGGAAATACACACTTGGACTGCCCCGTGCAAAGCCTGCTACATTGACATGGTAAGAGGCCATCTGATCCCATAGAGCTGACGTCCCAAGTAAAGATGGCCAACAGAGTGTGTGAGAACTGAGCTGCAGTGCTCTTCATGAAGACAGAATAGCCTCCCTAAACCTAAATTAAACTTTTGTAACAACATTTTCTGAATTGTCCTGCAAGCCTTTATGCCCTTTTCTTTGATGAATTATCAGACTCCGGGAAAAATTGTTCATGTCTGTTTACTTTCACGTATTCAGCAAAACCCCTCCTAGTTCTGCCTAGCTCTTAGTTTGCCAGCTGGTGTCATTTTAAGGCCAAAAATAGTGTGTTATATGGATGGCTATTCCTGGCTTGCCTAGTCTGAAGTTGAGTGAAATCATCAAGGACATCCCCTCTTCTATACCCTTTTTAAAGCAGCGGGTGTTTTAAAGGCAAACCCCCCCCTGTATTCTTAAAAGTATATAAGTAGTTAGATTACCTGGAAAGGGGGGACTTTCTGAATGTTGTGCTCAAAATGTCCAAGCCCGGGTGCTAGGCAGCAAGTAACTGCATTTATGTTTGGATGCGACTTAGTTTCCTGGACTTGCTAGGACTGGGATTTGTGTGGTGGTGCTGCTCAATACTCGGTGAGGCCCAAAATGCAGTTTTGGGAGCTGAAGGGGAAGCCCGCTGTCCTCAGGGTGCTGTTGTGCAGTAGTTCGCAGAAGGCCACGGGAAGACAGTGTTTGTCCTAAACGGATGAACCATGATTTCAGTCACCTTATTGGCAAGACTAACGGGAACAGGCAACAAGGGTCCCACCAATGAACGGGTGGTAGGTAATGCATGGGAAAAGGGTATGTGAATTCCTCTTGTATGTTGAGTGTTTGAAGCTAATTGCATGAAGAACAGTAAAGACTAGGGCACAGCCAGAGGCAGCGCCATCTGCCCTTGAAATTAAAAAGCAGAAAGGAGGTCCTAAAAGAAGTAGCTTACCCAGACAACAGGATGAATAATAGGAAAAACAGCATTATATCCTTATGTAAAGGGAAGTTATGAAATGATAGAATGAAAACCTTGTGTAAGTAATCTTAATTTGGCCTCCTTGGGTGTGTGAATGAGCATAGCCTCAACCTACATTTTCTCATGGGACTCTCCCTCATTTGGTGACTAGAACAGACAGCGCTCATCTATTTTGGTTGTTCAAGATGTGGTTTTCAGTGATTTTTGGCTGCTCTGAGTGCTTCAGAGGCCCATAGCTTCCTGTCCCCTCCTCCTCCTCCCTCCCAAGGAAGAGGAGGGCATGGGCGTACAGAGCCCTGGGGAGCTGCAGGGCTGCCTGGGGGCGGTGGGCCTTGTGCCTTGGCCAAGGGAGGGCCCAGGGTCCACGGCTGGGGGCTCAGGAAATGAGTAACGCGCAATCAGATTGAAAGAGCTTCCTACCTTTGTCTTCCCTTTCTTTCAGGAAAGTGAGTCATCATGGAGTAAGATAACAATATTACTGTGATGCAGACTTAAAGATGGCAGAAGATTTATTTGTCCACCATAAAAGCCCTATTTGCCCTATCCTTTCAAGGGCTCATTCGTTTCTTACCCAAGGCAACTACTTCTAATACAGCAGCCGCTATTGTAACAGGTTAGCCGATTATCTAGTAGACAGAAAAGAAAGCTGTGCATGAGTTAAAGTAGCATTTTCAAATGAAATAATAAAACACCTATTCAGATAAAGAGGAAATGAAATCTTACAGTTTCACAGAATTAATTTTTAATTCTTTGCTGTATAAAAATGGTCTATCTAAAAAAAATGTCTTCATCAGAAAATATTTTTTTCTGAATATTTCTGTCAACTTGTTAGGAGAACTTATGAGAGATAAACTCTGAAAAGCTTTCTTGTTGAAAAAAAACAAGGGATCGTTTATAACGACTGCATTAAATGTTACAGGTACGTACCACTGACCTGACCACCAGTGTAAACACCCCCCTCCCCGGGGTATCCCAGAGGGCACAATTTTCTTAACAGACCTGCCGAATGCTTTTTGTGTATGTTTAAACAAAAGTGCCGTTTTCATACTCCTGAAACTTCTGGAGATTTTTCACACAGGTTTTTTTTTCCGCCTCCCCAAAGTGGTTAAACCCAGTTTGGCACATTGTCATCCCAAACCTCAGTACTGAATTCCAGGGGGTGGCGCGTGGCTGTGCCCTGGCTGTGCCCATTTCGGCCCCTGCCTGCCTTGCTGGGGCTAGTTGCCTTTCTGCACCCCCGTCCTCTTTCTGTGACTGTTGACAGAGACCAAGCCTGTGGTTTAGACATAGTGAAGTAATTACGAGATGACACAGACACCTAAGTGTCTGTGAAAATTATAGGGTATCTCTCTCTGTGTGCCACACCCTGAACACAGTCATTCCTCCACTACCTGCTGGGAAGAAAATTACATTTGCAATAAATTCAGGGAAAACAAAGACGAGGTGGTAGCAGAAAAATATTTTTTTGAAAGGAAGCACATTAAAAATTCTATTTGGGGCCTGAAAAGCCGTGCTGTGCCTGCTCATTATTTTAAAAATCTTTGCAAGCTATGGACTGTCTCTGAAGAAACTAATTATGTTTATTCCTCCTTATCGTAGTCTTTCCGCTCTGGGAAGGGCCACAGTGCAGTCACTATTTACAAAAGGAAAACCAGACCTTCATCATTCGGAGCTGTTTTCCTTGGAAGACCTGCCAGGGGACCGTTGCTCCCATCGCCCACTGTCTGCTCTGACGCTGCCTGCTGTCCCAGCAACAGGACAAGGGGCAATGGGCACAAACTGAAGCACAGGAAGTTCCGTCTGAACATGAGGAAGAACTTCTTCCCTCTGAGGGTGACGGAGCACTGGAACAGGCTGCCCAGGGAGGTTGTGGAGT
>Ga0065711_1004451_pt1 | contig 27738 bp, 23 predicted proteins | sample Hoacrofraction12_FD_59098 | JGI IMG/M metagenome (GOLD analysis project Ga0065711, IMG submission 59098) | Hoatzin crop microbial communities from Cojedes, Venezuela - Epithelial fraction 12 v2 (version 2) | ecosystem: Host-associated > Birds > Digestive system > Esophagus > Crop | place...
TTTTTTTTTTTTTTTTGCCTGGAGCATTGTGCAGGACACAACACAAACTGGAGGAGCACAGCCTCTGTCTGTTGCTGGAAGCGTAAGCACTCAGGTGTGATTTTTTGTTCCACACTCCCTAGTCCGGTGACCAAATTGCCATCTGATACCAGCGTGTAATGCAGATGCTTCTCCCGTGTCTCACTGAATGGCTCCTTCTCCTGCAGTTCATGAGCACACAAATCACTCGCCCTTTTTTCATAGATGACCACCATGTGTCTAAACTGAAGTGCCTGTATTGAGCTAAAATGTAATATTTTCCTTGTTTTCCAGTAGGCAGGTACAAAGAGAGACGCAGATCAGTGTGATACTCAGCTCTTACTATTTCCACTACGTCTTTCTTTATCATCAAGCTACAGCTGAAAGATAAACTCATCTTCTTCTGCAAAATCAGTCCATGCTTCCCTTTCTTGAGAAGCTATTTCTTCTAGCACTCTCTTTTTATTTACACAAACAGCAAAATTTTATGTCATTCCTGTAATTTGAATGGGAATTAGTATAGAATAGAACAGAATTATTATACAATTTGTATTTTTTATTTGAAGACTACATTACCTTGTATGCATGTTTCATTTTTCATTATCTCTTGTTTTTTTTTCTTCTTTCAACTCCTTGCTGGGCAAATCCCGTGCTCTCCTTGGCTCTGGGCTCGCAGTGTGGGCTGGGGTGAGGTGCCCTGCGCGTGCCATGCCGTACACACGTCAAAGGGAGTGCAAGCGTGTCCTGCGCCGGCTGCAGACCTCCCCATGTGTGTCCCGTCTGGTGGCCCGGCGTTTGGAGGGTCTGTCCAGGGCGCTGTCAGTTACTGGTGTGGTGGGAGTGGGGTCTGCCTGCACCTCCTGAGGCCAGGGGTGCTTTTGGCATCTGTCGCTCGTTGTGTAGCTGAGGATTTCTGCCTTTCTTCCATTCTTCTGCTTCTCTGCCGTGTCCTGTCTTTGCCTTAGCAACTTTCTTTAATAAACTTTCCCCTACAGGGAAGGTATTTGTCATAATAATGGGCAGCCAGCAGAAAACAATTCCCGTGTCTCTCAGAGAATACAGCCATCATGAAAGCTCATCTGTCAGTGGGTGCGGCGCCGGGATGCTCTCTGAGGTAGTGTTTCGCATTACAAGCATGGTGTTTCCACCTGTGCTATCTAATAGTATACTTGGTTTACAATGATAATTTACGCATGTAATATTTTGCATTTGCTGGAAACTTTGAGTGAGACTTGTACCAAATCAGGTTACTGGTGTGAAACTGCTTGCAGATTTAGAGGTAAAGGAGTTTATCTGTGTTCTGGTTTTGTGTCTTTCTAGATGCTTTCTGCATCAGCATTAGCCAGGCTGACTTAATTGATGCTCAATTCTTCTAGCTCTTGAAAACCCCCCCAAAAAGTATCTTATTTTTTGCTTCTCTCAAATGCATTGCTTTTGAAGGCTGATAAAGTACTGTTCCTCTACAGGTGGGTCTGGGCTTGGTCTCTCTCACTGCACATTTCTCTCCTTTAAGGACAATCTTCCTGGGAGTGTGCGATCCCCCCAAAGGTTAATATGATTTCAAGAAGAAAATATACCTGGCAGGGAAGTGGGATCAGGATGATACGGTAGTGTCATTCCTCAAAAATAATAGTATTTAAAAAAAAATTCACTGTGTGTTTCATTCACTGCCTAGGTTGTCCCCTGAGGAGGTGGCATTTTCAGGGTTTTCCTCTGCAAGGGGAGCGCGACTGGCAGTGCCTGTTTGCAGGTCAGTGCCTCCATGGGCCGTTGAACCACAGGAGTTCTCAGCATCCAAGGCAGGCGCTGCATCCCAGCAAGGGGGGACCAATGCTGGGGCGTCCCAGGAAAGGGTCTGTGCCGCTTTGTGGTTTCCTTAGCGAGGCTTTGCAGAAGCCCCAAGGGTTACAGCCACAGTGAGGGGGCTGGACAGGCCGCGCAGGGTCACCGGGGAGGGGGCCTGGGCAGTGGAGAGAGGGAGCAGACCCAGCTGGAAGTGTGCCGGGGGAAGCTCCATTGTCCTGGGGGTAAGGCAGTGGGAAGCCCCACCGTGACATAGGTGGAGGAGCTTTGGGAGTTTAGGATGAGGAGGGGCAGGGGCTGCCTGGGCTGCAGGGGCTGCCCCAGCAGCACTGGGGGTGTGTGCCGTGGGCTGGGGAGAGGTCACCATGGGCAGGATCTCCAGAGAAGACAGAGGTGGGTCACCCTCCCCACCAGCCTGGCAGAAGCCCCATGTACATTGCAGTGTGTGAGGGACTCAACTGCCAGAGGCAAGCTGGGGAGATGCATCCCCCAGTGTTGGCGCTGGGGAGGGCTTTTCCCCACCAGGTTTGATGATTGCCTTGATGAAATCCCTCCAAGGCACTGCTGCCTTGGTTATGGTGCATTCCAAGCTCTGCTGACATGCCCATGACACCTTTCATTAAAAACAAAAGCAAACAGACAAGAAAAAAGAAAAAAAGAAGGTTCAGGATAGGTGCTGCTACCAGTTGTTTTCTGGTTGAACTGGGAGGTGCTTTTTCTGTCTCTCCTCTTTCCCTGGGTGCGCACACATGCTCTGCCGCTGAAGGCCCTGCTCTGGGCTTCCCCATGCACTGCAGTGTGCTGCGTGTTTTGTTTTCCCCGCAGAGCGTGGTATGGAGCACCTGGAGGAGGCAGAGGATGGTGTTTGGCACATTCGATGCAGGTCCCAGGCTTCAGGAGCGGAGTTATTTTTCTCTATGAACGGTCTCAAATAACCAGCACCTTTCTGGATATGTTTTTTAAATATCTTAACAGCCTGCTGTTACATCTGCTAATGTGTTTTCAAATGCCCTTTGCAAGGCTGGCTGTCCTGGCTAATGAGCTACAGCTCCTGTGAGGAGAACAGCCCTGGGGATTTTGTGGTCCTGCGGAAAACAGGTGTTTCTGTTTGAATATGCCTTTTTTTTTTTTCATTTTTTCCCTCAATACCAAGTACAAGCTTCTGCAAAGCAGCTGATGCAGTCGTCTGAGCTCAAGCACCTGGAGTATCCCACCTGTGACCCTACTGCTGCTGGAATTTTTGCCTTATTGGAGGTAGGTGTCTGCTCTCCAGAAGACATAGGGATTCCTGCATGGATCTTCTGGTTAACTGCAACCCTGTCCTGCACCTCTGAAAAAGGCAGCAAGTACAGGCTGTGTGAATGGAGTATAAGTTTCTTGTAGTCCTCTTGCTTTTCTTCCATCAGCATCTCTGCCCAACGATGGAGGAACTCTGCTGGTCGGCATTTCTCTCTCTTCCCTGCACGCTGAAAGACAGCGCTGCCGCTGAGCTCGTGGGTGGTGCGAGCACCGCACAGTCAGCCTAGAAAGGAAGGCCTAGGGAGCGTGGGATGGGAAGTGCAGTTTATACCCATAAAAGGATGAGGAAAGTCCCTCTTTGGCCATCGGGTTGCAGGGGGAACTGCTTGATGAGCAACCCTTTGACTCAGCTGGAGCCCTGCAGGTGTTCCTGCAGAACTGCGGCCATCCAACCCTGCTTCAGGACTGGCTGTGACCAAAACCCCACAGTTTCCCTGGCAACACTGGGTGAAGCCCTCTGGTCGCTGCAGTAAATGGGTGTTTTGGTTGTGTATTGAATGGGACTGTGCTGTCGCTGCAAAAGGCTGTTTTTTACTGTGATGCTTCACATGAAACCCCCTCTCTAGTCAATGGAGAGAGCCAGGAACTTCCAGAGAGTGATTAATCCCAACTATTTTAGACACTGACTTCAGGATGGGGTGGTTCATCTGCTACGATTTGTTTATCTCCCTCCATGGAAGGCTCTGCTGTCAGGATCTCCAGCTTACATGAAATGAAATGAGATGAGATAGATCCATTACTTTATCCCACAAATGTGTGACCAGAAAGATTTTATTCCCTCTGTGAGATGGTTTTATGTTTTCTTGTTTTACGTCAAGGTTGTAATTTGCTCAGTGGGGCATACAATGGAAAGATTATTGTCTCTTAGAGGGAATCTGGTCCCATGTTTGTAGAACAAGTAACAAAATCTGTCTTTGTTCGTCATTCTTCCTGATAATAGAGACAGCAGGTACCTACAGAAGGGTGCATTTCGGTTTAAAATGGCTAAAGAGCCCATTACAGGGACCTGGGAAGGGTGGGTTTCTTTTTTGTGCAGGTTAGCAGAATTCACATAGATTTTTTTTTTAAGGAGGTAAAGAAAGCTGAAAAATTAAGAGAATACGAAAGTAATTCTACCTGTTTTTAAAGTTTACTTTGTGATCTGAGAGAAAAAAAGGCAGCATCTCCACTGACTTAAGCAGCTGCTGCTGAAGGCAACTGAAAGCATTCTCCGTACGGAGACCTGTGAGCGTTTTGAGGAGCGTTTTGAGGAGGAAACCCATGCTCTGCTCCCCCTTCCCAGCAAGAAGCAGGGGTGCGGGGGTAGACTTGGTGCCTGCGCCCCCTACTTTAGTAGCAACGTGACAAATGATCTTGTCATCCTAACAGCACCATGGGCATGGCACAGGGGTGCTGGTAAGGAGAAGTAATACCTTTCATTAGGAAGAGGAACACTTGGACAAAAGCCCAGCAGCTTTCCAGGCGCAAGATCCTTTCCCATTGCTTATATTCTGCCATGTGCCTAACCTGTCCCATGAAGCCTTTCGCAGCCCGTGTCTGTGTACTACAAGATCTGTAGTTACGAAACAAACCCCAGAAACAGGATTCCTGTTGTGCCGCCCACCGGGGCCAGGGCGAAGAGGGAGGCAGCGTCTGCTGGGAAGAGGTGCTTTTAGCAGCACTTCAGAGGGAATCTGAACTCTAACAGTGAGGAAGCAGTGAGATTAGTTGTGCTAAAAAGGAAAACAACTCATCCACATTTAACACGTTATGGGAGAGAGTTAATTCTTTACTTTTGTATGCACGAGAGGAATTTGATTTAATATTGAGCAGATTATGGACAGGTGGAAACCAGCCCATAGTCTACTGTACTGTCCAAGTGGAAGTATGTGCATAGTGCGCTTAATTTACCGAGAGTGGTCAAAATCACACATCTCTGAATGTATTTCTGTCGCAGGGGGTCTTAGAAAAACCAAAACACCAGAGCAGAAGATGGTGGCAGAAGATTCAAGTTCTCTGTTGCTTTTTCATTTGATTCTATGTTCTTTATGGTCTCTAGTCTACCTTTGCTCTGCTGGCAGCTTGCAAAATGGTAACGTTTTATCCTGCTGTTTGCCTGTCTAGCAAAAGTTCCTTTCTTCTTAAACATGCATTTCCCGAGCACACTTGACTACTGAAGTGAATAGGAGCTTTGTAAATGGAAGCTCAATGTGATTCAGCTCTCAAAGGTGTGGAAATTTCATCTTTAGATACTCAGAGGAATATGTTCTGAGTTGTTTTTTCCTGTGTGTACCCAAGTTGCATTTAGTTGACAGCTAACAGTTCTAGCCAGATAATGAGTGTATTTCTCAGAAATTCCACACAGAGGATTTCTTATGGGTTTTCTTCAGTCCCTTCCTATTTTTAGAGTTGCATGTAATTCGCAGTACTTCTCTCCCTGTTATAAGGCAGCAGGTGTTCGGTTAAACTAAATAATTTTCAAATGTTGCATTCCTTTTTCTTTTTTTTTATAGGTAGGGCTGAGAGACAATTTTCTATGGTTGATTTGGAGAAAAAAAGATAGCGTAATGGAAGCTCACTTTGAATAGGGGTCAAATGTTAATTGATTCAATAGAAAAAAATGTTTTCATGTATCATGGAAAGATTTGGCTTGGAAGGGACCTCTGGAGGCCTCTACCCCTGTATCCGCATCCCAGCATGGGTAACTGCAAAGCCAGATCACTCGAGCGCTTGTCCAGTAGAGCTGTGACACGGCAGTTTGGAGGCCGCTGGAGGTTGCAGAGGAGTTATTACAGCCATCCAAAATCAATCCAAGAGGAAACATCAGGTGAGTGCATGCTGACCCTGGATGGGCACTTGGTTGGATGCAGAGCCCCCAGGCCCGAGGGGTGGCCTGGCACGGGCAGCTGGACCCTTTCATGACCTCGTTAATCTCTTTTAACGTGGAGGTTTCAGGAGCTCTTTTTTCAACAACCCCACGCTTTCGCGTGGCTTCAAATGAGCAGAGTCATCACACTTGGCTGTGTGTTCAGACCTAAGCTTCAGTACTCTATCAAATCGTTAAAATGCTAAGAAACATGGGCTTTTTATTTTTATACTCCATGGACAATAGAAAATGCTTTCAAGCAGGATTTCAGCAGCCTTCTTGCTTTGACATTGAAAACATTCTTGCACAGAGCAACAATCACACAGAAATTGCTGTAATAAACTGTTCCATTTATAGAATAGTAAACAATATTTATGTGCTATTGGTAGTACTTTGGACAAAATCAACGTGTGGGCTTGTGTTTAGAAAAAATAACAGTGGAGGAAGAACACAAACAGAGAAAGAACAAGCTGTTGACTGAAACTTTGCCTGTCACAATGACCTCAATAAACCCATATACTAATACTAATTTTAAATGAACTTGTGTTTGAGGCTCTAGAAGAGCTCCTGATATTTGGCAACTTCTAATCACCTTTTTACTTTCAGAGATTTTGTTAAAGCGTCTTGTGCTGATCACCTCAAAAAGAGCGACTTTAAAAAATAGTCCTTATTCACCGCTTTCCTCCACGAAGTGATTAAGTTGCAGTCTGGTTTTATCCTGGGTCAGTCTCCAGCAGCTGCCTATGCATAATGACTGATCAGAGTAAAACTATTACTTTTTTTGCAAAGGTTACTGTGTCTTATGATGATAGAGTTATCAGTTAAAGAGCTCTTTATTTTTCTCCCCTCTTTTTCTGCCCATCACATTTTTGTTAGGTTCTTCCCTTTTCTTCCTGATTTCATTCTCCTGGTTTTTGGGGACAGTGAGCTGCAGAAAGAAATGCTCTCTGCAGTGGAAAAGCAGAGGTTTACTTTTGAACTGACATTTTTATTGTTTTCATAATGAAGTGGTTGATCTTTTAACAAATCTATGATAGACGTAAGTCCAAGTGACTGTGCATATAGTTACTGGAGGACATAATTAAGCACGAGGTTAATTTCCAGTTGTACTCCCATTTCCCTATCTGTTCCTAGCTCTGCCAGTCTATTCTAGTGAGAAAAACGCTTAGTGCTGGTCTCTCTTAGCAAGAGGGAAATTCTGCTCTGTGAAGTCTGAGCAGAAGAGACACACCTTATCCATTCTGTTGTGTTGAAGAGGGCTTGATGAGAAATTTTGTGTGCAGGTGTCACTTAGAAACCTTAGATGGAAATATCACTCTTGACTCACCTTGTGAAGATCATCAAACTTGTGGTCCAGCTGGAAGAGGATCTACTTTTAAAGTTTTGAGTGTGTAAAGTTGGCAGGTTCTTTGGTCTTTCTCAGGGCTGCATGTATCCTGTTGACTCACACTGTACACAAGAAATTACAGCACAAGGTAAAATGCAGAGTAGGTCCTTGCATTCAGTGGGTTATAATGAAGGACGATGCAATGATCTGCCCAAAGGAGCTGGGGTCAGAGCCAGGGAGGAGACAGCTCCTGTGGTGGTGTTGTTGCCAGAGCCAATATTTAAGAAAAAGCCTATGGTTTGGTCAAAGTGGAGTGCGAAGAATCAACCTGCTCCTTAGTATTGCCTGAAGAGCCTAAGGAAGTAGCTGAACCAGAAGAAGGGGTTGCTCATCCTATGGGTGAAAGCAAAAATCACACTGTGAAACTCAGACCTGAAATTACCAGGAGGAGGAAGCAGAGCTCTGACTGGAGGTGTGGCCAGTTATGAAGAAATGAGAGAAACCTTAGTGGAAGGAAATTTGTGCATTAAGTTAATTGCAATTTGAGCAAATGTTTGAAGAGGCAAGTCACTGAAATAAAGTATCTTGTATATTTAGAAAAGGAGTAATGGTCCTGTCACAGTCCCACCTAGCCCACGAGTGGCAGCTGTAACCATCTTTGTTAAATGACCTAATGACCAAGCCTACAGTAGGGAGAGGAGAAGAGTGGAAACCATGAGTGTCTGTCTTCCTTAGGAAATACACTTTTCTGTCTGGGTGATTACCTCACCCAGATTTTCAGTGGTCCCTTTCAAGTGAAGATCTTGTCTTCAGAAAAAGCTTGAATTCGTCTCTAACATTTCTATGTATCTGAAGTCATGAAGGGCTTGTAGTGAGAAATATTTCTAAGGCCACCTGTGTACCAGCTATTTTTGCAGTGATTTTGGGGAGGGAAAAAATCAGGTCTTTCAGTTCTCCACAGTGATCCAAATCTGTTCTGTCCAGGCCATCATTTTAGATCAAGCTGACGTAGCCGCTAAGAGAAGAGTGGGAGAGACCAGGAGAGATTAGCACTGAAAATCCAAAGGTGGTTATCAAGCAAGGCTGATGTTAGTAGTCCCAGCTGGTTTTGAGACCAGGGAGTCCATGTAAAGATCCTTGTCCTTACAACGCCTAATGGAGGACCTGACCTGAACCTGCTTATAAGCCATAACCTTTAGGATTGCACGTTTGAAATGAGGGAGAGGGAGGAAGGAGACACCTCTTACCAGGTATGGAGGGAAGAACTCTGTGCCTGCATTAGAAAAGACAGCAAAGCCCTGTGGCCGGGTGAGTACCAAACTGCAGGGCCAGTGACAGTTGTGACATGGTCTCCTGATCTCAGTGGGTCACGTATGAGATGTTGAGCGACTTTCTTCTGACTGGAAGGCTTGTGGTATATGGTCATGGTTGCTTTTAGCATATGTTTCTTACCCAAGTGGATGGTGCAATATTCTCATAGTTCATGGGCCCGCAGAGAATAGGTAGTCTTGTAACATGACAGGACAAGGTGAAGAGGTAGGACCAACTTCATGTTTGAAATTATTGGGTAGCAACTGTAAAAGGTCAGCCATCACTCCAGATCATAAGTCTGTAAAGAGAGCTTGTTATGGAGTGGCTAAGTACTTTGGAATACAGCCCATAGAAACTGTTGTTGAATTTGCACGCTTACCACCTCAGCAAGTTGAATCTTTCAGCTTTCTGAGGGCTGGCAAAGGTGTAGAAACAGGATTTTCTCTTTTGTCTTGAAGTGGATTCTTTTCATGTTCTGGAAGTAAAACAGTTATTTGTAATCCCGCCTGGCACACTTGACAGATGAAAGTCTTCAGAATGATGGAGAGAAGTGTCGACAGGCAATTGTAACTGCTGTCAAACTAGGGAGACAGTAAGGTGCTGTGCTGATTTTCTGAGAACCTGACGAAAATACGGTTTGTTGAGCTGAATTTATTTCATTTCAGGACTATGACATGAACTTAAAAATTACTGTGTTTCCGGATGTTAACAATGGTATTACCAAAAATTATCCAGATTTATGCCTGAAAAGCTGATTTGGTGTGGTGGTTGCCTTTTCCAGCAAGGGGCTTGGGTTCTCAGGTTGGATTATGCCTCAAAGATGAGTGAGTTCTGCAGTCGCATCTCCAGGTGTCTCACCTGCAGGTTAGGATAGGAGCCTCCAGAGCTGAGGGGCTGGTGCAGACATGAAGATGCTTGCTGGCTTCAAGGGCTTTGGGTGCTAAAGCTCACAGGGAGAACGTGACATGAGACTGGATTGGGACCTGCTGGGTCTGTGTTTCATGGACCAACACTCCTCATCTTGTGACTGGCTGTGGGTGGTGGGTTTGCAAGCGTCATGGAGAATGGCTAACCGGCCTTGGCACAAAACCTTTGAAAGAGACATCCACAGTAGGCAACAGCCAGGCTTGGGCACCTCTGAGATGCTTTTGGGTGCTGGTGGTAAAACGGGGGTGAGTACTGCCTTCACAGCCTGTACAGTGAGAAGAGCCTGTCAGAGCCTTTATAGAATCATAGAATCATAAAGGTTGGAAAAGACCTCTAAGATCATCAAATCCAACCATCAACCCAACACCACCAGGCCTGCTAAATCATATCCCGAAGTGCCATATCTATATGTTTTTTGAACACCTCCAGGGATGGTGACTCCACCACTTCCCTGGGCAGCCTGTTCCAATGCCCGACTGCTCTTTCAGCAAAGAAATTTTTCCTAGCACCCAATCTAAACCTCACCTTTGCTCTGACCTGCCACATAGCACATGCCATTAAACTGCACCCTGGCTAAGTTCTGAAGACTGTGAATGTTTTGCCCAAATACAATCTTTTTTCCCTACTTCTTCCTGCCTGACTGTTTGAGCAACCTGCCACTGTCCGTCAGCAGGCCCTAATGTACGCCCCTGTGGAAAAGAAGATGGCGTGCCGCCAAGGTAAAGGAGGTCTTTTTTTATTCAACCTTTTAGCACACAGCCTCCCTCTCCCTTGGGCGCTGACGCAGGAGGAGGGCCTGGATGAAGAGCTGAAAGCAGGGCAGAGCCATGGCGGTGGGTGTCGGGGGGCTGCCCTGTCGGTGCTTGCTGCAGCGGAGGCATTGGCTGGTGTTGAAGTGCTGGCTCTCTTTGTGAGCGAATGCCGTGAAAATGCAATAGCGAGTACTGTACGCTAACTTAAAACCTAATGTGTTATTTCTGGCTTTTATATACCTGGTTACCCGTGGATGAAGCTATATGATATTTATTACAGCAGGGCAGGATTGCTTTGTAATCTGAATATGCTGCATTCACACCAGCGACTCGAACAAAGTGTTTCTTCATTTCTCTCGCCATTAATGGTTTTCTCATAAGAAACCATGAAGTCAGTCTTGTTGTGTTTGTCAGCTGGGTTTTGACTGCGTGTATTTTGTTCCATAAAGGGGTTATTCAAAACCTCCCCTTCAGTCTTAATTAATTGCAGACCGGGTGGAAGGCGAGCCCGGTGGGGCTGGAGAGGTTCCCGTCTGGTTTCCATTTTGCCTGCAGGCTATGTGTGGAAGCACGGCTGGCTCCCGGCGCTGGGACCTCTGCTGCTCGGCACATTCTCACCAGGCTGCCACGTTCTCCCCAGGCTGCCACGACAAGGGGTGAGCGACAGTGCTGATGGGCATTACTTCTTTTATCGATCAGCCTCCAGCCTGCCGCCCAGGGTGCTCACTGGGGGCACCCGTAGGCAGAAAGTAGCTTTGTGCTGGCAAGAGAGGATGAAAACCCCGAACCCCACCACCTCCAAACCTATCTTCTTCCGCTAAAGGCCCGTGTGACTCTTTTGGAGACAAACTCCCTATTCACAGCACTTAAATCTTGTGACGTTTAGCTGTGCTTTCTTTCAGCTCTCTGTCTGTTCCAGAATTTCCTCTCTGCCATCTCCCAGTGCCAAGGTCTCTTACCGGGGAACCGCTCAAAGTGAGGGGCTTCACAGAGGTCCCACCACCTTCAGACGCCACTGTGTATTCTACCACAACTGTGAAAGTCAGACGTGAAACAGTAAGGCTCCCTGTGAAAAAAACCCTATCCTTAATAAATGTACGTAGTGTGTGGGTACCCTGGCTGGATCAAACTGTTCAGAGCCTCTACCTATCCTTTTAATTTATGCATTTCATCAGCCTAAGTATACACAAAGCCCAGAGAATACTTCTGTTTCCCCAGGAGAATATTTTTATTGAGTTTGGCTGTGCAGTGCTCTCTTTTGCGGATGAGTTATGAACAGCAGACTAATGAAAGCAGGAGGCTCCTCCAGGCGTTGCACAATGGCACGTCGGGATGAAAGGTGGACCCATGGTCAAGTTGCCCTCCAGGAAACTGCATCTCATTGCAGAGCATCAAAATTTAAGAAGTACTTCAGAAATAATCCCCTTCCAAAGAAGAGTGTTATGGAAATACCATTGCCCTTGGGCAGAGTTTTATGGAAATATTATCGCCCTTGGCCAGAAGTGGGGGTCTCTTTGAATGAAGTTTGAGGCTCGCATCTGCCTGCTGGTTAGTACCTGTGGGGAGAGCGGGGTAGGGAGAGCTACAAAACCAGGAGGTGAGAAATCCTCACGGTTACAGAAGGGCTCATGCTGCGCTGGGGGCCAGGGTGAAAAAAAAGGGCAAATGTGCTTTCTGCTTCAAGCAGCTTTTGGTACAGTACGTTGAAAGTCAGACATAAAAAGGCCTCAGGAAATGCCAAGGATGGCATGTTATGTAGCATTTTAGTGTCTTCTGCACAGACAAGAGTGGATTTCTGAGCTTTGCAGGAAAAGTGGATGCTGTAAGATTGATGAAACTACAAAAAGGACCAGAAATTATCACAGCAGGCAAGTGGACAGCAGAGGCAGAGCACAGAACTGAGGCAGGATTTACTGACTGCTAAGTTCAATAATGATGTTGCAATAGGACATGCTAGGTCAGAACACTTCTTCCAGCACCTTCCTCTGATAAGTGATTTCAGATGCTTTCATGGATAGAGCAAGAAATCCCATAGTAAACCAGAGGGAAATGGGGAGAGAGGCAAAGGTGTTAAGGAAGAGCTTCAACAAGGTAAGCAGCTTCAGGTTGCTGTGCAGGACAAGGGAAAACTGTCCAGGCTGGGTAGGATGCAACCAGCTCCCATCTCACCCAGTGCAGCTGGGTGGATGCAGAAGGCTCTTGCTCCATGGGCTGCAGAATTAACCCAATCCAGTGAAAGCTGGGCTGTGTCAGTAACATGCATACTGCAAAGGACCTAAGGAGATCGGCTTTTCACGTGTGAAGAAAAGCAGGAGAATATTCCTACCATGTGGCATGGTTGTTGAGGGCAGCTGACAGCCACGGCTGTTTGGAGACCTGTGCCTACGCTCTCCCGCTATGCGTCAAGGGCAGAAAGTGCTGGGGAAAGGATGTTCAGTTAAACATCACTGTGGCAGGTGAAGTTCATCAAGCTGAACATAAAACCGATGCTGCCCAGAAAACTGTGCTGATGCCATGTGAAAAAACGCGTTTCTGTAGCCAGGACCTGTGTGACAGGTCAGGCTCCTTGGGCTTGGTCTAAGAGTGTTTCAGGGACTAAAGGCTTTTGGGTCTTCATCCGCATCTCTTGTTGACATCCTGACTGCTCTGGATGCAGTCTGTGCTACTGAAGGAAATCAGGTCCCATCACGTTGATGCTCCATGACAAACTGCTTACCAGTCTGTTGGCTTCTGAGGTTAAAGGGATTTTGAAAATAAATGACTTTCCGTATATTGTCTACTTAAATTGCTAGGCAACTCTAATCAATTATTAAGCAACCTATTACACAAGCACCTATTATCACAAACTGGTGAGAAATGAAAGAATGAACTAGAATTCTTCTAAGGAGAAATAAGGAATACAGTCACTCGGTACAAAAGGAGAGTGAACTCTAGAAATCATGGCACAAACAAACAAGATGTAGCAAAAAAGCATGCAGAAGCCTCTCCTTTGAAAGGGCTACAGTGAGTATCAGACACTTGCTACAACAAACCCTGTAGGCGAGACGCTTCGGTAAAGAAGCCCGCTACTTTCTACCCCCAGCTTTGCAAAAAAGGGAAAAATCAAGCAGGAAAAATTACAGTCTTCAGCAGAAGACTGCTGTTTGTCTTTGACACATGCTGCAGAAAAATATTGAGTATCCACTTGAAATTACAAAATTCGGAGAGGAACAGAAGCCTCTGATCCGCTCCTGTTTTCCGAAGCACCCACCCACTGAGTTCAGGCCTGCGAGCTCTGTTGACTCCACCAGGTGATTATGGGAGCTGCGGGGTTTGGGCATCATTTAGATGTATAAGTTCTGCCACAGTAACTACCTTGGCCAGCCCTCTGGTTGCAGGCAGCGCACACAGGCAAAAATACTTTGCCAATGCACAGTGTAAGCATGGTGAGCAATACAGAATACACAGAAGCAAATCTTCTGTATGCTTGAAGGGTTGGTTCTATATTAAGGCTTTTGCTGTCATAAAAATGTTGTAACAACAACAGCAACAAAATCACAGCAGCTATAACTGACCACAATTATTAGATAAAAGTTTTGTGTGACTGTTTAGCTCAAAATAAACATGTCTCTCAGCCTCAGCATCAGCTTTTGGAATGTGTTTGTGAAAGAATTGTGGCAGGTGAGTTGCAAGTCGGCAGAGCTCAAGGGTTTGGCAAGAGAAACATGAAAAAGAAGAAAGGCGGGAATGGTTCTGGTAGCACCAACTTTTTAGTCAAATGAAATAAATTTTCGTCACTGCAAGGCCTTAGCAGCGATAAATGGAAATATTATCTCCTAGGTTTTTTTAGGAGCTCATTCCATTAGCAGTTTGGTGTATCTTGTACTGGATCAGGAGGACACACAGGCTTGAGGGGTCTCTCTGCCTCTGACTTTGCTGGGCTGGAACTGTTGGGGCGTAATAAAGACTTCTGAAACTGCTCCTCCCATCAGCTTTCTTCTTCATCATTAACAGCCTCGAACAGTTGTTGATGTACTTCTACAGAAGAAGAAGTGTTTTCTACCTGAGAGGCAGTTTAGTCAGACATGGGGTGCTGCTCTAAGCAGTGCTGTTTGATCAGTGTTTTCAGAGAAATGCAGAAGCACTGTAGCTAGTAAATTCTTTTAAAAATCAGGTGATCTGTCTCCCAAGCAGGGCAAAGAAGTGGTTCCAGCCTCAAAGAGATCACATAAGGAGAAGAAAAATAATTCCAGGGCTACTACACAATACACCTGAAAATGTTTTAAAGTAGATGTCAAAGTGACAATATTTCAAAATGGATCTATGGTTCGTTGCAGTCCTGTTCACTTCCACTAGGCTTTGGCCAAACTTTTATTTCAGACCATGGCACTCAGCAGACATCTCCGAGGGACTCTTACAAGCAAGATGAAAGATCGTGAATATCACTTTCAGGGAAGACAAAAAGTCCAGCTAGAAAAACGATAAAGCAAAATAGTCGTGTGTAAATAGGACACACCAGGATATCAAAAGCAATTAAAACAAACTTCTGTAATCATGACTGTAAGCCATTTGCCAAAGGTAATAAAAAAGAGAACAGAATTACCCTTTCAGGTCTGTGTTTTAGACCACAGTGTCACTGATAATGCGCAGCTGGAGGAAGAACAAAATGATGGAGCTGAGATGCCAAAGAGTAACCACAGCCCCATCCATCTGCAGCAATCACTGCAATAATCACTGCAGGATATAGCCTTCTCTAATGCCTGAGAAGTGTCAGCACAAGCTGAACCTGAAGCCTGAGTGATGTTTTTCTTGCCAACCTGTGTTAGCGTCCCCTTCTTTAAGACAAGTTTAATCATGTTCCCAGGAATGGTTGTGCAGAGACAGCACTGAAAGCCTGCGGGAGATTTTTGTAGCAAGATACCCTTGAACTGGGACCATCCTTGTGATTCGGCATGAGGACTTTCTCGGAAGCTGGTGGGACACAGAAGACCTGTACCTGCTTGCCCAGAGAGCTTCAGAAACCCAGAGCTGAGTCCCACCACAGTTGTAGCATTCCTCTTATGACTTTTTCTGGTCATGGCTGATTTGTTGGAACAGTATTCATGTGTAAATGCCCAGTTTGTCATGCTATGGCCAGCCCTCTCCTCCTGCCGGCCCTGCCAGTCCTCCTGTAATGACACGCCAGCAGCTTTTGCGATGATGTATCTGGATGTCACCTGCGGAGCAGATTGTGCAGCACCTCTGATTTAATTGGCCAGAGGGATAAATCTGGTTAAGAAAAGAGAAAAAACTTGCTTCCACACAAATCCTTTAGGAAGCAGAAATGGTGGGTGGAAAAAACCGTCAGCGGGACTTTAGGAAAATACATATTTCAAAGTTTGCCAGTGTGTGGCAGTGGTCCTTTAGTAATGGCAGTCACACAAAAAAAACACAGTTAAATTGCATGCTTGGCTGTGAAGGCCAACTTGGAAGATGACCCAGACAGCAGCTCACCGGGCACGCACAGGATTCAAAACAATCTTAGAGACACCAACTAAATAAAAAGATGTTTAAAAAAAAATCACTGCAAGATCTGCAGTAACTTGACCTGAGGTGTGGCAGAAATGAATTGCTAATAAAGCCTGCCAAGCAGTTTAAAGGATGCCTTTAACACTTTTCATAATAAAATAGTTTTCATAAACAGCTCATAGATCTCCAGGGCTCCCTTGGATGTGTTGCTGCTGAGTGATCCTGCAGTCATTAATGGATTGCAGACTCACCCTGCTCCCTGCAACCAACGACAAATAATTATCAACTTAGTACCTCTCCAGGATGATAGCCGCCTTTGAAATCTAATTTGAAATGCACCACATTTGAATAACGGGCAGGGCTGAAAGCCACCGAGGGTTGGATATCTTATCGCTTTTTGGACCTCTGGGAAACTCCCGTGGAAAAATCTGCCTTGTTTACAGCTCGAGCTCTCAACTGCAGGGGCATTGCTTCAGCAGCAGCCTATAAAGCTGAGAGGTGAGGTACAAGGACAAGCCCAGATCCATTTAGGGACTAAATTTGAAGCTGTGGCCTTGAAAACACCCATTCAGCTTCTGCCTCAGGCTGGGGGTGCCTGGTGTGCACCGTTCGTGGGCCCGAGGAACGGAGCAGTGCCCTGCGTGGGAGCTGCTGTGGCTTCTGCTCGCACGTGGTCTGACCCCATGTTTCCTCTGTATCTTATCCAGAGGCTGTTGCAGGTAAAACAGAGACAGTGCTAAGATCTGGGAGCAGGTCTCCCTTTGTCTGCGTGACTGTCCTAACCATTGAGAAATGGAGAAAGGAGCAGAAGTAGTGGGATCAAGCTGGTTGCAGGTGTGGCTGGGAATCAAGACAAGGATTTGCCAGGAGAGGGAGGCACGGGAGTGGAGAGCTCTTCTTGGAGCAGAGGGGTGAAGGGTGACTGGTTCAGCTGGCCCTGATCCTGTAAGAGGTGCCTGTGTTGGACACTGGCTGGTGAATGGGCTGCATGTAACAGTCAGCACAGTGAAGCCGATTTGTTTTACATTTTGTTCTCCTTTTTGTAACTGCTCTGGAAAATGTTATGGTGTCACTGTGGGGGGATAGAGAAGGGGCTAAAACTTCCATGGGCATAAGCAAGAGCTCCGTGTGCACTCCCAAGAGGTGCTGTCACTGCACAGGGGGCTGTGCAAGGCAAAGTGTTGGGTGCTGAAGGTACAGTACCAGAGGCAAAGCAAAAGAATCGCTGAATTCAGAGCCAGGTCCGCACTCAGCCTGCTAATTTGAAGGCAAAACGGTAGCCGGTTCCATGCGCGGTGCTCACAAACACTGCTGGGTGTTTGCAGAGCCCTTTGCTTGCCTGAGACAACGAGCTACTCTGCTGAGTGCGAACGCAGCAGCTGTACTTGCAAATAGTTACCTTGGCATTTGGGTGGTATATGCCTGTAAGAGACTCTGTGCACGTTTAAAGCGAGGCATTGACAGTTAGGATGACCTCAGTCTCCTCTTTTTTAGGGTGAAAGCCCACTGGAAAGCTTTCCTAAGAAGGAAACATCCGAAATGCTTCTACCGAAACCCTTTCCCGCCTTGCCAGTCATCTGGTTGGAGGGACAGCATGTTCCTCTGCCGACAGCATTGCTGTGACAGCAATTCCTTTATCTTCAACGTGGCCTTATTGCAGTGATACTACTTCAGCTGTGAGGAGGACAGTGCAGAGAGGGCAGTAAGGAAAAGAACTGGACTTCCAAAATAGGGACACCTGGAGCTGCAATGCCTGGCACTTCAGAAAAGGGAATGTGAAACCACAGTACTTCAAAAAGCAAGTGGTGAGAAGGGTAGTGGTTTGAGAAAAAAACACATTTGGGTGTCTCTTGTTTTTGAGAAATGTCGAGCTGATTCTCCCACCAGCTGCAGCCAGACCTCCCTTGGTTGTTTGTGGTGAGCTTTACCTTCATTGACTGAGCCCAATTTTTCCTGCCTTGCAGACAGCCCAGCATGGAGCCTCGTGGACCTTCCCTGGTGTTGGTCTTGGCGACTGAATGGAAATCACAGCATCAATGAGACTCACAAGTTTGCTGACCCAAGCGTGGACAAAACTGAAGTGCAAGGAAGGTGCCCCACACGGGCGTCACCCCTCCGTGCTGCAGGGATGTGGTCGGCGCAGGGATGCCTGTGGCCGAGAACTTGAACTTCAGTGAGAGGTGTCTTGCTGTGCCGTTTCAGGGGTGATTGAGCACATATTAACACAGGACTTGTCTAAACATAGATGGCGCAACTGTTTAACTAATCATTAAACTCTTAATTTTGAAGCCGTGGCTCTCCTTAAACTCGATGTCTGCATAGGCTCAACCACCCTGGTTTGAAAATTATGGCAAGGAGCTGGGGAGTCAGGTCACCTCTGAATCCACAGCAGCTCCAACCCAAACAGTGTGTCTGACCATGCCCTGAAGCAGGAGGCTCTGCCTGACCACAAGCCTGTTGGTCTAAGCTGCGCCTGCAGACACAGTAGTGAAATCAGTGTTTAAGATCCAGTGAGAGGTTGCCAGAGCCCTCAAAACTTCTCATTCCTTACAGCAATTAAGGGATTTTACCTTCATAATCACCCTCTGATAGGGAAAGCATGCATTCTCCTCCTACCAGCTGTAAACAGATCTCCAGGATTAGTTAAGTGACTGGAGTAAAGTCATGCAGGAAGCTGTGGTTGGACTGGAAATCTCGGTGCAGGCCTGTGAGCCCTGGCCTGGCTCCTTAGTCATCAGCCGACTGCCTGCCTGAAGGAATAAAAGGCAAATTTGCATTTTGTAAGTGCCTATCCAATTACTGAGATTGGGGATTTGCATTGCTGTCTCGGGTTCCTGATGTCTATTATTAGGTGTATTGTATATTTCTCTCTGTTGAGTTTGCTATTATAAGAGATAATAAAAGATATAAAGAGATAATGTTGTATCCCCAGACACTATTTCAATGTGACTATGACAGTAAGGGTATGAAAACTGTGCTTAAATCAGACTATTATTTTAATACATCTATCTTGCCAAGCTATAAAATCCAGAAAGGAGCTATAACTAGAGCTGGTTACAGTATAGATATGCATTGAATTTCACTGTAAATGAATTGGTAGAAAATTGGGTAGAAGCACGGCTGAATGAACTGGGACATAAATACTACTGGGTAATTTTTATTTCCTTCCGTTTGGTGGATGTGTGTTTCTTCAGCTGCATGTCAAGCTCGAGTATTTCACAATGCGATTTTTCACTGGTGTGTGTGCGCAGATCTTTTTTGATAGCGCAACTCCAAAGGTTTGCTTGCCTCAAAGTTTATTTTGAGAGTGTCTCATCTGAATGAAAAGAGTATGCCACAAGCTCTCACTTGTTGTATGGGCAGAAAATGTAATTCTGCCGGGGTGGGGCATGCCAGGAAGAAACGGCAGTGCATGTTGATAGCTCATCGCAGTAGCGTTTGTCTGAAGGGCATTCGTTCTGCAAGTCACACCTCTTCCCCTAAGAAAAAGAGACATTTCATCTGTAATAATGTTTAACTCTTAAGATGAGCCTCTACAATTTTTTTAGAAAATGTCCAGGAAAATCTGCCCGTCTTACCTTTAGGATAGACCCCTGTGAAAAGGACAACATGGTCACGGATGTGGACACATCAGACGAGCGGCTACGAGGCATCAAGCGAGCAGCATGGCTGTGGCTGCTGCGCGGAGCGCAGGTGTCCAGCCCACTGGGGAGAGCCCGCCAGCCTGCGCAGAGGTTCACCAGTCACTGCGTTACACACCCGGCGCCCCTCCTGCCCTGCTTCCAGACCGTGCAAAAGCAGAACGGACAGTGTAACAGGTTTGCTGTGTTACTTTAAGAACAGTTCTCTTCCTTTCCAATCTCAGATTTTATTAATGTGGCTGCTGTCCTGTTTCATAATTTTTGGCTGAGGTCTTTCACAACTAGTTAAAGTGTTTTGCAAAAAAGTGTGAAAAATGAATCCCAAGGGGAAAAGCAAGACCAGTACCAAACCAACTTTGCCGAAGAGGGCATTAGATTTCAGGTAACAGCAGAGTATATAATAGAGAAAATTTGCTTAAAGGGTTGCCAAGGATAACTCATTTCAGGAAGGAGAAAGGCTCACTAGGTAGCAGAATGAATAGAGAAGGAGACCTTATGAATACAGGAAGAAAAGGAAATGGCCATGAAATGAAGCTGAAGAAAGGAAGAGAATGCAAACATAGGAAAACAGGCAAACAGTTGTAACGGAGAGCTGGGTAAACAGTATTAAAACAAAAATCCACTCATACTTGTGCATATAATTAAGGAAATTTGCTTAACTGTTCTTGCCATCCATTTGCATGACCGTTAGGTCAACTGAACCGTACTACATTGTGGTGGTTCAAAGAATGATTATTTCAAAGCTGCAGGTACAAGTGTTTGCAGAAGCAAAGGGAAAATCACACCGTGTTAATATTAGCGCTGAAATGACTTGCCTTGTCCTCCAGTCAGGAAATGGAAACAATGGCACACAACTTTATGTGACCAACAAAACTTAATTGCCAATAACAAATATTCCCAGGGAACTGTTTAAGAACAATTGATGGATGCTAACTGGGAGATTGCATCACTCTGAATCACGAAAGCGTGTGTGGAAATAGACATGTTGTTGGCTATTCCAAAGATAGAAAATCATGGTGTCACTGGATAAGCTGCTTGATATAAACCTGCAAGCATCTTCGGTTAGGGGGAAGTGGGCTCAATGGTGATGTAGAGGGAAGAACGAGGATCTGAAGCACGGTGTGAAGGCACGATGATTGATGAGGGAGGAAACAAGGGAATTCGGAAATCTGATAAGAAAACTGGCAGCAGAGTTTTGGCTGTGCTCTTGATATCCTTAGAAGTGCTCAGAAATTGAATAGCTTGTTATTTCGCCAATATGAGTGTTATGCTGGCTGGCCTGCCCCTCCCTCCCTGATGGATGAACTTTCTGTGATGTTTACTCTTTTGCAGCTCTGCTGCATCACTACATCATTTCCTCTGCCTCCTCAGATGATGGGTAACTAAAGATAGTAACTCTTTCTTACGCAGTTCCTTGACAGCTGGCACTAAATGACCCATGTTGCTGCAGATGTATTTTTGGTTCAGTTATTCTGTCATTTGTGTTTCACTAATCCTAAATCATATTATCTCCCAGGGTCCTGCTCCGTTCACCTGTGCAGTGATTCTAACTGCCCAGGGTTTCCCTCATTCCTATAATTTACAACACCTGAACTCTTAAAGGGCTCTTGTGCTTTTTTTTCTCTGTCCTCACGCCATTTCTCTCACTTCTGTGTATTTGCATTGGATTTCTAAGGCCTTCAAAAAACTCCTCTTTGTGGTCTGCCCCGCAGCACTCCCTGCCAGCCCTGCTTTGGAGGTGGTGGAGAGGAATGCCACTCCTGGGGTGTTTTTTTGGATTGGTTCTGCACAAAACCTTCAAGAACACCTGGTGAGTGTAGCCAAAATGGTGCTGTTTATGGGTGGTGAGTGCATACCAGCAAAACATGTGTGATACCTCCTGCTGGTGGCAGAAAAAAGGAAAACCACTTTGATGAAGTATTAAAAGATTGTTTTGCTTTTACAGATTCCACAGAATATTCAGTACAGCCAGAAACTAAAATACCACGCTGTGTACAATGGCAGCATTGACTCTCTTTTACTTCAGGCGTGTAACATAGGCACTTTGGATTACACCCCCGTGTTTCTTGGTCTTTTTCTTGACTATATAGGGAATTTGGTCAGCTAACTTTGGTCTTGAATCACACCCACAGCAGATGACTAACACTGCCCTAAACAGAGATTTGTAGCATAAACCTTCATAATTTCCACTGAATAGATCTAGTGCTTTTCCCTTGGCAGACCTGGTGCCAGTGGTGCCCGGAGGCTTCATGCAGGTGACCTTGGCCAGGCGAGTGGCTCCCACCCATCCCTACCACTGCAGGAGAAATGGCCAGACAAGGAGAGCTCTCCTGTCCTGGGACAGCACGTCTGGCCAGGCAGCCGCGATGCCAACCTCTCCTCTCCATTGGGTTATTTACTGGTACCCTCCTTGCTCCGTGGCTTCCCGAGGGCCGGTGCCTGTGGGAGCTGGCTGCAGCCTGGATTCCTCCCTCTGCCCCCTCTGCTCTTTTTGGGTACCAAACAGTGCACAGCGAGAGTGGCTCCCTGCCAGAGAGGCTGGTGAGAGGGAGCGGAAGGGCTGGCGAGGCTCGCAAGGGCTCACCTTTGGCGTATTTGTCCAGTTTTCCATAGCAAGCTTAATGGTTGTGGATTCACATCCTCGGTGGGGGAAGCCCCTCTCTTCAGCCTACCCAGAATGTGCATAGCCCTGCCTGAGCACCCACCACCCCTTTTCAAGCCCCAAGCATACTTCTAGAGAGGAACCAGGTGCAAAAAGGGTTTCTGCATGGACGGCACCGTTGATGTGCCTGTTCAGTGCTGAGGCTGCCCAGCTGCTGGTGGTACCAGTGGGGGCTTATCTGGGGGGCTGCTGAGAGTGCAGCTGAAGTGAGGTCCCCATTCAGCAAAGATCGCCAAGCAGCTCTCCGACAAGCGTGTCTCCCAGCTCCTTCTGGCCCACTTCCCTGGCTGATCACTTTTCCAGCAGTGTCACACCTTCCCATTCACCTTTCGCCAAGCCGGCTACGTTTTAAAGCTCTTTGGGGCAAGGATGTCATTAATTAAATCGCTCTCTGTAGTTACAAGCAGGCTATAAAACTAATAACTTGAAACAGTGCCCTAACCTAGATAATAGGCCCTGGAATCTGGAACGCTAAACTCCAGTGCAGGTAAACTTGTTGCTGATGTAGATAGAAGGTGCACAAGTCCATGGGACCTGATGAGGTGCATCCGTGGGTCCTGAGGGAACTGGTAGATGAAGTTGCTAAGCCCCTATCCATCATATTTGAGAAGTCATGGCAGACCAGTGAAGTTCCCACTGACTGGAAAAGGGGAAACGTAACCTCTTTTGTTAAAAAGGAAAAAAAGTAAGACCTGGGGAACTACAGCCCGGTCAGTCTCACCTCTGTGCCCAGCAAGATCATGGAACAGATCCTCCTGGAAACTATACTAAAGCACATGAAAAATAAGGAGGTGATTGGTGACAGCCAACACAGCTTCTCTAAGGGCAGATCATGCCTGGCAAATTTGGTGGCCACCTACGATGGGGTTACTGCGTTGGTGGATAAGGGAAGAGCAACCGATTTAATCTACCTGGACTTGAGCAAAGCATCTGACACTGTCCCACATGACATCCTTGTCTCTAAATTGGAGAGACATGGATTTGCTGGATGGGCCACTTGGTGGGTAAGGAATTGGCTGGATGGTCGCACTCAAAGGGTTGCGGTCAAAGGTTCAATGTCCAAGGGGAGACCAGTGATGAGTGGCGTTCCTCAGCTGTCCGTATTGGACTGGTACTGTTTAACATCTTTGTCAGCGACGTGGACAGTGGGATTGAGTGCACCGTTAGCAAGTTTGTCAATGACACCAAGCTGTGTGGTGCGGTTGACATGCTGGAGGGAAGGGATGCCATACAGAGGGACCTGGACAGGCTTGAGCAGTGGGCCTGTGTGAACCTCATGAAGTTCAACAAGGCCAAGTGAAAGGTACTGTACCTGGGTTGGGACAATCCCAAGCACAAATACAGGCTGGGCAGAGACTGGATTTATGTTAGCCCTGAGGAGAAGGACTTGGGGGTGTTGGTTGACGAGAAGCTCAACGTGACCCGGCAGTGTGCGTGAGCAGCCCAAAAGGCCGACCACATTCTGGATTGCGTCAAAAGCAGTGTGGCCAGCAGGTCAAGGGAGGTCATTCTGCGCCTCTGCTCTGCTCTGGTCAGACCCCACTTGGAGTTCTGCTTCCAGCTCTGGAGCCCTCAGCACAAGCAGGACATGGACCTGTTGGAGCAGGTCCAGAGAAGGGCCACAAAGATGATGTGAGGACTGGAGCACCTCTCCTATGAGGAAAGGCTGAGAGAGTTAGGCCTGTTCAGCCTGGAGAAGAGAAGGCTGTAGGGAGACCTTATAGCAGCCTTCCAGTACTTGAAGGGGACCTACAAGAAAGCTGGAGAGGAACTTTTTAGAAAGGCATGGGTTAATGTCACAATAGGACAAGGGTTAATGGCTGTAGATTAAAAGAGAGCAGATTTAGATTATGTCTAAGAAAGAAATTCTCTTCTGTGAGGGTGGTGAGGCATTGGAACAGATTGCCCAGAGAAGCTGTTGTTGCCCCCTCCCTGGCAGTGTTCAAGGCCAGGTTGGACGGGGCTTTGCGCAACCTGATCTGGTGGAAGGTGTCCCTGCCCATGGCAGGGAACTGGAACTAGATGATCTATAAGGTCTCTTCCAACCCAAAGCATTCTATGATTCTACGATTCCATATGCTACTAAATTTCTGCTGAACCACCAAAATGTCTGAAATGCTCCTGAAAAAGTTTCTAATGCACTTGGGTCCATCCCCTCTTTCTCCTGTTTTGTTTTAATGGACAGGGCTGTGGCAACACTACAGCAACATGTCCAAATCTTGTGTCTGACCGATGGGTGGGTGCTGCTGGGGGGTGATAGGAGAAGGGTGGGATTGTTGTTCCTTAAGCACTTAAAAAAAAAAAGTCCCTGGAACATACATCCAAACCAAGCTTTTGAACTGCCCAGTGACAGGGGGGTTGCCAGAAATAGAAGCCTTAGTCTTTTGCCAGCTTGTGTAAATGCTGACCCTGACACAAAAAGAATAAAGTTGTGCTTTTTTCCCCACTTGCTAACCATCAGGAGAAGCCAGAGGCACTCCTTTTACAGCTGTTGAAGCTGTGCTTCCCTTTGATGGCTACCTTCCTTATCAGCACAGCTCTGCGAAGTGGCTGGCGGAACTCCGTGTTCGGTGTTTGAGGCTCCAGCGTGGAGACCACAGAGCTCAGAAATAAACGTGGGCACATAAGAATAGGCAGGACAACAGCTGCGGCTTTCTTCTTGTGTCATGGAGTCACCTGGTACCTGATCCTTACGGCAAGGAGAATGAAATATTCAAACGGGCAGGCAACTCAATGTGCAAAACCCCGGCTATTCTGTATAATAGCAATCAAAGAGCTGGCGTTTCAGACTAGAACCACCAAACGCTCTGAAGCAGGGCTGGAGGAGCACAGGACTGGGGACAAGGAGGTTATAAATCCCCTCTCCTGCACCCGTTGCTCAGCCTCACTGTCCGTGCCTGCATGGCATGGCAGCAAAACCACCCACAAGCAATGGAAAGCGCTCTCGCATTTTTCACACTTGCCTTTTTAGAAAGCTGAGCTCCGGCAGTTGCAGCCTGGCCAGCAGAGAAGGTCGGGGCTGCTCTCAAGAACTGGGTGTTGCCACATCATGTGTCGTGGATGCAAAAAAAAGCAGCCCTAACCCAAGTCCCCAGCAGGAAACGTTTCTTACTCATGCTCTGCTCACATAATACTCTGCCCCGGCAGCCAAGCTCGCGGAGAGCAGAGGCCTCTGCCAGCTGTAGGGATGGGCTCCAGGTGTGAGAAAGCCCGTGGGCTGCGTGCGAACACAGCGCTCTCGCAACGGGGAGGGAGGCTCAGGAGCTACCTGGGGTGTGTCTGGGGAGGCTTTGCCATGCGGTCCAAGACAAACCGCTTTCACTTTGTTTCAGTCCTCCCACCCAAGAAAAGAGAAAAATATTTGCTCGCCGACCTCGCTGGGGTGTTAGGAGATGGCAATGAATGTCTGCACAGTGCTGCAAACATAGAAGGTGTTATGAAAATGTGAAGCCTTCAGGTGCCAAACAGTACATTTGAACATTGCAGGAAAGGGAAATACGGCGTTCAGACAGCTGTGGGGCAAGCAAGACAGGTTTATTGCAGACAGGAATGTTTAAACTCGCGAACAGATGGGGTGCCAAAATGCCTGTATTGGGAAGTGATGGGCTGCAGGCACTCCATAGCGGACAGCCCTGCTGACCAGTGGCTCCCGGCGGCAGACCCGGAGGGGTGAATGGCTCACCTGCGCGCGCGCTGCCACGTCCGTGACCTGGCCAGCGCAGGGATCCCAGGCACTGAAAGTTTGGGAGGGCGCGGGGCAGAGGGGGAGGAGTGTGGAGAGGAGGCTGATGTTTCCTATGAGGCACCTATGGGTAGGGCCAGAGCGGTAAAGGCGGGCACGGAGAGCCCGCGCCTGCACATACTGGTCAGCGTGGTCATCGGGCATCCATGAGGAGTGATGGTGTACCCACGAGGGTGACAGGTGCTGGAGGTGCCACCACCATCCCGCTGAATGCCATGCCACGTAGGGTGGACATGTCGGAGCTCCCGGGGCGTGTGGAGGGGGACGGGCGCCATCCCCCTCTTCTGCTCTGCCCTCGGTCAGGGTAACAGCGCGATCACAGCCTGAAGCCGCAGAATTTGGCCCAGGGTGTTTTTCCAGGGTACCTGGGTTGGGCATGGCCATGGGCGTGTCGTCCTCCTGTGATGGTGCTCGTTGCAGGGAGTACCCCAGCAGCAGATCACTGATGTCGTGCCCATGCCTTCACCCCAACCATCGCAGCTCTTTTAAAAGAGCAGGAAATACTTTGTGAGAAGGGGAGAAGCGTTGATACTTAATTGCACCAAGATACGCTAGGTCAGATGTTCAAAGGGAGAGGGAGAAAGTCAGAGTTAATGTTGCTACAGAGCCGTTAGTCCTGGGTCAGTTCGTTAGCGGAACGACTTTTCCCCAGCAGGGCTTGGCAGTGCAGCCTCCCCATAGCAACGGAGACAAACAAACCCCAGGGCTGCCGTGAAGTGGTGACTGAAAGGAAAGGGTAAGGGAACAGCCAAACTATTTTTATATTTCCGAACTATGCAGCAGCTATTTTTTACTTTTGCATGATAAATTCTCATTGTGGTGCCTTTGCTTGCTGAGTGATATCCCTTCGCTTTCCTCTGCTTTTCTCTTAGCTGAAATCCCACCTATTTGACTGAAGAGCCTCACAGTTATTGAGTGAATGCCTCTGTGCACACATGTAACATTCATTTCCCTACTGTGCATATTAATTAATAGTTTAAGAGTGTACTATTTGTCCCTCACCCCAGCATCTGCCAGGTCCCCCCCCAGCCTAGCAGGGTTGTGTTTTGGGTGAGCATGGGCACCCTCCCGAGGTTACTACATCCCTCCAAGGTCTGGGCACAGCCCACTGGCCCCCAGGCTGCAGGGGATCCTGCATGGCTCCGTGCCACCAGCTGCCATCTCAGACATCTCTGGTCCTTCTGCTCCTTGGAGGCCTTCTCCCCACAGCCAAGCTTGGGCTCAGGCAGTGGGGCTGGCAGAGGGGAGGAAGGAGAGCCATCGCTTTGCCCTCCCCTGAGCCGTGTGGGGCAGAGGATGCTAAGTGTCTGTGCTGGCTTATCTGGGGTACAAGGGCTGCTGGTAAGCATGATGGCAGTCACAGTAACAACTAGGTGTAATAGCCCTGAACAATGAGACATTGACACTGAAAGCTGAGAAGACCAAGCCCATGGACTCAAGCAAGGTCACCAAATGGTCCATGGCCAGTTTGGAGAGGTGAAGCTGTGAGCTGGCAGCCATGAGCACGTGCACCTGAAATCCCAGTGGCAAGACTGGTGCTGCAAGGCCCCAGCACCTTGTGCCAGCAGGCAGGCACTAGAGAAGAGCTCAGCAACACCGGCGGTGAAACAAGTCTTCTTGCAGATGACACCAAATTGGGCGGGACTGTTGATCTGCTAGAGGGTAGGAATGCCCTGCAGAAGGATCTGGACAGGCTGGATTGATGGGCTGAGGCCAACTGTATGAGGTTCAACAAGGCCAAGTGCCGGGTCCTGCACTTGGATCACAACAACCCCATGCAACGCTACAGGCTTGGGGAGGAGTGGCTGGAGAGCTGCCTGGTGGAAAAGGACCTTGGGGTGTTGGTCAACAGCCAGCTGAACATGAGCCAGCAGTGTGCCCAGGTGGCCAAGAAGGCCAACAGCATCCTGGCTTGTATCAGGAA
>Ga0065711_1007463_pt1 | contig 27738 bp, 19 predicted proteins | sample Hoacrofraction12_FD_59098 | JGI IMG/M metagenome (GOLD analysis project Ga0065711, IMG submission 59098) | Hoatzin crop microbial communities from Cojedes, Venezuela - Epithelial fraction 12 v2 (version 2) | ecosystem: Host-associated > Birds > Digestive system > Esophagus > Crop | place...
TGAAAACCAACTCAATGTAGATTTCTACCACTTCATGAATTTTCCCCATCACTCAATTTCATCTGGCAGTTACTCACTAGCAAGCTGCAAGGGACATTGAAGTTTGCTCAGACACTGCCTTCATGCTTATTTCCATTTCTAAAACTTATTGTTATTATAGGTTGTCTTTAATGATTTAGAAGAAAAACATATGAAACCAGAGTGTACAGTGACTTCGATAATTTTGTGCAGTTTCTGGCCTAAACTTTGTGGGGCAGCATGAGAAAGATTCAAAACCACGTGAGTTTTGGTTCGGGTTTTTTGTTCCTATCTAAAGAAAAATATATACCATAGGTTTTGCTTTTTTAATTCCTAGTCTTATTTGAAAAACTTTAATGTTAACTTTTTTTGAAACCTGCTCTGTGTTTAGTTATATTTAGAAAGTATTCCCACAGGGAGCTTTAAATACGACAGCATACAACGAAGCGCCGTAGCTGACCAGCAGAGAAACTCATACGCAACCATCCTCATGACCTGATGTGCAGCTCTTCGCACACGGAGAGTATTGTTCTTTAAGGGTTTGTCAAAATACTTCTCTCCACAAAATTAAAAAACTTTGGAAGAATTACAGTGAAGGATACATCTCAACCATTTTTGTTAAAACAGAAAAGATGAAACCGTAAGAACTGACTCAAAGCTGCGCTACAGAAATAAACATTTTGAAATCCCCAAGGCCGTCTCCATGAAACCCTGGCATAAATTTAGCTACGCTGTTGTGGCGATTCCAGCACCACCTTCGCACGGAAATACGCTGCCAGCCAGGCAGGACTCCTGTGGCAGCAGTTAGCCTGTTAGCTGCACCAGTGTGAATTCCCTTTCGATCGGTTCCAAAATCCAGGTTTGAGCTACGCCCCACGTAGCAAATTTGCTGCACTCGTATTTTCAAAAACGTCGGCAATGTAGACAGAGTGAGGAATTCTCCCTCAGAGATTCGCAGACACTCCTTGGCCTCCTGAGTCTCCTGTTTAAGCCAGCTACTGGCAATTTGCAACTTCAGGACCATATTTTATTAACGCCCACATTTTTTTTTTCTCCCATCTGCTACTGTTACTCCTCAAATGCGATGCTCTCTGGGGTAGAAATCCTCTCCTTCCATCCTGCACACTGCACCCAGGCAACACGGCCCAAACAGGGCACAGTCTGAACTTCGTCCTGGTTAACCTCATGGCTCTGCAGCAATTTTAACAACCAACTCTGCAGAAACAGCAAAAGCAATACTGGCTGTTACTGAGGGTTAGGCTGCAGGGTTAATAAATCATAACCACTGACCAGTCTAACAGCAATAAGTGCCTATTATCTTTACTGTCAATGATGAATGAACATAAGATAAATTGTCCCTCATCCTGGTAGAAAGCCTTCATTCCAGAGACCAGGTATGTTACTTGACAGCAAACATTTATGTTGGAAACCCCACCTTTACTTCGCCACTGTTAAATGAACATAACATAAAATTCTGTTCTAATTCTAGTTGTGTAGAACTGCGCCATTCAAAAGCACGGTGCAGTTCTACAGAGCACAGAAATGTCTCAACAATATTATGGAAATAATCTGTATAATATTTTCCCTGCACTAGTTAGTACCTTTATTAACACTCTTACTCAGGTCCCTGGGCTTTCATCCAACAAGCTCAGCACTCAGATTACTCTGGTACTCTCAAAATACTTTGGCAGCCAAACAGCTCCAATTTGCCAATAATCTTCGTAATCGAAGGACCAAAGATGATAAGAACTGACCTTCTGTAACCACTGCCTGGCCTTAATTTATCACTACATCTTCAAGGCATCTGTCAGATGCGTACAAAAAATCTAGAACTTGACTGAGCTTAAAAACCACTTATAAAGCCTAAAAGATGCTTCTCTGAAGTAGTAATCATGGAATAGAATCACAGAATATCTTGAGTTGGAGTGGACCCACAGGGATCACGGGGTCCAACTCCCACAGCATTTCAGATTGCTGCCTTACATATAACAGATGTAACATGTAATACAGCCAGGCGTGAGACTCAACCTCGAGCGATAAGGGAACCAGACCAATAAAAGCCATAAAGGAGCATTACTGGCAGTTAAGGGAAAAACCCATACACACTTTTTAAATGGCTTTATTCCAACCTGTACGGCTTCCACTTGGTTATCAGAATTTTTTTTTCTAATTATTTTCAGAAACCGTAAATCCACACGTTCACCCTGTTTCTTCTAAGATTTTCCATCTTGTTTTTCTCCACCTCTATTGACCATGAGCTCCTCTGCAACACGCTCCAAGCAGGGCCTGAATCTGCTCATCCTCCACTGCCCTTGAATCTAAAACCCAGCATCTAAAACATCTGAGAAGTATTCTATGCCTTCTGATTGCTTCTTCTTGACTTCCAAAGTCCCACCTTGTTATACATCCATCTAATGAAAGTTATTAACAAAATAAATACACTTAAAACTAATCTACAGTTGTTCACTCAACGTGTGCCTATACCTAATGGGTGGCCTGTTTGAGTCTGAGGCTTCATTTCATAGCAGCTGGTATATTAAAGGCCCACCCAGTTTCAGCAGGTAGCAGCTTTTTTTCCCTGCCAGAGCAGCTGTTACGATACATGTTTGGAAATATTTTACATGCGTCTGTACCACGCTCTTTTCCTTCTGCTCTTTCACAGAGGTGGGAATGCAATGCAGTAGATGGACAGAGGCTATCTCGCCTGCGAGATGGAAAAGCCAATTTCAGCACAAAAACACTCAGCAAACACTTGCCCCAATTCATCCACAGCAAAAATATGTTGCTTGCAGCTACAGGGCTCGTGGAAAACACAACGGGCAGAAACAACCCGCACAACACAACAACAGCTGGCGTGCAACGTGATGGATGGTATGCATGCATGCATGACAGGAAACATTCTCCAAAAAAAAGAAAAAGAAAACACCACCCAAGAATGCTGAGTGCCTAAGGAAACCACATACTATCAGCAGAGAGGTATGAGACAGGATTAATACTCAAGGAGGGCAAAAGCTAAACTTCGAGGGACAACCTAGCAGTCCACTGGCTACTTTTCACACCCACTCACTGCCAGCCAACTCTTGGTTTGCCTGTAACATAAAGTTATCTTCAAAAATAATAGCAGATGTAAAATATCTCCGAAATAATAAGCATTTAAAGAAAGAAATGTAGGGTATATGAAGCAGTCTCATGGGAATACGCTTCCTAGGATGAGATTTTTGCTTAGGGGAAATCCTCAAGCCCTTGCAAGTAAAGTAAAATATTTACATTTTTTTTCTGAAGAGAGCTGAATAAGAGTGCAAAGCAAAAGAAACAAAAGTAAAGTTTGCCAAATTGTGAGCCTCAAATCTGGAGAGCTCTGTGCTGCTGCCACTTATGGCTGCTCTACCCCTATATCCCAGGCTGGAATATCACAACATGGAAACATATTCATGTTACAGAAAGCAGAAAATTATAGCGGCAGAAGGAACCTCTGGAACTCTATTTTTACTAGATGAGTTTCACACCTCTATGTGTGAGCATTTCAGTTTGTTAAAAAAGTTTTATGTGATAACTCATTAAAATAAAAACTCTCATCAGCAGCTTGCAAAGCATTCTACCAAGGCACTCCTCACTTAAATCACTAATTTTCACAGTTAAATTATCAGCAAACAACTCCTACTAAAACTAGAAAAAAAATACTGTGGGTATTCTAAAAGCAAGACGGAAATATCAGAAAACTGGGTGATCAATGAAAAAACAGATGAGTAAGTTACTTTGCTCTTACTTCTCGTCTATTTGGTGTTGTGATAGTAGCTGGCGTTTGACATCCCTCCCCCTCGGATGGCATGGACAGCCGTTGGAGAAGACGCCGGGTAATGACCGGGGCGGATGGGCTTGGCTGCAAAGCAGAAGCAGGAAACCAAACAAGGCATTTAGCTTTCACACCAGGTTTTCTACCTCACCTTCTCCTCTCGTACAAACCCCATTGTTTCCAACCAAGGAGCCGTGCCTGGCAGAGCAGTCTGTAACCTAGCTCTGCATAACACAGCATTCCCTCACCTCGGCCAACAACACATACGTCCATTTTCTGCATGTGACAGCATGCCCCTCATCTCTGCAAAGACTACAACAGAGTGAAGTCATGACCCGCTGGGTGGTCAGCGATGTACTCCCTATGTCCAACTAGACTATATCATTGCAGAAGATGCTGAGACAAAGCTGTCAACGGCTTTCTACGAGAGGTAGCATACAGTGGGAAATACCGTGTGCTGCCCAGTTCTCTCTCAGGTTTTAAGACACCGGTATTAGCATCATCATCCAAAACATTATCCTCCTTCTTCACCAGTTCCAACAAATCATTTCAAAAATTGCCCCATCTTAGACACCATTTGCTTGCATGCACCCATTCGGATTGCACCTCACAGATACATCAAGCATCTGAATTATACGGGAAGACTTGTGACTCGAAGCAGCTCAAATGAAATCACCAGGAGGAGTAATCAGGGAAGAAGAGAGGAAGGGATAAGGTCCAGAAAGGCAAGGAAAGAATGAAAGCAGAAAGAGAGTATGTGGGGGAGGAGGAAGAAAGTGAGAGACTAATTTAAAGAGACAAGATTTCAGGTCACTAGAAGGGCATGCAAGACCCATAATGCCATTTATTTACAGAGTTAAATAGCAGAGGTGCTTTAAACTTTAGGTGGGGCAGATTCTATTAAAAAGTGAAGCCTTTGAAGATTCCTGTGCAGCAGAGAAGCAGACCCTGTGGTTTGCCCCGGACTGCTGCTTTCAAAGCTCCCTCTATACAAACACGAGCAAACAGACCAACCACGAGGTATGGGAGCGACCACCGACCCTTTAGCTCCATGTCCTTACCAATCTGAGCAGAGTGTGCTCTCCGGGCCATGTTTTTGGCTCTCACAGCCTCCTTAATGCGATCTACCTCCTGCTGGTACCGTTTGCGGTCTCGCATGGCGTTCTCCTTGGCCTCCTTCAGTGCACTCTCCAGCGCTTTAACTCTCTCCGCCGTAGCTCTAAGTCGTTTTTCCAGCTTAGGAAGCTCACAACGAAGATCTGCATTATCACGTACCAGCTGAAAGAAAAGACGTTTCAAAAATATGAGAAACTATGGGAAAGGTCCTCTTACAAGGAGAGACAGAAAATACCACCGATCCCTCTTTCCACCTTGTATACTATGAATGAAAGAAACAGGTTTCTTCCAGAAATGACTGTAAAAAGCTTATGTGAAAGAGAGATCTGTTTTTAATCATGCAGTTCAATTGTCTAGCTAAGGTATGAAATTAATCTAAATTTTCCAGAAAGATTAAAAAACAGCGACTATTCCATTCAACAGAACCTCCCAGATCTGATCCTGGAGGGTGACGGCTCCAGGCCAGACCCTGCTACTTCGATATCCCCTTTTCTAGACTTTAAGAGCAACTGTGGCAGAAACTCTGCATTTCTTCGGAACGCAGAAATGTCCGGCATTGATCACCTCATTATTTGAAAATGGCAACGCTTAAATATATCTTATAGACAACCTTGGGTTTCATCAAAAATTCATCACCGCCACTGGTTATGGCACGCTTACCTCCTTGTTCCCCTCTCCAGGCTGTGGGAAGATTGGAAACTTCAGTGCCTCAAACACGGCTAAGCAATCACTTCAGGCCTGTAGCTATACATGTGACGATTCTATGCAACTCTGATTTCACGCACTTCCGCAATTAAATACGAACCTGAGCAAGGTCTATCCATTATCAGAGTAACATCTAACTTCATATGCAACAACAGCCACAATAGAGAACTGATTTTTTCATAAATAAAAAGTTGGGGCAAACAGTTAGAAAATCCAGTACAATTTCTACTGAACGTACTATACCAGTACTAGAAGTCAACAGAGAACTGTTCCAAAGGAGTGATTCTCCTTTTTCTGGAGTAAAGGGAAGAAAAGTGGTTTAGCTCCCACATTAATAAACCAGTAAAGCAACTGCACGTACTAACATTCACACGTTGTTTGACAATCACAATGTTCTACACCTGCTAGTCCAGGCTTAGTGCCAGCAGAAAAACACAAACAAAGCTAAAAAAAAAAATTGTCACAGTGTGCTTTTTCTGTAAGTGTTGAACCCTTGTTCTAAGAAATAGTTGTGATATGAAACAGGAACAGGATGATATCACATTGAGGTCAAGTCCAATGTCATTTTTCCCTCTAAGTTCTTATGAGACGTGGACTCCTAGCTGGTTTTGAGTAAATATACGCTAATGAGAGATATAAAAATCTGTTTCTGAAAACCCAGCAGATGCGTGAACTGAGTGCAAAAAAGGCAAATCAGTAAAAGGAAAAACACTCTGAACATGTCCCGATTTCCACATTTAGAAACTAGGTCTTTAAACCATCTGCTCCCTGGGAATCTCAAAATACTGAACCTTAGCGGACACTTGTCATGGTCCGGTACGGCTTGCTTTTTTGGCACTTCCACAGGAACAAATAAAGCAAATCTCGGAGAACGCTGTGTCTCGCTAGTAACGGTTTCAGAAAACTGCACCAGAGAATGTTATGTCACTATTCAAAAATTAAAGTAAAAGCTTCTGTACTATTCTGTGCTTCTGCACCTGAACAGTGAGACCCAGTTCAAAGATGCTGACACCTGACAAGAGGGTGGAAGCACACTTATTGGCAGAAATAATCCAGTTTTATCTCACAAGGTGCTACCTAGATATATACACAGACCATAGATATATACACCCTTCCAGTAAGCAGAGGGTAAGGCTCGTTCCTTGACGTATACCCAAAACCCTTGCCTACTCCACATCTCCATTTGTACGGTGAGTACCTAGGGTGAAGGGCTCTCTGTAGCCCTTGTCTCTCTGAACAGCGTAATTGCAAAAGGAATGGGAACCCCATGAAAGAGGGAGAAGACAGAGATGGACATGCCTAGAAATAACCGACCTCAGCATCCCGGGGAGGCACCAGCCCTTAAGCTGCACAGAAAAACTCTGTTCCTTTGCTTTAATACTCCGCTGGTTGACTCCACTCCAGTCACCTCCAAGGGGGCCACTAAGCAGCTTTAGACCTGGAGTCAAAACTGGGGATACCCTATTCGTCTAGAAACCAGCTATCAGCACACAAGGTAACAACAAACACTTTACCCTGTTTTTTCTGCATTACACCAATACAGTGACAGTTAGTCACGCCGAAACTGCTAGAGTCTTTTGTCACAGAAAAAATAATTGTTTATTTAACACGTTCATAAGAAGTATGGGTAGTGGGAAGAGCAACACCAACTCCTAAGGCCAAGAATTTTTGCTGAGAACTATAGTAACATTTCCTCAGACAGTACATGTTACCTTCAAAAATTATCCTTTTAAACATAAAAAAGTAATAAATTTTTTTTTTTTTGGAAGAATGGAACGAAGGAGACAAGGATGGAAGGAGAGAAGGATGGACAGAAGGACAGATAGGAGAGAAGGACGGACAGGAGCGCCCCTACCTGTTTGTGAACCTTTGTAAGCTGTTCCAGGTTGTTCTCAAGAAAGGAAATTTTCTGCTTCTGCGCAGCGCTTCCACCTCCGTCGTCGCTGTCAAGTTCAACGCTCTGCACAGAGAGTTGCAGCATTCAGCAAAGCCAGGCAGCAACTCAAGAGGAAGCTCAGGTCTTTTGTGAATTTAAGTTTCCCAAAGGCAGAAAAGTCTTCCAGAGCCCCAAATTCAAGAGAATTTATTTTACCTGTTCATTTGATATTTAAAAGCCACATTCCCTGCTACATAAAAAAGAAACTATTCTTACTGAACAGTTATGAGGGGATCCTGAATAGGAAAATCATAGATTTTAGTGGGTAAAACCCTGGTTTTCCACTCCTGGAAGACATTTTCATGTAATATGGGTTTTTAACCTTAAAAAAGTATAAAAACTCTTCCCCAAAACAACTCTAAAGAACTGAAAAGTGTTGCGAAGCCTATGACTTCATGCAGCTTCTGAATCTTCTTCAGCAGTTAAAAATACATTAATTCCTGCCAAACAATAATTTTCCCAGAAAAAGGCTGACTTGTCACAAGCCCATGGAAAGAAAGGGCTGCAGCATTCAGCGTAGCTTCAGTTAGTGCAAGTTATACTGAGTAATTTCTGGTACCCCTCAGTACCATCTTTAGAATTCTGTAACTGAACTGAACTGGATTAGTTCATTTTACTTAATCACCAAGACTTGTCCTTAACAAACTAGGACCAAATAAAAGCTAATAAACATCAGAACAGTTTTAATCTTATTATTCACTGTATTATTGAACATACAATATACTATTTTGTAACACCATGCACTAAAAGCTTCCAGCAAATCTCAGTACTGCAAAAAAAATAGGACTTTGGTTTAAAAGAGTCTTATAAGACTGATTTACAAGTTAAAAGTCTTACTTTTTTAACGCGGGTGGTGAGATCTTGCACAAACAGTTTGCGTAAGTTGTGAAGAGTCTGAAGTTCTCTTGCCTGGAATCAAAATAATAATAATTTTAAAAAAGCATAAACCAGTAACAGATAGTAGATACTCTGATGTAAAAATTCTCCTCAGATTTGAGCCAGCAGTAGGACTTCATTGTGATTTACTCATAGCGGTGTGCCCGCCTGTAGGTACAGGCAGCTCAGAGATAGGCAGTGCCCACCGCAGAGCTCTCGCACCTCCCAAGGTGTTCACCCCGCCAAAGCTACACTGGAAAATGTGTCAGCTCTGTCTTCGGGTGTGGGGAAACAACAGCAGCAAGCTGAAGTCTCCCAGGTTGGCCCCAGCTACGCACGTCTACAGACGTGAAAGATCTCTGCGTTCACTCTCCAGCAAGAGCATGCTTACTCACAGGCACTTTGGACATCTTAGTGCTTTTTAAGTTTTGGCAAAAATCCAGGCTTTCCCAGCTTTATTTGTATGAATCAACTTCTCAGGCTCAGTGAGATAATCACCTCACTGGAGGTGATATGAGGAATGGCAACCCTGCACCTACTCCCAGGAGGACAGAAGCACTGAACCATTTGCAGCAAAGGCAACTCTAAGGATAGGCAGTTCACCCCAATCCCACACCCCACCAAAGCCATGCTGAAGAGAACTGTCTGTCCAAAGTTAGCAAGAGCAACCTCAGCTTTTCCATTTCATGCTTATCTACTCTCAGACTGGAATTTAAATGAATCACTCAACAAGCTCCACCACAACACGGCTGGGCTTGATGATCTTACAGGTCTTTTCTAACCTTAATGATTCTATGAACTACAAGCTTTTCAACTTGAATTTTTTATCTTTATCACTCCAAAGAAAAAGGTAAAACCACCTAGCAACCAAAAAGAAGCAGCTTCCTTCAAGGACTACTAGAAATCATAGACTACAAGCACGGCTTCTCTACGTATGAGTGATGTGGTACCCAGAAGTGCCTCCAAGTCAAACCCCACTGCAGAGCAGAAGGCTCCCCCTTGGGTGCTGCCCCAGCAGACCCCCACCCCATAACCCCTTCTTTTGCTTCCTCACCAGTCTAGTGCTGGGCAGGAGAATGAGTCAAAGAAAAGCAGCAGCTGTGGTCCCACCAAAACCGTTCTTCATCCCTTCCTTCTCCAAGTAATCATGCAAACAACACGCACTGCCCGCGGAGCCCGATGCTCCCCATACCGATGGGCAGTGATGAGCCACACTGCCTGGCCTTTGATGGCTCGTCTTTTGCTGTTATTTGCTATGCTTGATTTTTAATTCCAGCCACAGTAATTATTAAAACTCCAACAACGTGAATAAAATTTTAATGTAAGACAGTTCAAAGATGTTTATTTAAAAATTAAAAAAATACCATCTGGGTTTCTGCAAGCTGACAGTATGGTACCGCCTAACTCTGATTTCCAGCTGCCTTACTCATTCGGCGCACAGGGCAAATCAAGTCTACATGCAAGCTCTGGAAGTATCTGACGAGTACAGTTCATAGCAGCTCTCTGCTATGTTGGTTAAATCTGTCCCTCGCATGAGTTTATTTTACCAAGGCTTATGGCTGGGGTAGCCGTCAGGAGCCAAATATGAAAGGACCCGAATAGTCCAGCTTCAGCAATGAAGTCCAACTGATCCTGAGGCCCCAATAAGCTTAATTTTTAAAGCATCGCACAGAGGAGAAAACGCTGGTTTTGAGTTAACAACCATGTTAACACTAGCAAAAATCACCGTATGATGCTCCTAAACCAGCTCTGGTTTTGACCAGATTCTGAGACCTTTGAGAACATGTGCGTATTTCACAGACAGACAAAAATGTAGCTCCCAAGAAAACTGCGCAGCAACAGCTTCAAGCCTGAAGCCATCCACCACAGACTGCACTTCTAACATTGCACGCACAATTTCCTCTCTCTCTGCAAGCTGTTACACTGCTCAAGTTAGAGGCAGGCATGCACCACCCAACTGTAGCTACACTGTTCAGTAAGCTGGTTATTTCAGGTGGTTTGAAGGAACAGGGACAGCAAAACAAAGAGTACTGGGAGACTTGTTGATAACAGCTTATTCACAGGAGGCAACAATAATAGTATTTAGTCTTAAATTTTAAAATTCAGTTTCATGATTTGGCAAAATGCACAAATTTAGCCCATTTTCTTGGGCATAGATACAAGTGTTTTAATAACACATCAGTGATGAAGACCTAGGGGAAAAAAGCTCCATAAAGCATGATGAAGACATACCACTGTTTCCTCCAGCCCCTTAAGATCTTCTCTTGCTTGTTCCCTTTTATCATTAAGCAATCTAGAAAGATGACAACATTAAACACAAATCAAAAATGCTGACGCCATATAAAACGGCAGAGAATCAATCAACATTCAGTTCGAGTAGAACATCTCCAGATGTGAGCAAATTGTACATCTCTTTGCATCTGTAATTAATTTGAGCGTCCCAAATATGCAGCTTCCAGTCACATGGAAAGGCTGAGCCACCACCTCCATTTTTTGTGCCCACACATGAAATTTTTATCTCCCATTTCCAGGAAAGGCTTTTACTCAGAGGTCTGATTTATTACTTAAAAAACAAACAAACAAAACCCCAAACCCTCCAACTTCTTTCTCGCTTGTTTTTGCTGTGCATTAAGGAAAGAGGGATTTAACACCTGCCATGCCATTGCATAAAATCAGAGCTCTAAAAAAAAATAAAAAAAAAAATTTCTGGCAAGTATCAAACCCACTATTGAAAAGCCTAAGATATAAAAATTTGAGTAGTTGGTGCACATTTATTAGTACGGCATGTTGGCTTTGTCACTGAAATGATCTTTTCAGAGTGAATATTTCCACACAAATGCCTCCCACTAGCACACTGCCTGTGGACACATTAAGGGATGCTACATTCAAGGGCACCAGATGAGAAAACTCTTGACTTACATGAGCTTTTCCAGTTTCATTTCTCTTTCCTGGTCCTCAATTTTTAATTTATCATAATCAGCACTCAGTTTCTCTTGTTCCAGTTGCAGCTTCTGATTCATACTAGAATGTGAAAGAAAAAAATCAGTGCAGCTTAGTCCTGAATCCCATAAACAAGGGTGCGTAAATCTCCGTAAACAAAACGGGTTTAGACAGAGAAAGCAAAGCTGTAACTCTCTACTGAAAAATTCTGAAAGCAATTAACCATAAAGAATCTGAGGAACAATAATTTAAAATACTGGCAAACTAAATTCCGTGGCTTGCTTCCTTGACCTGAAAGGACACAAACTGTTCTTGCAGTCTTTCTCATGTTTCTCATTTCCCCATTCTTAGTCTTTGGCCACACAATAAATCTGATGAACGAATGGACACCACATCAGGGTTGCCTACATTTCAGGAACACTGACAGAAAGCAGAGTACAGGAGCGAAGAGCTCCGTTTTTCTGGAGCATCTGTTCAGCAGAGTTACACTGCTGTGTCAGGAAGGAACATTGGGGATGCAAAAATGGGGCACGTTCGAGTCGCCCAGACTCGCAGAAGGTGTGTGGCAGGACTAGTTGCAACAAGCGGCCCTCAAAACCTTCATCCTTCAAAGTCTGTTCTCCTCCAAGCTTCTCGTACCTACCCACCTGCAGGTGTAACATTATTCTTTCTTTCCCCTCTCTATAATTTTATGGCCTTGTTAAAGCTCCAAAATAAAATATCAGGCACTATAATCCACTGTGCAAAGTAATTAGAGGGTTGGCTGTTGCATGTAAGGACACTACTTTCTGTAAGACACCAAAATACATAGACATCAATTGAAACTAACAACACCAACCCCAAACCATCCCTACAGTGTCACAGAACAGGACGGGAACAGAGAAAGCCATGGAGCGAGTGAACATACTCTCTGATTTCATCAATTATTTTCTGCTTCTCTTCAATTTCATCCCTCAGCCTGGACAGCTGCTTCTGGTGGGCTTCCCTGTGGCTCTCCATCTGCTGCTCCAGGGCCTTCTGCGGAGCACAAAAACCAGAGCCATACATGGAACAGAAATCCAGTCACACACAGCTGAGCTTCCTTCTTACGTGTCAGCTAAATCAACCGATCCTTCTGGGTTTGGGCGAAGCTGATCAAGTCAATTCAGGAATCTGCCTGGTAGATCTTTCTGTGATTACAAAACTGTGCATCTACTCATCCAAGCATTTAATTCAGATAGTTTTTAGCAACGGATGCACACCAATTTCTACTCATCTTCTTGCAAAAACTACCGCACGTGAAAGGCAGGGTCTTAGCATATCAAGTGCCAAGAATGACACTGGTTTTACCAGTCCTCTATTATTTCACCTGTTTATTCACCACGAAAATATGTGTACAGCTATACCTGTGACAGAAGTAAAACACGAAACATCCTCCCCCTCTCTGAGAATTGTTTATGCACAGCCATTATTGAAATTCTAGGATTAGGTATATCTCAAGCAGTAAGAAAAACTCAATGCATCTCTTTAGGTTGCTAATAAAAGATTTGCTTATTTTCTTCCAACTGTAAGGAAGAACTGTACAACTGTTTTAATAACTTAAACTTTTTACGATGGAGGTAAACGTTCTGAGGCTCACAAACCTCTGTCAGTACCCTTGCAAAAATATATTTTTCCTTTTATGCAATTTGCAACCCCATCAGAAACACAACTCCCACACCATTGCCTAACGTTTCTTCTTTGCATTCCAAAGGAAGAACAACATATCAGAAAACAGGTTTATATTTTCATTATTATTTCTAGGAGACAGTCATAACTCTTGCCAAACAATTTGGGAAAGTGGTCTGGCCTCTTCTTTTAATCAAGTTTTAGTACCTAAACTGTATTAACCCCAATAGTCTGACTCACTACTTAGCGAGCTGACTTTCAGCACAGTTCCACTGGCAAAAAATCAGAGTAACATCGAGGTGAATCAATATAATTTTTCAACCATATATACCAAAACTATCTCAAATGTGGACACAATGTACTGGCGCTTATATTTTGGTTCTCCCTTCGCGTGATTTGAGAAACGCAGGCATCTCCAGCGCAGCAAACACAGTCCACTGAACCCCTCTACTCTTTGAAGCTGGCTCAGCTTACAAACCGGTCTCAGCAGACGCGCTCACCTCAGAGGTTCAGACTGTAACTTACTTTTTTCCATCATCTGGTCAACAACCTCAGTACCAGCAAGTTCTCTAATTTCACACTGCGAAGGTCGCTCAATGACACAAGGTCAGGGTTTCTAACAGAGGAGGGAAGTGTTTTCTAAAAGCACGCAGCGTGTACAGGAAGACAAAATTACACCCCAATTACCAGCTTAATGAATGATTTTGCTGAGAAAAACCCTCCAAAATTGCAGCACGCCACACTACCTTCATCTCCTCGGCGTCCTGAAGCCGGGTCAGATGCTCCTTCTCCTTATCCTTGAAACTGACCTCGTGCATTTTTTCTGTTTAAAGTTGGAGACAGTTGAGAATAAACCGCACAGTTCCAGGACATGCTACATCCAGCCATTACTAAAAAAAAACCCCACCAGTTTCTCTTTTCGGAGGGGGCAGCAGGATCACGGGAGACAGCTTTGGAGGGGCAGAAACAGCCATGGTTTCACGGAATCATAGAATCACTAAGGTTGGAAAAGATCATCAAGTCCAGCCATCAACCCAACACCCCCATGCCTGCTAAACCATGTCCCGAAGTGCCACATCCACACATTTTTTGAACCCCTCCAGGGATGGGGACCCCACCACTGCCCTGGGCAGCCTGCTACTTCCCTGAGCAGCCTGTTTGCAGTACCCAAGCTGCGACCACACTGCCCAGACCCCCTCTTCCTTTACTAGCAGGCCCCATTGTTTTCAGCACACCCAGCACCTTTCCAACCCACCCTTGTCTCCTCGTATCCTACATATAGCAATCCTCCTTGTCCCCTTTCGCTTTCTGCTGGGAAATGGTGCCTCCAGAACCAGGACATTTGTTATGAGTGGGGTAGGAAAATTAGCAGATAGAATAAAAATTTTATTCTAAAAAATGCAGGAGATGTTTTTAAAAAAAAAAAATAAAAAAAAAAATCTCGTCACCACCTGCTGCTCCTGCAGTGAGAGAAGATCCCTTGTGCAGAAATCCAGAACAATGCTAAGGCTACTAGGTCACGTTGTAATTACACGTAAAACAGGAGCTTAGCAATGCTAGAAGAATTGTTTTGGATACACATTTTCCACATTAAATCAGAAGGAGAAAAAACAGCAATGCTTAAAATGAAGTCAGCTGGATCCTAGGAACCAGGAATGAGACCCCTTTTACTGACCCCAAGGGAAGCAGCTTCCTTTTGAATGGGGCAGGTCATTTGCCAGAGGGACCGCAGAAAATAGACGGATATCCAAGAATTTCACAGAACAGAGATTTAGCAAGATTGATTGGTGCTGTTTGGCTAAAGTAATTGTTCCAGTTTTTTCTTTCTCATATCATTAAAGCACTAGGTGAAGCTTGTCATGAAGTTTTTTATTCTTTTGAAAAGTTAAGTTGCTCTGCATTTTGTGAGGGAACTAGGCTGAAAAGGATAATCCTGGTTTTATCTGAAGTGTGATGTACTACAAGGAAGTGCAACGTGTTAAATATTTTGAACCACAGTTCTGTGTCTTCACCACAAAATACCAAGCAGACAACAAAATGCTGTAGGACTACTGTACCTACGAAACTACAGTCAACACTGAACTGTCTAAGATACAGCTGGGAAAGGAAATGACAACCACGAGACCCAGCGTTGTACCTTGAGCACGTAACTTGGCAAGTTCTTCATTGAGAGAGTCCTGGGACTCTTCCAGCTGCCTTCTCTTCTGCTCCATGTTTTGCATGTAGTCTGTAAGGGACTTGATCTTTGCTTCATGCTTTAAAGACAAAGGAGATAGCAATGAGATGTGAGTACCACAGCTTGTTACCTAGGAATTCAGGTACTGTCCTACAAAAAGGAGGAAAAATAGAAAGCTCTCCACATCCAGAGCTGGTGACTAGAAGAAAATACAGCAAAAGATCTGAGAAAGAGCTAATGGACCAAAGCAGCCTGCGTTTTTAAAGGTCACGTTTATTACCCCAAGACATACACTGAACAGCACAGACAGTAACTCCAAAACGTCACGGGAAGCTCATGACTCGGTGTTGAACAAACAGCAGCAGCTTTCCAAAACCAGCTGAACACTGGGCTTCTGCGGTGCCTGCCTGGGTGCTTCAACCTGCGGAAGCTCACATAGACTTTCCCCAGCCATCCTGATGATTTGTTTCTTGCTAACATCCCTTTGAGCTAGAAGGGTTTATGCTTAAATAGCAAAGAAGAATGTATGGAAAATATATTAAAAAAAAAGAAATTTTCTAAGTCGAAGTAAAATTAAGATATTTTCTGGGAATTGTTACGTCCTGTTTATGTGCCACTGAAGCACTCATAGTTCACTGTTCTTAAAGTTCACCTCCCCAGAGAGGGGTTGAGACCTCTAGGTTGGTGCTACTGTAAAGATCAGACCTAGAAAGAAGTAATCCTCAGCAGGAACTAAAACAGCTCAGACCCTCCTGGCCCCCGGGTCTCCAGAAAGGGAAGGGCGCGTGCCCGAGTTGCACATTTTGGGCAATAAGTCCTCCAACAGATTCCTAAACCTGACAAGAAATTTAGTCAATTCCCAGCTTGGCTACAAATGTTCTGGCTCCAAAATGGAGACTCTTGGTCTGGTACACAGCAGCGATGCACCATTTTATGGGTCAGCTTAACACCGTAACTGCACAGCCCTGTGATACGGCATCGCCATTGGTAGCAACAGGCCTCCAGCTTCAGACTGAGCTTGCAAGGCTTGATCCCTCTGAGCTCTTCCTGACCTGCCTTGAAGCTTTGCTTTGCTTTTCCTTGGTGGCTTTACAGATAAGGTGCCTTTGCCCATAAACAAAATTTTGAGCACAAAACCACCCGGCTTCTTCCCACAGACGGGCCTCAATGTGCACCCAGTTGTAGAACCTGCAAAACGCCAAGGCAAGGTGATCACCCACTTAAGAGTATTTCTACTTGGTTTCTTGACCACGTGAACATACAGAAGTCTCTCGAATCCTAACCCTCCAGTCTTCTGTAAGCATGTACTGAGGACACCAGTTAGGTCATGCCTGTGAAGAGCTGAGCACTGAAGCTCTCCGAGTCTCCGGCGTGACCACAGCGTAAGAGGACAAAAACCAATGTTGCAGATGCAGCTGGGCTGCCTTCCGCTCACTCCTTCACTGGGTCAGTGCAAGCCAACACCACGGCTGATGGAGGCTGTCCCACCACCAAGACCTTTCGTCCCAGCTCTGTGGTCCTGCTCCTCTCCTGCCAGCAGCAGCGTGCACTCAGCCGCCTTGCGAGTCAACCCTCCATCTGCTTTACTAACGCAAGTTCCCAAGGAGAGGGAGCAGCACCAGTTGGCAGGATGGCTTCCTTCAGCGGCCATGCCAGCCAGGGTCTGCTTTAAGACAGGATGAAAAGTATAGTTCTTCCTTCGCTTTTTTGGACAGACAATAACCTCGGGACTCCAGCCTCCTATAATACTAAGAAGCACGCTCCCAGCTACAGCTTTACTAAGTAGAACTAAATGAAAACATTCAAGCTGCAGGACAAGAGGCTATCCTTGCCCTAGATTTTCTTAGACGAACCGATAGCAAATAAAATACAGTAAACCATATGGTCTCCTCCCCTTCACACGTCCACTTCAAAGCTGCTGAGCATGTCGAAGCGGATCAGTCCCCTCTCCTGCAGCAGGCTGCGGCAAGCATTGCTGCTTGTAACCGCCACCCGCTGTGAAGCCCTCCTACCATCTGGATTTCTATCTTATACAGTAATGTTTTCCATAACGTATTGTTTTATGTATTGCGACCTAGCTATGTTGGTAGCACACTAACAGACCAGATACGGGTGATCTCCAAATGTTTTGCTAGTGAACCATAGAATCACTGCTTCCCTTCTCAAGTCGCTTTTAAAGTGAAGGTACAAGATACAAATTCACGCCGAGGAAATCATTCCGAGGAGGATTCTCAGTATTATGTCATAGAACACATTCTGAGATCTACAGCAGGACCCGATCTTGCCACAGAATGTGCTGAAAAACACTGAGGGGGAGGAATGGGAGAAGAGAGAAAAAACAATAAAATGGGCAAGAGAAACACCACTCCGCTCCCTCAAGTCTCATTTCTCACTCCTAGCACACACATTTCACACGGAAGGAGGCCTCATCAAACCTTGCTGCAATGAGACAGGGAAGGAAGAAACGTACCTGTGAAATGAGGAGCTGGCAAGCTGCAAGCTCCCTCTCGCTGGCGTTCATCTTCCTGTTGGAGTCTATCTGGGCGCTCTCCAGCTGCTTGCTGCGGTTGACCAGGGACTTCACCTCTGACTTCATCTTGCTGATGTAGAGCCGTGCCATGGTGAACTCCTCCTCAATCACCCCGTTCACATCTGCTAACTAAGCACACGGAAGATTGCAATCCTGAAGGTGTGGCTGTCACAGGTAAGTCAGTGCAAAGCAGCCTTCCTGCTGTCAAACTCTTGTCTAGAGCGAGGAAGCCTCTGTGAAAGCACAGCAGCCCTCAAGGAGCACCCACAGACCTCCAGGTCACCTTTAAACACGTTATACCACGCTGTTTCTTACAGCCTTCACTGATCAGCTGCAAAAGTGAGAAATTAAGGCTTGTGCTCACAGTGTGCTTCATCAGTTTAGTGGTTCAACATCTAAAGTAATCGAGCCCGCCATCGCGGCAGGAGCGTATTTTAGAGAAATCTTCTCATGTCAACAGCACAGGAAATTTTTTCTTCTTTCAAACTGCTAAAAGCTGAACTTCATTTTCAAAGAAGTCCTTAAAGAAGTCACCTCTTGAAGGGTTGCGCTTCTTGAATAAGGAGCTGTTAAGACAGACATAGGTCTGGAAATCTCACCTGGCAGGAAAGAAATGATCCCTCTCATCTCTAAATATTAGTACCATTCTATTTATACATCATTTCCTCCCCTGGTTTAACATGGTGCCTTTTATTTGTATGTCTTTCTCTTCATGATTTTTCTTCAAATACTCAATCCATGTAACCCCCTGCCGAGCCGTGAAGGTTCTCCTTGAGCGAGCATATGGCCAGCAACTTCAGCTGCTTCTCACCTTTCCCTCAGCACCACCAAGGGGCAGGCAACATGTGCCGTATCTTCTCGCAACAGCCTAAAAAAATGCGACTGCTTCCAAACCTCTCGGTCTGGTCTGAAATAGACACACTTCGAGAAGATGCTAATTGCCAACAAATTTGGAATTATTCTTCTATAAGCTTCTCAATCTGGCCTTATTTACACTGACAGCTGTCCTGTAAAATGCTGACATCTTAGTTACCATAAAAATTTTTTTCAAGCAGCCTCTGCCTCCATTTTCCAAGATTTCCTGTTACAGTTCCTATTGCAATGGCCACCAGAGGCTGCTGCAACATCTAGCAAAGTCTGGGCTTGCAGTCCCGGCATCTGCATAACCACATCAGACCACAGGGATCCTGTCCTCTGCAGTAAGAGCGGGCTGGAGCATCTGCTGACCTCAGGGAGCGTTAGCAGGGTATCAATGACTCTCGGAGCCAGCTCAAAGCACTCCAGCCACGCAGTCGCACTTTTAGCTTGGAAAGTTCAGGAAAGTTCATCGCTCCAAAACTGAGAAGTGAGCCAAAAGCAAAAAAGTGGAGTGCATTGCAAGGCATTTATGTACATCTCTAAAATTAATTTCTTACCCAGTTTTAGCAATTGCTATTTTTCATGTGGTTAAATGGACAGATGACAGTAACATCACCAGGAAGATCTTCCAGGCCATGACCAGCTTCATAGCATCATGGAATGATTCCATCAGAGATGTTTCATTTAGTAACAACCCTACAAATCTCTTCTCTGAGGCTTAGCATTTTGTTCATCTACACCACGAGAAGCGTGACAAAATGAGCAGCTACCTCCTCCACCGTGTCTGTAAATCCAAGGGCCAGACAGAATGCAAATTTCAAAGCAAAGCTGGACAAAATTTGCACCACCTCCAGGCACATTCAGATACCAAAGTTCCTGCTGTTTCAACCACCGTCACTCCTATTCTTCCCTTCTTACTTCAGAGGAAAATGATCCTCTGCATTTTTTCCTCTATATAGGTCATTAGTCAATACCCAAAAGTTAAGCTGGTCTTACCATCGTGTAATTATTTCTGTGGTATCTACTGCAAATTCAGCAGTGCTGGAAATCAGTAATTTTAAAGCACCTTGTGTTCAGAAACACACACAAAAGCGTGGGCTCTTTGACGAAGCCAGCCGCTGTTGAAAGGGAATCAACACCAGCAGGCAGAAAACACAATTTCCCTGCAGATCTTTTCATTTGGGTGTCCTGGACGGCCATCAGTACAGACCTCTGGCTTTGAGAACTGGTCACCTTCAGCTCCACAAGAGTTTTACGACAAACTTCAAACAGAAAGGTAGCCACTCAGAAGCAAAATCTCACTGATAAAGACTCTTCAGATTCTGGAAACATGGGGTCATGCCACATAAATGTGGTAATTATGTGCACAGACACCGACCATCTCTGACCCAGACAAGATCTCTTCAGCGTTCTACTCCATGCTCTAGCCAGGATTTAAGCAGCAGCGTCCTGGGAGCAGGGCTCCTGTATCACACATATCCCACGCCAAGTATTTTTACATTGCAGGAGGTGCGGGATGCAAGCAACAAAGATAGCCAACTTACTGTTTTAACATCGTTAGTACCAATGATTCCTCCAATCTCTCCCAGGTCCTTCAGCAGCAAGTTCAAGATTTCTGTGGCTCTCTTCTTCTGATGGTTACTGAGCTCCTGCAACTGGCCCAGCTCCCTCTGGGTCGCCGTCAGGGTGCTCTGAAAAGGTTTAAAAGCAAAAGTTACCCTCCCCTCCTCAGTTCTTCTGACACATCTAGGTTAGATGGTATTGTCTTGCATTTTCCCCGAACACGCCTGCTGGCTCGAGGTGCCGACGCGTACAATTCCACCTTGCCATAATCCCCTTTCACAACTCACTTGCTAACGAGGCTACTTTAGATCTATTAAACGTAGTAAATCCTGTAAGAATCTGATTTGCATAATACGTGTCAAAGAAGGTTAATCACAGAGAAACAGGTATAAAAGGACATAAACCTCATTTTTTTTTTCAAACAGATTTCATAGTAATCTGTTTTACTGCAGCGGGTAACAAAGTCTTCCATGAAAACAGACTTTTTAACAACAGCTTCCTCAGCTTGTGCAAGGAATTGAGGAACAAGGATGTATTAAGGTAGTACGCCAATCTTGGTTTTTCTCAGACCAGATTTTTTCCTTAAGACACATCAGCTGAAAAAGCTGATTTTTTTGTTTTCTGATTCCTTCCTTGAGGTCCCCTGACTCTGTATAAAATCCCTGCCCCACAGCACAGAGTCCAGAAAAACACTAAACGCTGCAATTTGCGTGAAGCAGATTTTCACATCTTTCTTGGCATAATGCACTTTTTAAATAACCAAAACACAGAATGGCCAGTTCTCACATTCAGCTCAGCTGCAGCTGCGGTGTGCAAAATACAGGGCGCTTGTAACAGAGCCACAATCTGCCACCAGCTTCCACAGAGCAGTTTCTGAATTATCTAAATTTTATTGTTTAATTAAGACAGAAGAGAGAGGGGAGCATCAGCAAATATAGATCTTTTAACAGCTTCCCTGCTACTCCAATTTTTAAACTGCATAATGACATACTTGGCAGCAGTATCTGAAAGATCCCTGAAATGGCACAGAACCCCTCTGGAAATCTTTAGTGGAAGAGCAGAGTTGGGGGAGAGGAGTGAATCAGCCCTATAAACCGCTTGCTCTTACGCTCTTCTGTGCCAGCTCGTCAGCCAGCTGCTCGTTGGCTCTTGTTTTGTCCTCCACCTCTTGGGATTTCTGGTCATAATTGACAGCTAACTCTTCCAGGGCTTGAAGGACCTCTTTCACTTCATCTTTTGCTGCTTCGTTCTCAATTTGAAGACGGGTCAGCTCCTCTTGAATCTTCTCATAATCTCTCCTGGTAGAGGCCAAAAGCTGGAAGCAGATATCACAGAGGTGTTAGGTCACCCAAGAACTCATTCAAAAGACAACACTGAAAAGGGCAAAACCAGACAAGGACAGAAAGCAAGTGTGAGCACACCAGCGTGCATCCAAGAGAAAGAAAGCAGGAGAGAAGAGATCCTGCTACTCTACCAGAAACAGCATCAGCTTCAGCATCAATCTATCTGAAGAAAACAAAAAAGGCTCTGAACTTCAATGAAGAGAAAAATCTTAATCAAATCCTACTGTAACACAAGACTGAGGCAGAGGCATTTATTTTAAACAGTATCCTAGGTCCTAATGAGTTTTCTGCCCTCAATCCAATGCTCCAGCTAGGACCAAAAAATACCACAAAGTAAAATGCTCAAACACAGCCTCGCAGCTTTGAAGTGAACCAAGTAAAAACGCTCTCTGAGGTCTCTCAAAGATCTTGCAGCGTTAGAGGAATATTTTGATAAGCAAACCTATGATGGTTATTCTTGGTTATCATCTGAAGCCTGATGCTTAAAGACAGATTAGCTACTTGTATTTGCTGAGGCAAAATATGAACTAAAGCAGAAAATACAGACTTCACACACACTAGTGAGCATTTCCAATTTGTAAAACTCGTTAAATTTATGCTTTGCACGCTACTAATAGAGATGTTGAAGTTTCAGTGACAGTGGTGATACAAGAGGTCAGCTGCAGGGTCTGATCCCTTGCCCTTGCACCACTCCATCTTCATTCAGATATTAAAGTCTCGAAAATTCAGATATCAGGTTCTTGGCACAAAACCAGACTCAACAGCAGCCCTATACTGCAGAATGATGTGAAAATAAATAAAAGGTACCACTGAACGTTTTTTGCTAGTATCGCACTTTTGAGAATAATAACTAAATCAGGACTTCACATTGCATAAAAACATAAAACACAGAATAACAGCATACCAAACCAGTGCATGAGATACAAGAAGGCATACATGCTCAACCTAACAGCAAACTTTGAACGTTCATTGACAGAACTCACTTATTTCCAAGCCTTCCCATGTATGGATTAGCATAACGTTACTCTGCTGCAGCTTTCTTGAACAGGAGAACCAAACCTGCGCTCCTGAAGTGTGCTGGGTGGACTTCTCCCGACCTGCCCCACCACTGCCCACGGCCTCTTGGGCCGTGAAGAAGCTGAGCGTGAGACCCCATGCAAAACAGAAACACCTCTCTAAAACGGACCACCTAAAAGGAGAATGTCAGAGAAGACGCTGCTTTTTTTGGCTCAGAGTGCTAATGGAAAATAGGAAACCAAGCAGGCAGCTTCAGACACTGGCACGTGCCCAAAGTGCCGAAGAGAGGATTCAGATGTAAGGAAAATTTATCTCGCTGGTAATGCCGCAGCCTCAGAAGTGCACTCACGTTACGGAAAAACCCACTGAACTGCCAAAGCCAGATGGCATGTAAATATTTAAACAACAAAATAGCTTAAAATAATCTTTCTACTAAACACAGATGGAACTATTATTTACATTTACTTAAGAAATTTTCTGTGTGAATATTACTGTGACTTCAAGTAAAAGGAAGTGTTATATATCACTGAGATCATCAACACAGCTCCCCAGAAGATTCTTGTTGATATAACGTGGAAAAATATACCAAGATTTAAAAAAGCTATTAATAACACATTATACCAATCAGCTGCAAACAAAGGGAAGGAGACGATGGCTGCAGCAGGTCGCAGATCCATTCACGCACACAAGGGTGGAAGAATCCGAATCCCCCCCAAAACACACACCCAAAGGAACAGCCAGCGATGAAAAGGTACTAAAAGATAACAGTATCAGCACAATGCCATCTGCAGCAGGCCTTAGATTTGTAATTAACCTGCTAGCTTAATCAAGCAGAAAAAGAGTGCTCTGGCTAATTAGGGGGAAGCAGAGCGAGGCAGCTGCCCCGCAGCACGTCTATCACGGAGCCAGTCACAGCTCTCGGAGAGAACAGGTACATCGCTCCCGCAGCCCAGGTGAAGCCTGCGTGTGGAAGACAAAATCATGAAAAATGAATTCCATTCCCTTAAAGAAGGAAACAAAAGCAATGCATTAGCTTTCAAACGTAAGCGATGGACAAGCTTCTCAGACGAACCAGCTAAACCTTCTGAGCAAGCGGTGCAACGCCAGCTGCTGAGATTTCAGTAAGTCAGCAAAGCTAGACTAGAATATGTGAAAAAAAGGGGGAAAAGTGGTCTGTCAGGCAAGGATTAGGGGCCACGGAAAACTTGATTCATCTTCCAGATGCAATATTGATTATGGAACACAGAGAGAGTGGGGAATAAGCCAGCGTACAGCACGCTCCCAAACACCTAACACAAAGAAAGGAATACGCATCACCCAAAAAATAAGACACAAGAAAAACCATGAGGGTAAAACAAGCTTTAGATGAAAACACTGATGTAAAAAAGCTAGGAGAAGTGAGATGGCATAAATAACACACATCAGAAAATAACGTTGCTGAGAATGCCTAAAATTCTGTTACATTTGTACAGCCACGGACATGAGCAGCACGCAATACAGAGTAATAAAAAAGAAGTTTTGGCAAGAGAATGAAGAGCTTAATCACGGAGCAGAAAAAAGCTGGTCAGTCCTGCAGCGAGGCTGAGTCCCCAAAGGCGGCAGGTAAGTCAGGAGTGACGAGCAACAGACAATTTTCATACGTTGTTCTCTCCCTGGTAAGGAGCTAAACCTTCGAAACCCTTTCTGAGAGCTTGGATAAGGATTGAGACAGACAGAATAATTTTTCTGTTACCAGAGAGGTTTCACACCCCAAAAAAGCAGCCAGCACAATGCTGTACTCCAGCTGAAGGGGCTCGGGCAGCTGGGAGAGGCACGGTCCTAGAGACTTCCGGCAGCGTTGCGCGCAAAGGGAGACCAACGTTTCGGAACACCAATGATGGGTGAACTCCCACACCGGGATTATATCCTTGGTCTGAAGGGTCCTTCTCCAGTTTCCCACAGACTGAAAACCAGCACAAAACCATCTTCTAAGAAATATCACAGCAGCATTTGGGGAACTCGGTGATTTGGTGTTATTGCCAGATTTTGCACCTTCAAAACCTCTCGTAAACACATGACAGATAAGGAAATGACTTGACTGTAAGTTTAGTGATCATATTCCCAATTTGAAAACAACAAACATTCCTTTTACAGACAGACACGATATAAAATGTTTAAAGTGAGCAATCCAAGGTTTTAAAGCAAATCTGTGGCAGCACCAATAATCAGCTTTTCAGTCTCTCAGATTTCTCTCAATACTGGCTCTAATGACCAAAATAATGAACATCAGTAGTTTATTACCAGGAGTAATGTTTATACCGTCGAACTAGGAAATCTGTAATTACCTGCAGTCCACAGTGTTGGGATATCTGGAAGGACACAGTCATACTGAAAAACACATTTGAAGAGAAAAATACTGGCCATGCTCCTACCTTGGTACCTCCAGCGTCACCTCCCAGCAGGATGGTATGCTATTCTCGGGAGTTAGCAAGGCTTAATGCTCTTCTGAGAATATTGTGAAATTTGAAGGTTAAACCTAGCTGTGACACAGGTTTCTCTTACCTATTGCATTTTAGTCAGTTAATATGATCATATCTAGCCAACAGCTGTGACAGAATTACTAAACAAGGGCCTCATCAGCAAAATAGAAGGGGTTTTTTTTAATTTGTTCACTTCTTTACCTCCTCTTGATCCAGCATTTGTTGCTTTAGTTTTTCAGCCAACTGGCTCTGCTGGTTGATTTCATCATCCTGCAACGAAAGAGGGTTGCAGATTTTTAGTTTCTTTTCACAGTTCTCGTTTGGTCACTTTTATTTCCCCTTTCTAGAAAAGAAGGAAGAATAACGCCATAGCAAACCTTGTGCTCGTTTGAGTGGTATGAGAGGAGAGAAAAATACACATCACAGAGCTACGCACTAAAAACAGGGCATACATGGAGTTGTCTCTAGTACATCCCAAAGCAGAGGCGTCCCTGAGGGTAAAGAATCACAGAATGGTCGGGGTTGGAAGGGACCTCTGTGGATCATCTAGTCCAGCCCCACAAAGAAGACACTGATGTGGTCAGAGTTGCACCTTACAACTTGCAGGAGACTTTTCCAACACAGGTGATGTTCTATAGATGTACAAATACATACACACCCTCTCCCTCTCTTACTCTGACCCTAGATTTCAGCTAAGGAGAGATCTTTAGAGCCAGGTTTATTAACCGACTACAATTTACAGCTAGCTCTGAATCGCACTTATGAAAGAGGAAGCTGAACCCACACCACAGAACTTGGACCCCTCAACTGCAGAATTTGTATTTTCCTACTCCATCACAGCCCTTTAAGAAAACACTGCCAGGCAACACACAGCCAGGCATCCAATTTTACTGGCAATTCAACTCCCTTGTTAGACAGCATCCTCGTGGGCAGGAACTGCTCTTCAGTACAGAAGAGAGACGATGGTGGTCTCCCCTGTAGAAGCCCTTCCTGCAAAACGCCATGGAAGGCACCCCAAGCACAGCCCCTGACCAGGTCCATCACTGCTCCTGTGACGGACAGCCTTCCCTAAAGCACTCACCAACGATTAACGGTTGCTTTTTACCCTATCAGAGTCAACTGATCTTTCGTGTTTCACTGACAAGCGCGCTCATAGATTGATTTCTGATGGCACACACAGCTATCAAGTAGAACATATCGAATCAAAGTAGGATATGTTGAATCACTTGCTAAAATTAAAATAGTCCCAGATACAGCATAAGAATGGTCAATACTGTAACAAGTTCTAACTGGCGATATTTTGGTTTTGTTTTGGGGGTCAAATACCTTCTCATTTCTTATAGTACTGCAGTAATGCACCAAATTCTGGTTCCTGTGCGTTCTGGTGTAAAACTCAAACCTGCTGCCAGTTCCCTCACAAATAATTCAATGGGCTTTGCTACTTTTGTTGAGGGAAAGTGAAAGAACGACTGGCTTTTTTTCTTTTTCTAATCAATACGCAAAAGCTAGAGACTGCTACCAGGAATGTGTTCTCCATCACAGAAAAGCTGTAATTTCTTTAAAGACCTTAACTGCTATATTGAATGCCATCAACCTACTGCTGCGCGCAGCGAGACTGCAGAGAGACCTCAGGCACATCAGGGGCGAGGCTTAAACACAACTATCCGCTCCCTCCCTCGGTACGCAGAAACAGCCAGACTTTCTTATTCACACACAAGGAAAAAGTGGGCTTTCTTCTGGTATTTTCCTGCTAATTACAATCGTAAAGTTAACATGAAGTTTTGACTCATGATTAAAGCTACCCTGAAAAATTTCGCTAGACAGCCTTTCAAGCTGTTCTCGTCCATAACGGTCAATGGCTTTAGTCTGCCTTTTTGTCTCCACTTCTTCTCTTCAGACACGCCAAAGCTGTTAATGGCAAGTGCTCAGTAAATGTCTTGCTGATAGCTTGAAGTGCCAAGGATGTATTTCAAGCTGTGCAAATAAATAAATAAATAAGCCACCTGCACTCCAGGCAGTGTTCACAGCGAGAACACCACCAGCAAGAGACCCCCAAGGGATGGTTATATGTTTTCCTTAAAATTCTAATACACAATAAATATATATATAAAAATATTAAGATACAGGCTCCCTTTTTGTTTCTCCTGTGACTCCAAGATGACGTTACAGTTTGCTGAGGGATTTTACAGCAATCACTGAAGAAAAGGAGTGCTGAAAAGCCTGTACTGAGCCCTTAAAAGGCAAACTTGGCTCCAGTTTGCCCCCAGACACTACCTGCAGAGGGAACAGAGGCAGATAGCTGACATGGCAGGACACGAACTGGTTTTACGCAGTGATAGTGTTTTGAATTTTGAGATATTTTCCAGTTCACAGTGCTCAAGAAATACAGAGACACCCACCCATTTGGGCTTAGTTATCCATCTACACCCAGCGAATGGAGTCAAACCAGATGTTCACACCTTATCATCCAGCTGTCGGTAGAGACTGGCGATCTCCTCATCGTATTTCTGCTTCTCCTCCGTCGAGATGCTGGCAACAACCGGTGTGATGTTGTCAATAATCGGGGTGTTATCACAAGGCTCCAGGTTCTTCTGGTCCTTTGCGCTGATCTGTTCATCTTCAGGCACAGCTTCTCCTGCAGGCACACAACCCGTGGTCACAACAATCCAAGAGAGCGCGCGCTGCCCAAAACCACGGACATCCTACGACAGTCCTTCACAGAGAGGGACTCGGCAAAGCAAAGCAGGGCTGTGTCCAGCTG
>Ga0065711_1004233_pt1 | contig 27737 bp, 22 predicted proteins | sample Hoacrofraction12_FD_59098 | JGI IMG/M metagenome (GOLD analysis project Ga0065711, IMG submission 59098) | Hoatzin crop microbial communities from Cojedes, Venezuela - Epithelial fraction 12 v2 (version 2) | ecosystem: Host-associated > Birds > Digestive system > Esophagus > Crop | place...
ATTGAGGTGCTGCAGTGTGTCCAGAGAAGGGCAACGAAGCTGGTGAGGAGTCTGGAGAACAAGTCTTCCAAGAAGCGACTGAAGGAACTGGGGCTGTTTAGTCTGGAAAAGAGGAGGCTGAGGGGGGACCTTATTGCTCTCTACAACTACATGAAAGGAGGTTGTAGTGAGGCAGGTGTTGATCTCTTCTCCCAGGTAACTAGCGATAAGACAAGAGGCAATGGCCTTAAGTTGCATCAGGGGAGATTTATATTAGGTATTAAGAAGAATTTCTTTACTGAAAGAGTGGTCAGGCATTGGAACAGGATGCCCAGGGAGGTGGTGGAGTCACCATCGCTGGAGGTGTTTAAAAAACGTGTAGATGTGGCACTTCAGGTTTAGTAGGCATGGTGGTGTTGGGTGGATGGTTGGTATCTATGACCTTAGAGGTCTTTTCCAGCCTATGATTCTGTGATACTCTTGATTAGTTTAGCTGATGTGATCTAAGGGGAAAGTTTCCTAACTGTGATGTGATGATTGTCTTTGTTCCAGCAAGGGTAAAACTGAAAGAACTCATGCAAAACCCAATGAGCAGAGGCAGACTTTCTGATTACTGAAAAGGAAAAAAAGTTTTGCCCTCCCTGGGCAACCTCACACTTTAAGCTAAAGAGCAGGACTGCTCTTTGTAACTTCAGTGATGCATGAGAGGTTGTCTTGTCCTGTACATCGTGTCTGTCTTGTCCGTTCTTCACTGCCTGGAGTTGTAAAAATAGGTATGTGGGGATGACACCAAAGGGTCAGTTTGTCTCCAGCAATGGTCAGTAGCACATGGTTACAGAAGGTATGTAGGACTTGGCACTCATGGCCCTTCGCAGCTTCTAGCAGTCAGCAGCGTATGGATTTCTTGGGCTGGAAATTGCATATAGATTATTGTGCTTAGTAGACAGTAACAGACCTTTGCTTCCATGGGTTCATAAAACATCTGCTTTGTGAACATGTTTAAACTCCTTTGAATTAATTTCTAGTTTGGCCTCTACAGCATCCTGTGGCATAAGTTCCACGATTTAATTAAAAGCTGTCTGAAAAAGTCCTTCCTTAGGTCATTACAAAAATGCTACCTGATAATTTTTTGTTCTTCTGTGGCAAGAAATAGTGAATAATTTTTGCCTTCACCTTCTTCACCCTATCTACGATTTTATAGACCTCTTTCATACTTTTTCTACCAACACAAACACATGCAGAGTCTTTTCTGGTCACCAAGAGGAGGATAAAATGGAATGCAAAAACATCTGGAATACAAGTGGCTACATGCCACCTAGTTAAAGCAAGATGGTTGTCCATAACTATTTGTGTAGATGTCTGTGTAAAGGGAAATTATAAAAACAAGAAAGCTCTGTTACCTTTATTGATTAATGAAGACAGAGCAAAGAAACGATATATTTAAACTCCAGTGAGACTAGGTAGGGGAAACAGGACAAAAAGTCCTAGCCTCTGTTTCCAAACAGGCTAGCTGTGGAACAAGTTTAGGACCAAGACAGCCAAGTTTGGACTAGATGTTTCCAACTGAGGAATGTGGTGGATAATAATAAAGTCCATTAGAAGTGGCTTCCAGCCCAAAGGGGATAATAAATGCAAGATTACAGTTGCCTCCTGAAAACAAAGCTGGTACTGCACTCAGAAACACAGGTGTTAATGAAATGCATCAAAACTAAAAATATTTTAGAAGCAAATGTGCCAAAATGTCAGAATCAGCTGGCGAAAAATAAGTAAAGGCATTAAAATCAAGTGCATTTGTTGCGGGAGGTAAGTGAGTAACCTCATCTTCAGAAGAGCCTAATACAAAATCTCTCAGAAACATTTGCCTCTGGTTTTGTTTAAAGGGATATGCTTAAGCACCGTTAACTTACAGTTCTACGCTTTTGTTTGCGCAAGTGAAAGCAACATATGTTATTTTACGAACTGCCAGACATCACGGCAGAGAAGTGAGCTCCCACGGTGCAGAGTGTATGGGGTTCCAGTGCTACCAAAAAGTACTGCTGAAAAAAGATGAAGGGAAGGACAACCACCTTTCAGGGCATCTCCTGTCTCGTTCAGTGCACAAATCCCACCGCATCCATAAAATACCCAGAATCTGAAATGCTGCAACCTAAAGAAAGGGTCTCAAGGAGCTGAGGATGCAGACCTCAGCATTTTTGAGGTACCACAGTGCTGTAGCTGCTGCAGTTCATCTTGGGTGTTTTCAGATTCATTTCTGTAACAGATTGTTCGTCCCTGAAAAAATATCCAAATATCCAGAGCAGACTTGGATCTGAACATTATAGACTGCTCATTCAAAATAACTCTAATGGATTGCTTTTGCTAACTTAGCATGACACCAACCTTTGGACTTTCTTTCAGTTCTCATTCCTTTTCAGCTTATTTGTGGAAACTTGTAATTAGATTTTCCTTTTCCTCCTTCTCCCCCCACCCCAGCTGATAAAGTGCCATAAATCCTGGACATCATCCATGAGTGCAGTCATTTATGAATTTTGCTATTTTTTGCACATTGCACCATATGTAAGACAAACTAACTTAGAGGCACAGTTTCTTATTCCTGGCATGCAGGAGAGTCACTGAGAGATATCATATGGTCTCCTGGCAAAAGTACAAAGTGGCTCTTGTTGTTTGATCTACTGTCTTAAACTTAAATGCAAAATCTGATAATTGGGTCAGGCAGGAGAAGAACCTTACTAATAAAGCTCTTTTCATTTCCTTTTCCTATATTTCCTCTTTTCATCTTTTCTCTCTCCCTTTCTGAGTTGGTCCGAGGAGCTGGAATCAGCTGTTAGCAAAAGGGTTAGCAGTGGAGCTTGGCTTATGGAATTTCATCTTCTCCCCCAAATCCCCTTCTGTCTGTCATCCTTCAGCACGCGCTGTTCTCTCGGCTGCCCTGCCAGTGGATTCGCTTGCTCTCCAGGGTTTGCTATGAATGTTTTGTCAGAAATGTCTCAGTCTTTACAAAACCTGAATCACTGAATGCGTGGTAAACATTCTCCTAAATGATCACCTCTTTAAAACCAAAAATGGTCTAGCAATCTCCTCTTCACCTAGGAATCTCTTTCATGCTATTTTTAACAAAGATAGAGGTTTGTACTCCCCAGGATGGATGCATAAACTAAAGGGACACTGAACTTTCTTCGCAAGATGAACATCTCCATAATATAAGAAGCTGAGACCTAAGCACTCACTCAGCTGACTGACTTTGTAAGCAGCAAATAAAGCACATTTGCTCTCTGCTAAGGACAGCACAGCAGGAACTTTTCGTGGTCAGTTTAAGGAATGGAATTAGATACTTGATGGTTGCCTATGTAATTAGGTTGGCTGTATTTTCCCTCCATGATTTTGCCTAAATTTCATGAAAAAAAATGAAATCTGAATTTTGAAAGAAAAGCCTATGTGCTTTAAAAAAGCCCTAGAGCTTCTGAAGCAGTCAGATGCCTGTGCCCTGTGCCTCTGCAGCGAGCAGGCGTCTGGCATGTGAGGGCTCTGTCTGCAGCCTCGTCTGCTGGGCGGCCACTGCTGCGATCCACCAGCCGGGCACGTCTGCCGCAGAAGGGCTTTTGGAGCACACGTGCAAGGGTTGCATGAGCCAGCGGTTGTTGGCCAGGAGTGGCTGAGTAAGAGCATTTTAATTGATCGCTAAGCCCCAGCTATAGCATGCTTAGCATGCAGGAAGCCCAGCAGGGCTTCCAGACCTACGAAAATGATCAGGTTTACTACAATAAGAACTCTTGTTCAACTTGCTGTGCTCTTGGACCCGTGACTTTCCTCCACGTCTCCCTTCTGGGAGGCTTGGGAATTCTCAAGGCAGAAAACAAATTTGATATTTGATGAAAGACCAAAGTAGGGACATTTCTCCTCAAGTGCTGACCACAAACACAGAAGCTCCCCAGCTATGATCAGGAAAAGTACTCCAAAAGATGTTTCTCTCTAGGCAGTTAGGTACAGAGCAGGAGTGGTTTTGTGGGTATAGCTGTACCTGCTCTCAAAACTGCATCTTGGCTGATGTATTTACGGGAGCAATTGCCCACCTGAAGTCCTGACAAACCAAATTGGCTTGCTGATTAAGAATTCCTAAATAACTCCTAGGACAGAAACTCAGCTGATTGAAAAAAAAAAAAAAACAAACCACAAAGCAAAGCAAAACACTTTAGAAAACACATGTTAAATAATATGTATTGGAAGAGGATATTTTTAGCAAAGATCAGCCGCACTACATTTTCACTGTGCATTCCAAGTTCAGCCTTAAATACTGTGTCTTGGTCTGTAGAAGAGACACTTGAGCAGCTGGGCAATTTCATAGAAGAAAACATCAAGAGCCAGCAAGTACAGAACACATTAGCAGAGAAATAAAATTAAAAAGATACGTGCTGAAGATGGAACTCAGGAAGAATATCAGGTTTTGCAAATGTTAAAAAAGAGGGCAGAATAATAATGCAAGGGGCTCAGAGTAATTTTTACTTGTTCCCAAAACATTTTTTTTCTGCATTTCTCGTTTGGAGAAGATTAAACAAACTCTAACGGCAAGGCGATAAGAACACATGGAAGGACTGTCAGCAGGGCTTCTGGGTTATTTTTACTTCTGGCAGATGTAGGAGGGCTCAGTTCCTAGTCCGTTTCGTGTGATGACTTAGACCTTTGCAGGTTTGAATATTTGAGCTGGGGGCCAGCTCCTTATCTTTGAAAATTATCTTGCCTTTTGTCATTTGGGCTTATTGTGCTATTATTAACCTCTCCTCAGTTTGGAAGAGGCATTATTGGCAAGAAAAGCAGCATATTGCCAAAGCAAACAGATCCAGTTGCTGTCTATAAATGCACACTTATAGGCAAGGAACATCACTGATGAGCTTGGGCCAGACCCTGCACGTGACCCTGGTGACCCTCAAGCACTAAGACCAATGCTGCAGACCAGAACAACCCTTCTGGGGGCTGCTTTCCCCAGGACATGCCCCTGTCTCTGCAGCTCAGCTCCCCAGGAGTTGCGTGGGATGCCCAGAGCCGCCTGTGCCTGAGCACCAGCTGCTTGATTTTTTTTCTCTGTGGCCACAGGCACGGGGCTTGGTGGCTCAAAGGAGCGTTTGAGGATACCATAGGCTGGAGCAGGACAGTGGCTTCTCGCACTGTCACATGAACATCACTTGTCCAACCCCACAGTCTCTCCTGGTGCTCAGTGAAGTGAAAAGTCGCCGGGCGGTGAGGCAGAAGGGCAGTGCCGTCGTGGCTCCTTCCACCCAGCAGCAGTCGGCTGGGCTGCAGCCGCTGCACCAGCCGTCACAGGGAGAGAGAGAAGGAGAGGCAACGAAAAGTCTTGGCTGTATGAAATCTGCCAGGAGTTGCACAGCTTCAATTATAACTGGCTTGTGTTGTTGGGTTTGTCTTCCTATCTTTTTTATTATTATTGCTATTGTTTTTATTCCAGATTCACTGATGCAGTATTTAATTCTACCCAGAACTTCCTTTGTTTGGCTCCTTCTTGCATGCTGGCTGAAGATTGCCCAAACTTTTCACTTGCCTGTGTTTACTAGCTGACTTAAAAAAAAAAAAGTTTTACTTGAAAGGGCAGAAGCAGTAACAGTGTTGTTTTAGTTCAAAAATAAATGTGAACGAAACTACTTCTGACAGTTAACAAATATGAAATACACTTAACTTCTGGGCTATTAAACAAGAGCAGCAAAATGTTCCCAGCAGTTGCTTAATGCAATTACTTGATTAGAGAAAGGCATTTCATTTCCTAACCGCTACAAGAATAAGCAATATAGCTGTCAATAATTTTGCAGTGAGGGCTGAGGGCTGGTGGTCAGCCTTAGACCACATCTTTGCATGGTCATTAGCGCATATCCATCAATGCACCCAGCAAAGCCCTAAGATTCTTAAGGGATTTCAGCAGTATGCGAATGACCTTTTCTTTCATCAGTTTCCAGGATGTTTTTCATTACTGAATATGCAGCACATCATAATGTTTTACATCAATCCTCCATTTAAGTCATATCATGTTATTCTGAGACAGCCTATGATTTTGGCTGCCTTTTGCATTAAAGAGTTGATGTGTAAGTGGGGTGGTTTCCACCCAGAAAGCACCATCAATGGGCTGCAAGACCTTGTAGGTGGTAGTGCTTGTACAAAATATATATTCTGTCAGGACAAAGAGGGATTTGTCTTTTCTGTGACTTGTGTTGCAGTAAGCGACTAAAGAAGAGGTGGTAGTCAATCAGACGGCGTTGTGCTCAGCTCCCGGGGCAAAGTCAATCCATTTCTGACTCACTTACGCAGTTCTGAGGGCAAAACTGACTCCATCCCAAAAAGACAGCTTTTAATCCCCTGTAATGTCTGCTAGTAGGCAAGGGTGGACTTCTATTTTGCATTTTAGTGTGATCAGGATTACAGCTCTGCAGGGCATCTCCCAGCCATCCCCACCACACTGTGATGCATCTCATGGAGGGGTCTCAGCAAGCATGAGCTGGCTCCCTGTCTGCTGAGATAAAACTGGAAGACGGGGTCCAGGGGATTCAGGTACATGTGCTGGCCACTGAAGGGCCCAGGCTAGCCTCCAGCAAACGTCTCTCAAACACAAATAGCATGGCTGCCAGGTCTACAGCAGCAACAGTTTCTCTCTGCACACCTACCGCTGTTGCTCAGGACTACTTGTTCTGCGAAGACATCCAGAGCATGTGCCTCTCAGGTTAAAGACCTGTCGGAGCACTGTGTGGCGGTGGGCCGCAGCAAAAGCATTCCTTATTTTTCTTTCGGTCACAGCGTCTGCAGCCCAATCCAGCACAAGAGCTGGGTGCTGGTAGACGCACAATGAGGGTCATCTCTGCCGTGAAGAGCCAAAGTCCACGTGGCTACAAATACATGCACACATGAAAACAGTGGCATCCCTTTGTTTAAAACCAGGCTTCGTAGGCAACTATGGGGTGGCAGGGCTGACTAGTCCACAGCCAGAAGGGGCTGTTCACATTTCTGTGCTCCCTGTGGTCTGAAAGGCAGGAACAGTTTTGTTTCCGTAAAAGATGGAATAGTTTCCCTCATTCATCAGTCTTACTTGAGCTGTATTTATAAATACATTCTGTCTGTGTTATTGAACGAGACGTCATGACCATGTGTTCAAAATTACAAGTGTGAACTCATAGTGTTCTGTTGTACATAAATATTGTCTGTCACATTGTCATTCCTCAGCTTTATATTGGCACCTTTAAACTCATTTGTGGTATAGACAATAACGCTTCCTTTTAGGGGGCTGGGTCCTGAGCTGAGTGATACAATGCATGGATTTATTGAGAGGATGGCACAGAATTAAAGGCAGGTTTCTGTCTCAAGCTCCAGGTCACACAGTGCAGAAGGAAATAGCCAGATCTGCTGTAAACTCTCCACCTTGCTGAACTCTATCATGACTTAAGTCATTCATCCAAACCAGCTGCATGACTTATGAATTTTAGGGTTAATTTCTACATGTAAAAAAAAAAAAGCAAAGCCCTGTGCAAAAAGACAAAAAAAAAAAAGAGAGAAAAATATTGCAGAAAAATTAAAATCCTAAAACATACCGATTTAGGTTGGTGCAAAATATTTTTGTTCTACCTGAATGTAAATGTTTCACTTTGGGTTTGGTTTAGCATTGTTTTATAACTTTTTATTTCTATTTTTTTAATGTAGACTAGTCTTCGAACAAACAAGCAAACAAAGATTACCAAAATAAAGAGTCAAAATATTCATTTTAAAAGTACCCTAGTGCAGTTTTTAAAAAAATCTCATTTAGAAAATGTCAAAATGAAATTAATTGCTTCAGAATAGTTTACCTAATTTTCTGGACTGAATTTATGTGACTTTTTAATGCAAATACATGAACTGTAGTTTGTCCCCCTGAAATACCAACTTTCACTGGAGAAAAATGTCTCCACCTCTGCTCAGAACTTTTCCATGTTGATTCCAGAATTGGGGGTATTGCCTGCATTTCTGCATCCTCCTGCACATCAGCACTGAGAAGACCAATTTTTTTCCCTTTGCCATCTCTCTCTAGTATTAAGGTTTCAACTCGACTCCCCTTTAGATACTTTTCAAGCAGAGCTTTTCTCAGCCAAGCCAATGTACGTGATACAGTTTAGCTTTTGCTAGGAATTGGGAGGTTTTCAGTGTTAGGACTACTACTTCTCGCGTTTTGGAGAGATGTGAATTCAAGAAGGCATCTGTTCACAGATTATTAGTAATTCACTTGCTAACTTAGTTTATAAGATTGTTAGCGTGCAGCTGCATGCAGAAAGCCTGCGTCCATCAGCAGAGAGTTAGTGGTACTACAGCTGACTTCTCTGCCCGTGCTTTTCACTCTCCTGCCTCTCCTACCAGTGACTGAATTACTTCAAACTGGGTTCAGCCTGACACGAGGAAATCGGGAGCAGCTCTGTTGCATTCAGCGTGCTGACAGAGCGAGTGCTAATGAGCGGGGGGGGGTGTGTGTGCAACATTAGACATGGAAAAGCAAAATTCCCTCTGCTGGAACAGCAGGAAAATCCACAGTGTTGGGACTGCTCAGCCCCCAGTCAGCCTCTGGTGTGGCCCAGCGCACTCACCCGTTACCTTACCACACACGGGAGCTGCTTTCTAATTTTACTTCAAAAGGAATTTGAGCATATGCATTATCATAGTTGGGGAAAAACAGACTCCAGAAGTGCTTCCCTTGATGTGTTATTCATTCTCTTACTTGGTGTATCGAGGGCAAAATTGTCTCTCCTTTCTGATCCTGAGCATAGATGAAAAGGGAAAAAACTTCCTGTATTTGCTGTTTGCATTTTTGGGATCCAGCCTTTACGCACACGTACACAACAGTAATGCTTTCAACCTGTAGCTGTGAAAATTTCTGCGTGTTTGTAAACAAATTAACACAGCACTCATTTCTTTAGAAAAGTGATGTTTGTAATTGCAGTTCTGCCTACAAAATGTGACTGAGCTGAGCTGAGTGGTCTGCCGAGACTGGATAGTAGCCTTTGCATTTGATAACCTAGAGCCAGATATTGCACTGGTAGCAAAGTGTCTGGGTTTTTATCTGTCCAGTTCCTGGGCCTGCAAGTAGTTTACCTGCATGAGCAATTTCTCCGAGTTTTCTCTTATACATCGGTTTTATGATATCAAACCCCTGTCTTGCATTCATCACTGGGTGCCACTCTTCACATGAAACCAGTGGGCAGTTTAGGCTTGTGAAGTATTTTTTCCTCTTAATCTTTTTAGAAGCTCTGCAATGTTATCATAGGCTTCAGTTTCTCTTTTTCTATCTTTCTGGGTGTGTACATATCCATATATATCTGTGTGTGTATACATATATATATGTAAAACATGGTTGTGTAAGTTTGCGTACACAAAACCACCTATGTGCAATGCAATACATTTTTCATCTGAAATTATAAAACACAACTGCCACAACGATTCTTACATCTTGTAAAAGGAAACCGTACCCTAGGAGCCTGAATTCCACGTTTCTATATCTTACGTACTTCGTCAGCCATTTCCATTGCAAATATGAAACGTGTCGTGTCAGCGAATGTGAGGAGAGGCGCTTACTTTCCAAATCCCATACCTGGATATTGCACACTGCAGCAGCACAGTGACGGTGCGTTAGAAGCACTGGAATATAAAGCTGATTGTAAGGTGGAAAGTCATTCCTCATGTGAACAAAAAAAATGCCTTTTTTTTTTTTTTTTAGAGGTGTTTTTCTGAAGGAATAGCCCCTCAGTTTCTGAAGCTGGGGGTCTTTCGGGCGGCGCTGTTCGGCTCCGTTACATCCGCCTGGCCCCCGGCCCCGTGTTTTGGCTGTGCGGGGAGACCTCTCTTGTCCCCAAGCATCCCACAGCGCGATGCTTTTGGAAGTGCTGCGCCTGGTGCACCCACTCGCTCGCCCCTTTCAAGCCCAGCCCATTCCAATTTAGTTCTCTTTAATCTCTGCCTCTCAGCCGGTGGGCGTGTGGGGAAGCCTCCTAAACACGGACCACGGGGTGCACGTCTCCTCCGGCTGCCCACAATGCCTGCCTCGACGCCCCTGAAAAACCTGGGCAAGGGAGGCCGGCATGCCGCTGGCCTCAAAAGTTGGCATCTCCCTGCCCCTTCTTTGGCCACCCTGTCCCGGGCGCAACCCCTGTGGCCCCCCGGCTCCTCCCGGCCCCTCCACAGCCACCGGGCTACGGGAGGCTGGGTGCTCGCCCCAGCCCCAGCTGCTCTAGCATATACATATATACATCTAGGAGGCGGATTGTCGCTTTAGGAGGAGGAAGGAGGAAAAAAAACTACCACTTGGGTAGCATGATGAAGCAGAGCAAGTGAGGAGAGAAAGAGTAGGGGGAGAGGGGAGAGGAAACAAACTGGAAAGCTCACATGAGGCAATGCAATTGCATGTCAGAGCAAGGGCTTTGATGTTGGCGGAGGAGATTAAATGTCCACATAAAGGACTGGACCCGGGTGGTCTGCGCTGTTTCCTCTCACGTGCGCGGCGGTGTGACAATTGCTTTTCAAACATCAGAAATTTATCACCTTCTAAACCAGAACCTAAAAAAGAAGGAAAAAAAAAAAAGAAAAAAAAAGAAGACATCAAAGCGGGAGGGCTTCTGGGCAGGGTCCGAGCACGGTGCGGGTTCATGTGTCGCACAGTCCCCCAGCTTCCCAGCGACGGCGCGGTACGGCGCTTCTGGGGATGGAGCAGAAACGCAGCTGCAGCGTCAGGCAGAAAAAATGCCACTGTCGAGGCCCCCGCATGGTGACGTGTCCTGAAGGGAAAGGTCACCAGCAGTGAGTTATTCTTCCCAGATCCCCTGTGCTGGGCTCCCAGGCTTTCACCAGCACACACTCCTGAAATGACACAGGAGCTGCTAGAAACCGGAGCGACCCGGAGTAGCATCACTTATGTGTGTTCTCACCTGGGCTCCCTTGCACAGGGCAGCACCTTCCAGCACAGCACTTAAGAGACTTCCAGATTTTAAACATGTTCTTAAACCATATCGCCTCTGCAAAACCTTAGCACATTATTTATTTTCTCATTTACGTGATTTGTTAAGTTTCAGCCAGAGCCCCTGCCAGTTTCTCAGCAGGTCTTGAGATGTGAACTGCAACCTTATGAACCACTCCCCATAAGAAAGGTTTTATAAGACTATTATTATTATTATTATTCCTGAGTGCAGCTAGTTAGGAAAGTTAACATTGTAGATGGAGGCAATCAAAAGTCTTTACTGCTTAAGGTTTAACAAAATATACAGAAATATACAGAGCATCTAGTGCTCATGTTTTGCCCCTTTGGTGTCATTGCTGTAGGCGACAGCTTAAAATACAGTCTCGTGCTTCAGTATGCTAAATATGGCCTAAAGAAACCCATGGAGGTAAACAGGAAAATTTTGATTGATGTTAGTGGGCTTTGGATCAAGCCTAAAAACATGAAAGAATGTACCACAAGTGACAAACTGCAAACTCTCCTAACTAGGGTACTGGAGGCTGAGGCTTTTGCCAATGAGGTTGAAGTTTGAACTTGCAGTAATTTGGCTAATGTGGTTTCTATGCATTTTCTGCTGCAGTCAGCATTTTTATTCTGCTCTGATTATAGATGCCTTTGCGATTTTTAAAGACTTGGGTAGAGTTTTTATGCACTGAATAAATACAGAATAGTATTTACTGTTATTCCCTCAAACATTTTTACTCCAGTTTTTTGTTCTGTTCTTTTTTCTTCTGCACAAATTTTTCTGCAATCTGTAATTTTCTGTGACAATCAGTAATCTTAACATTGACGTATATTTTGACAGAGGCAAAAAGAGGAAGTATTTCAATTCAGAAAGGTAGTGTAGTAAAAATCTGGTTGATTTTTGATGCCAGAAAAAAAATATCCTACAGATTAAACTGAACTGTGGAATCCAGCCAGACACTTCAGGCTTTGTCAGGAAAATGTATGTGCACTAAGCATGCCACATGCACAGCACTTAAAATGAATACGCTAAAATTGTGCCTGAAAAAAATTGCATTGATACATATGCACCTCATCTATTTCAGGTTAATAAACTCATTTGAAAATGTAACTCATGTAATTTAATCCTACTGTATTTTCTGTTATTAAGTCCTGGTTACTAAGCTTTCACTCCCTACGCAGCCCTAAACCCCTACTTTCAGTCTCCACTTGCTCTGCTTAGACCCTAAGTCTTCAATACTGAGGAGTTTCTCTTCACTAAAACAGAAAGCAAGTGAATGAGGTGGCGAAGGTGAAATTGCTTCATTTATGGTAAAAGCACTACGGACAAGTGAATGGAGCGTGGTTACTGTGGTAATTAGTTCACATTTGTGTCACCCTTACAAGGAAAGTTTGCAAATCTCCCTAACAATAACACAAGCAGTGAAGGCTTGGTCATACTTGCAAAGAAAATATTTGAGTCTGTTTGATGTATGAGCTCTAAAGCTTCCCTCTCTCTCTCTTTCTGGTATCTCTAGAATGGATAAGATAATTGTATTGTGTGGTTCAAAATACTGAACATAAATCAAAGGATTTAGCATAGTTTTGTAGGACACAGAGACAGTCTTAGCTTACTAAGCTTAAGTTACAGCATATGTTTTTCATTAAAGAATCCAATCCCTGATCTTCATAAAAAAACACCAAAAATCATTGTCTATAACAAAACATCAAACAATAAAATTATCATTAGCTTTCTAGACCATTACGAAATGAGAATCCCTACATTAATCTTACTGCTATTTGGTTTTACTAAAGTGACCTTCAAAAAGAGTTGGGGTGAAGAAAGCAGTGAGGCATTTGCAGCAGAGCAGACAGCCTGACATTTAAGAGAATTCTCCAGTTTTACTGTAATCAACATAACATCACACATGCAGAAGTAATGATTTTAAGAGTAAGTCTGGGAGATAAAAAGGTCTGTTGCTCAGAGGAAAGATCTTGAAAACACTTAAGAAAATGTCCAGACCGTAACGGAAAACATACTGGATCATCATAAGACAGGGAAGTCAGCAAATAAAAGCATATTGGCAAAAATAATTTGTGAAGAGCATACGGGTAGAGGCATGTCCGCTTTGGGGCAGCTCTGTGAACAAAAATAATTCCTTTACAAGTCACCTGCAAGGCTCTGATGATTTTCCCAAATGAAATGTATAAAACACAAAAAGCAGCTACTTCTGGCTGGAAGTGCTGCAGGGAGGGGAAGGAGGAATTGTTAGTCCGACGGCGAAGAGGCGAAGGACTGTGAGGCAGTAGGACTGAGCCCGTGCACCAGCTCTCATCGCCCTCACTGAGGAGCCAAAGGGGCTCAGGTGCCAAACTTGGACAGCTCAGCTTGTGCTGCCAGAAGCTTGGAAAGTTTTAAAAAGCCACACGGCTGCTCTGGCGGTGGCTCTTCCCTCTTGCAGTCACCCTGGTTTGGCCCCCTCCCCCTTGGGGAGGACCAAGGGGCCCGGGTGGGTGGCAGGGAGGATGCCAAGGGGGGTGTCAGGCATGCCATCACATGTCCAGGGGTGAGAGCAAAGCCCACAGACCGCTACTGAAGGGTCAGCCGGCCCCGGCCCCCCGGAAAGCCCCCAGGCAGGGTACGTCGGCGCCTCTGAACTTGGTGCAAACAGCTTCCACTGCGGTGCCCTTGGCTTTATTTCTGACTTTGTTATTTGTTGCTTCTGATTATTTTTGGTTACTAATGGATATATACAATAAAATACAGTTATTTTGTGGTGTTTACATAGCTCTAATTCAGAACACATTTAACAAGGACATTCAAGGACAGGTGAACACTTAGCACATGGCAGACCACATGTTGCTTTTTCCTTTCATCTGAAGGATTTGGAGCCTAAGCTAGAGTGGATCCTGCTATTATTAATTATATCCCAGATCATTAAAGTCCATTCTGCACTCCCAACTGATCGGCTTTCCCGGACATCCTTTCCAGGCATCCATGCTACCCTGAGCACACCCAGCTATTTGGTGTTGTGGGGATGCAGTGAAAGCCAAGAGGAGTCTGCTGGGGGGGCACTCCCTGGATGCGAATGCTCCGCTGCCCATCACCTCGAGCTGGGGGTACGTTGCAGAAACGTTTGTGTGGGTGAACCTGACTGAGAAGGTCATGCACACCGTAGTGGAGAGATGGTTTTGTTACCTGCAGCTGAGACTGCATTCATTCGCATAAACCAGGCAAAGGCCGTACCCATGGAAGAGTCCTCTGGGTTCGGAGTCAGGCGTGGGGTTTTGCTAGGGCTTCTGCGTGGATCTTGAAGAAACCATGAGTTTGTGACAGGACATCACACTGGGCTCGTAGGGCTCCTGCCCCTGCCCTCTCCCTGCAGGCTGCTGGGTAATTCGTTCTTCCTCAGGTTAAAAAGCGCTCGTGTTCCACCTCAGATGTGGTTTTACCTATATGGTGCTTCCAAATTCTCTGTGATCAGAAACACTCAACAAAATTCTTTCGGATGAAAAGAGCTATGTAAAGGAAAACAGTATTGTGTACACTGCTAATATAGCGGGCAAAGGATCTTTAAATTTGCAAAAAGGTAAATAACGAGGTGTTGAAAATCCCACTTATATTGGCCCAAGTTGTTCGTAGGACATAAAGCAATAACAAACTTGCATACCAGTATAAAATTTGCATATGGGAAGAAGCAAAGCTGAACAAAATATTCAAGAATTTACAGCAGTGTTTTGGAGCCAACATTATTATAAGATGTAGTTCCAGAGAAGTACAGTTCAGGGCTGTCAGCTTTTTTTAATTTATTCATTAATTTGGGAAAGAAGATGGACATGCACAGCTTCAATCCAGACTGAGGAAACAAGAGCTCACACTATGAAGGCACCACTTTTTTTTTCCAGCATTCAACAAAAATCTGCTGGATCCAAAGTGGAACACGAGTGCAAAATAGATTATTGTCTCCTGGTTTTTTTTTTTTTTCACTTGTACAGCTAAATAAGAATAATTTTCCAAACAGAAATTTAATCCTGAATGATTTAAATAAAATCTAATTGCTTAGATATTAGACAGAACACAAACCAAATTCAGCCTTGGTATGTACAAACTTGCCTTGATTAATTCTACCTACTTGCTGAAAGGGCTGGGTTTGACTGCAACTTTTTTCCCCCATCATAATATTAAAAGTTGGTGTCGAGTGAATCTGAAAAGCTGTGCTAAGCTAATGGGAAGCAAATTCCCATTTTTGGCCTCATTTTTCTCCAGGCTTAAAAAGGGCTGAGAACGCTGCTGCGCATAAGATTTTCAAAAAACAGTTCCTAGCCCGAAAACAGCACTAAGAGAGTTTCAGCTCTGCAATATGAATAAATCCTGCTTGTCTTTGTACACTCGAGAAGCATTTACTTCCAAAAGTAGCTAAGCTTTTTGTTTTGTTCCTACGCTCTGATCCTATAAAGCATGATAAAATGTTGAACGTCTGCTGGAAATCATGCATCATTTACCCTCCGCAGCAGTCTTTGGGATTTCTGGGGTAATTGGCATTGTGCCTGTGGCTCTCTTTGTTGTTCCAGGCCTCCAGGTAAACAAAGAAAAAGATATCCGTGTGTGTGATAATGCCCACAAAGCACCCTGGTCACACGAATAAGTACTTCTGTGCCTTAAATTAATCCTCCACTTATATTCTATTCAAGAAAAGTGTCTTTGACTTTCATTGGTGGTGGGGGGGGGTTGGTGCTGGGATTTTTTGCAACGTTTGGCCAAATAGCATTGAAAGAACATCCCAAACAAAAAAATAGGAAGGAGGAGAGGAAACCTCACTTCACTGGCTCACACCCTGAGGAAGCTCCCGCTCACCTCGGCAGTGGGAACCACTTCTCAGTCTGCCCTTTGAAACTTCAGCTCTGATTCTGGGTTTCCCGCCTTCCCTTGGTGTCTGCTGCAGACGTAATATTTAAATTAAATTTATTGCATCTTCTCAAGTTTGAAATATGAAGGGGAGGCGAGGCGGGAGGAGAGAGGAAACCATTTGTCAAGAAGACTGAATCAAAGTGAAAGTGGTGTGTGCGCGCGCAGGAGGAGGCCAAGTTTGGCCTGATGTTTTTTATTTTGACTATTGGAAAATTTTGGTGAGATGTGGGCTTGGTGTGACATCTGTTTAGCTTTGGGGAGCTTGTACGTGTCTGTGTGTGTGTGCGCGCGCGTGTGTGGCAGGGACTGATGTCTTTCTTTGTACGAAGCTGCACAGTATCATATGGTGATATAAAACATGAACACCCACTTAGAAAACTCGTGCAGAGGCTGCTGGGGTATTTCATCTCTCTTTATTCTTGTGGGTTTAATTCATGGGACACACACACAAAAAGTCTTTTTTGTGATTAATAGAATGTTTAGGAAAGCCCTACACTGGTGATATTTTGTGAATCAATGGTCCAAAACTGCAATTTTTTTTGAGCTTCTGTAGGATGAACCCATTCTAACACATTCGTCTAGGGTCTGAAAAAATATGACAGCAGGCATCAAAGAATGGTGCTCCAGCTGATGTATCTGCCTGTCCCAGTCTGCTATTTGCCCTAAAAGCCGCGACATGCATGATTGGCAGAGGCACTGCCGCCATACAGCTCCCTATTTGAGTCACCCCTGGAAATCAGGCCACTGATTTTCTCTTCTCCTGAAGAGAAATGAGACAACACCCACGGGGTTTGTTTTGGGGCTTTTTTCTGCTTTCTCCATATTAACAGTCCCACTATTTGTTTATAAAATAAGGGGGCGGGGGGCTAACAAACCTATTTAAACAGAATTTATAGAATGTTGTGTACAACTCTGCTGCAAACAGAGCCTGATACTTCAAGGGTAATCAAGTGCCTGCAAACCAGCTTTTCCACCACTGCTGGCAATAATTAGCCATTCAGACTGCACTAAAAACTGCCTGAAGGCGGAGAGACATCACTGGTTTGGGGATTTGCTTCAAAAAAAAAAATCCATCAATATTTCTTTGCTGCTGTTTTGCTTTAATTTCGTTCCATTTTCTGTGGTGTCTATGTACAACCTGGAAATATGTGGTGCCCAAAGAGAACACTCAGCGTTTGTCAGTTTTGCAGGTACTAAGGCATTTAGTGTAGTTTCTATTTTTGTGTAAAATCCCAAACATCTGTTCCACAGGAGATGGGTTTGCTACCAAGCACTACTGTTAGATTTCTCGCCAACAACTTTCATTGCTTCATGTGGTTTGTGTTTTGTTCTTTAAACAGTTAATTGTGTTTTATTCTTTCTTCCATAAAAGCTAAATTTAGCCAAGATCTTCTCTAATCTGAAACATTTTATGGAAATGACAGCGTTGTTAAAAAAAGCATTCCGGGTAGAGATTACAAATGTATAAAATAAGTAAGCACAGTGTCCCTTACATCATATCTCTGTTCACCATTCCATATTTGATGATATGGGCAAAGGCTGTCAGAAATGGAGATCAAGTAGCCTACTACACATACACATGTGTATACTAGCACACTTACGCACAGGAATGGATGCACACGCACATACACACAGCGGTTTAAATGCTGCTTTCAGCAACTGGCCACTGATTCACTGAGCTCGAAGAGCAGCATCACAACCCAGCCGATGGGATTTACAAGAAAATTTTGTAGTATCTTCGCAGAGCAGGGCTGGAAGGGACCTACAGGAGGTCACTCCATCCGTTCCCTGTCCCTCGAAAGACCAGCTTCATCTTTATCATTGCTGACGAGTTTTTTTATAACCAGCCCATGGAGACACCCCGTATGGGAGATTGCACAGCTGATCTCTGCCGTAGCGAGGGTTTGCCGCTGCCCTGCACCCACCCGCATGCTCTGTGAGCACCCGGGGTGCATCCCAGGAGCTGCTGGACATGGAGCAGTGCTGCTGGGATGGGAGCCGCTCGGCAGAGCGGGCAGAGTGATCCCTGGCTTGTACAGCCCATCCCTGGTGCCAGAGGATCACGTAAGGGGGGGAGGAGTTGTGATATTCGTTGAAGTGGCATCAGGATTTCAGCCAGAACATATACGTTTGCTATAGGGACGCAAAAAATGGGGACAAACTCATAAAATATTGCCAAGAACACTGGCAGTCTTACTTATCTGCCCCTCAACTTTTATCAAAGTGGAAGATAAAGTCTGTTTACAAGAAACTGCTGAGAAATCAGTCTGTAGTGAGTGTGCTTAAAACAGGTCACCAGCTTTTGAAAACATTCAGCATCTGTATCTTAAGCTGACTCCTACGAGTTTTAAGTGTTTTCATTTTTCCCTGTATGTATGGATACAACTTAATGCCCCTGTCATCTCTAGGATGACAAAACAGACAGCAACAACTTTTGGCAAACAAAATGTGGGTCCCTGTAATTCAGCTCCATCAATGTGCCAGTTCTTCCTCCTTACGATCCCTGTGACTGACCTGCTGCCTTGCTGGTCAGACCACACAGCGCTAGGTTCAAGAAGCAGAAACTCAAGTGCTCTCATTACGAAACGTCAAGTACTTTCCATGCCGACCTCCAGCAAAACGTAAACGGGGAATATTCGTATGGAAAACCGTGGGCAGTCTGTGGCTATGTGTAACCTGAAAACCCTCTGTGGAGGAGGAGCAGTGCTCAGCCAGCATGGATCCTCCTGCCGGCCATCCTACACATAACGGCGGGGAGGTTGTATCTGGCTACCCGGTTCAGTAGCCATAGGTTTTTGGACTGCTCTACCTCGCGGCGAACACGGGGTGCTTCCCCATGAGGGAAAATGAGCATGGGGCGCTTCACCGTGAGGGCAACCAAACGAGGCCCCCACTCGATTTGCATGGCAGTTCAGCGGGCGCTGCCTGCTGCTGTTGCAGGTCCACGGGACACCCCACCACCTTCCAGCAAGGAAGGAGCTCAGAATATTTGTATGGCATTTGCATGGACCAGCAGAGAAAGGGATGCCTCTTGGGCTCTGGACCCGTCAAACACTGCCTGCCCTTGTTTGCTGGAGAAAGCAAAACCCTGACGGTGGTCACAGCAACAGCAAAATGCAGTAGGCAGAAAGCAGGCAGGGTTGTGCTGGACCTTGGCACCATGTTCTCCCCACCTGTGCTGGATTTTGCACAAATGTTCCCAGCAAGCTCATGAGGAGAGGTGGGGGGGAGGGGAGGAGGGGCGGGGCGCGGGAAAAAGGGAGCTAAATTTGCTTGCGTGGAGCAAAAGAGCCAGGGAAAAGCTCATCAAGGTGGCAGCTACTGTGTTGTGTCCCTGCTGTGACTGGAGGTGGGATCTGGTGGAGCTGGAGGCATCCCTGGCAGGTGGTGGAGAGGTGACCCCAGCTCCGGTGTCAGGCTCCCGCTTATGTCCTTGCACACAGCCCCCAGCAGGCAGCCTGTGCAGAGGGGGGGACCCTGCCCAAACACGGGGCCTTTCAGTCCTTCAAGGGAGTTTCAGGAGGCTGCAGCCATTTCTGGGGCCTGTGAAACACTGTAAAGGTCAGCACTGCTACTGGTTCGCTCCCTTGCTGATAATATTTTTTGATACCATCATTACTCTTTCCACACGAAAGGATAACGTCCTCTGTGCACTTGTAGCCTGCACACCTTGTTTCCTCATTTTTGAACTTTTGTATTTCACTGGTTCTTCAGGGATCTAGCAGCTTTAACCATCTGTCTTCAGCTCTATGGCCTTCAGCCATCACACAGATTTTGCTGAAAGACTCCAAGATTTCAGGGGCAATGGCTTTTCGTGCAGGGGAGTAATCTTCAGTCTCCCTTAGCAGGCACTCTTTAAACATCTAGCAATATTAATTGCTGTTCTGTGTGGAGCATCACCTGTATTGCGGAGTGCCAGCTGCCTAATGAAGAACTGCCATCAAAACATGCACCAGCTCCTGAACAGGGGCTGCACTGCCTGTGTCCAGCGCAGGAGGGAAAGGAGAGGGGCTAGACGCAGGGAAATATTTTTCTCTGATCCATATATAGCTTTTGTAACACTTTGTTGTTCTAAGTGGTTATACCTGTGTAGCAGGTACCAAAGGGTGACGATATCTGGAGGCAGAATTCAGGTCCATGACGTGCTTGACACCAGAGCACATCCTCCCATGTGCTTGCGTGCGGCTGTCCTCTCCTCAGGCAGCAGTACGGCCTCTAAACCGCTGGGTTCCCTTGCTTCAAAAGAGATATCGGTGCAATTCTGGGTGACTGTGGATATCATGGTGTGTTTCGTGGTTAGGGAGGTAGTTCAGCAATTTGAAATATGTATCTTTCACATCCAGGAATTAGGTTTCCCCTGCAACCTTTCTGCATGCATGCGATACGTATTTATGTCCAGGTTACATCTTGTATTGGGGAAATGAAAATTGGTAGAAATGCCATGGAAATACACATCAGCACCCCGTGTTTTCTCCAGAGCTACAATATTCCTCTGTGCTCCTCCCTTCATTACTTTGCATGTGTTTTCAAACTCCCAGCCTCCGTCTTCCTGGGAATTGTCTGACTCATCCTTCTGAATTTTCTGTCCAGAGCTATCAAACTTTAGTCTCAGAAATACCTGTCACTTCCTGGATCTAATTTTGTTTTGGCTATAAAATAGACCACCCAAATGGAGAAGGAAATATTGTTATCTCCATGCTAATTGTTAAATGATTTTTTTCAGTACTCGGGCTCCACTGGAAAGGAGCCAGATGTGTAGTAGGATACAAACCACTAAGAACTGAACAAAGACCACCAAATGCACCCTTCTACGGGCAACACATCAGCAACACGCAAAAACACAAAGCAGGCTGGCTTTCCTGCAACTGTTGCTGGAACAGCAACATTATTTGAACAGTTCTGCACTGGGTTCCTCATCTTTCGCTCTGTGCTAAGACACCTATCACGGCCTTCCTCTTATACTGCAGATTTCTTTGTAAAATTGGCATTAATCGATCTTTCCAATGTGCTCTAAACTTTTCTTGACTATCCCTTCATGACGCCCTTTATGGCCAGGCTCTGCCTTCCTTTTATCTGCCATGAGAACTGTGCTAAAGTTGTTGGCTTTCTGCATCGCTGACAAGCTCGCCATTGTTTTAAACCCCTGCCTTGGCGCCCGGCTCTGCAAATCCCCATGCTGTCACCTCGCCGTCGCTGGCAAGAGAACTCACCGAGTCTGTGGATCCTTCTTCACCAAGCCACAGCGCTGAAATGCTGCTAGTATAGCATATATATATATATTTGTATAATTTCTACTTCCTACCCTTTGGGTGGAAGGAAAGCAGTAATCAGTCCTCAAGGGAAATGGCAGCAAAGGGATGCTATTCCTTGCTGCACTCACCTCATCTAATTCAGGGCAAATTGTGACAGTGGTTTGCACCACCTAACACCAGGAACCATTTCAACATGATTCTGAGGGCAGTCAAGACATTTAGGGCACAGCTGGGTGAATAGATCTTCATCCACACACACATTCGTAAGCGCACATTTTCCACTGGAACAAAATTCCCAGTGAAATATTTCATAAAACAAAAATAAATATAAAATGCCATTCGTGCTTATGTACTGTGTTTAATCTTAAGCCACAGAAAGTACCATCATTAATTTAATTTCAAAATATTTAAAACCAGAAAGTGTTCTTTTCCCTTGAGAAATAAGGAAGCAAAATGTCAACTATTAAAACAACATTTCAGACAATTTTTGAAATGTTTTCAAGTAAAATTGTCTGAAGTAGGTCCTTTTTGTCATGAAAAGATCGAGCTTGATAAATCAGGATGTGAAAAAAAATATCGCATTGAAAAATTGACATCTGACTCCAGTACGGATCATCATTCCCACTGTATCCACTAAAAGTTAGTAACTTCAGACTGTTACCGAATCATAAAATGGAAGATCACCAAGAAGATGACAATAATTTTTTTTTTTAAAAAGAAGCCACATATGAAACCGGAGTCATTCAAATATGAACGTGTTCACTCCAGAATGCTGTCTGTTATCATAAATCTGACATCATTCAGCAAATTTCCAACGTTTGTGTAATCTCTTCACCTTCCACTTTGCAGTGTAATACGCTCTAAAGTCTGTGAAGGATAGACTTCTACTTTCCCTTCTTCCTCCAAAGGCTGACACAGGGGCTTATCACCTCAGCTCTCCAGCAGGAAATATATTTCACTTTCCCGCTTTGGGCACGTGATTTGTGAGCAGGGAGAGGGCAGCAGTCACATAAAGGCTAAAGGTGGCTTGCTCTTCTCATAAGCTTGCAGGCACTTCTAGAAAGAAATAGGCCTTTTTTCCGCCCAATAAAAAGTGACATAATAAAAAAGAACCCAGGCCTTTGCTACCTACGCTGGTCTAGAGTAACAGCATTTCTGCGTGTCCCTCTGTGAGTTTGGGGACTGAAATTATAAACTGAACTAAAGGCTTGAAGGATGCTTGGTTTTCATTTTGACTTTTGGTTAGGTGAGGAAACCCGTCAGTTTACGCTGCTTCTTCCACATCTACCTTTGTAATTTAAGAGGAGAGAAGAAAGTAACAGTTGGAAAGGGTGAAACCAGTGGTGTCCAACATCCCTGTTCTGGCTGAAAGGAATGGTGACACAGACATACAAAAGCAGGCATTTCAGAAAGGTGAATTGTTTCTAGATACAATCTCTAGCTGCTCTGTCATTGTCAGCTGTGTAAAAAAACCCATAATTGTAGAAAACCTCAGAAAATACTCTATTTTGAGCTGACTCGTAGCAAATCGGTAAGAATTTTGGCAAAATTAATCTCGAACCAAGAAAAAACCCTGGGAGTAATGGTTTAATCTCCAAAGGCCTTTAGAACTATTTCAAAATAAAATTAAATGCAAAGTATTATTTCCAGTAAAAATACTTGATTAAAAATTTAATTCTGAAAAGTATTCAATTTTTATATTTTTCACTCCTTCAGTGAAATAAGTTTAAAAATAGGCATAAATTCATGAAATGTCATTTTAGCATAAATATGCGTTACTTCAGTGGGCAAAAAAATATTCAGGCCATAACATTTTATGCAGCTCTATAAAGTAGGATTTCTTAAGCCTGTTTTCTTTTACACATCTGTCCACCCTACAATTTGTTACCTACTTTTTCCACTCTTTCTTCCCCGTAAGTATTACTGTGGGCTGTATAATACGGTGTAATCAATGGCGCAAAAGCAGCGCTGGTAAGTGAGAGGAGGAATCCCATTTACCGACAAATCGTATATCTGACACTATGGTCCAAGTGGCTGCTTTCACATCTTTTCAATTGTTGTGTCAGAAAATCAATCCGTGACTTCAGCAAAATCTTGACACTTTCTCCCATCTACAGAGAGGACTGTTAATAATTCATGACCTCTCTTCTTTTCGAAAACTCATTTATTCTGAAGCTAAACACCCCACAAAATGATCATTGCTGAATCTGCCGCCCTTCTATCGCTCTTCTTCTGAAGTTAAAATAAGTCATAACAGGGTTGCAGATATTTTTGATGGCCAAATCTCAGGAGAGGATTGGTGATAAATATTTCTGAGGGTGGAGATTGTTTTGCAGTGTGGGACTCTGTTCTGTGCTGTGTACGCAGAGTAAGTCAGCTAACACTGTAATTGCATAAACAGGATGGTCTTGGTGAAGTTAATTTCCTGTAGCGGCTTCTAGATTTTGTGACAAGGCTGAGTGTGCATAAGAAATGTTCTCATATTCTTGACACGCGCAAGATAAAAATGGCAAGCTTTCTTGAGTTAAATTTGGATATAAATAGCTGAAGAAGGTCTTGTGCACCAGAAAGCTTCTTGGTTTTTCCTCATTTTTACAGCTGATACACTAAAAGTATGTACTTCTCCTCACAAATATTTTAACATAAAATACCCATAAAATATCTTTCAAAAGAACACTGTGAGAGGAGAATTGGGCTGTTCCTCAACTTATGTTTCTGTAGTGTTTCGTAGCAAGGGAGGGAAGGAGAAAAAAGAGTCTTTGAGAACAGAAGCAAAACAGTGTTCATCATGTGAAGTATCCTGGAACACATAAAAATTAGGGATTTGACCTTCTAGGTTATCCATGATGGGATTACCTATATCAAAGCAGAGATCACAAGCAAGTAAGCTCATATTCTCTGTAATGAATGAAAATATTTCCAGCAGTGTCCCCCATGCACTATCTATCCAGGTCGGAGTTTTCAAGCCTAAGTATTTAAATAGTAGATTGCTGAATTTTTGATTGTGGAGCATAATAAATGCTCATAAGTTTTTCAGATAATTTCATTAAAGTCAGAAAAAGCTAATCTTCTTTCACTTAGTTATCTAACAGAATATGACTGGTTTGAACATTTTGACCACAGTAATTTATTTAAACTGCTGTTGCCACCCAGCCCTGGAGTTTATTAGAACTGGTGACTTACTGTAAAGATAAAAAGCTGTATAAACCACTGTTAATCTCCAGAAACGTGTTCTGTCTTTTTGTCTTCCTGCTTCAGACTCATCCAAATATATGTCTGTAGTGCTCCTGGGTTTCAAACAGGGTAGGCAGGCAACTTAGTATGGAGAAAGACACTCCAGCGACCTCTCCCAGTTCAGCTACATATACGCACATAAAGCCCTTCTGCAGACTCCTTTCTGCAGGTCAACATGCGCTATTGTCTCCAGCTGAAAGAAATTCTGTTTTCATACCTACCGGATGTCCTAAATTTAAATACTATCAGCCTACTGTAAATAACAATGGAATACTTTACTCAGACAGCATTGGAGGCAGCGTATGGATTCAAGTTTTAGACAACACTACTTGTAAAATGCCTTTCCTTTTATAGCAGAATATATTTAGAGTCTTTTAAGCTCAGCTCCTGAACCGAGTATGATGCATCTAGTCATCCAGCCCAATCAACAGCAGAATCACAACTTCATGTCAGTGCAATACATTGTTAACTGATATGTCAGAAAATCAATTAATTACTTTTAAGTAGCAGTTAAGAGTATCCACACAATACTGCCATGTGAATTATTAAAGAAAGCAAGGTTGAGTTTTCTCCACAACTGAAACCTTGTCTTAGAAGAAAGTGCAAAATGCTGCTTCTGCCCTGAAGACTAATCAACGTTATTGGGCAGGCAACAGGAACCAAAAGAGTGGTGGGGGGTACAAAATGGGAAGGATGCTGCCTCCCAGAGCAAAAAAACCAGCAAGATGTAATGGCTACAGCTGTTAAGAAGTTTGAAAAATAAACCCTCCCTTCTTTGGAGGTACAACAACCTCCGAGTGGGAATAGGGGCAGACATAGCTCTGAGAGACTAGCGAGCAGAGCAGCGTGAGAAGGGCAGAAAGGATCTTCTGTATCCTTCTATAGCTTCACCAAGGGACCTGCTCAGACTTTGTGCACCCACTGTCACTGTCTGTTATAGATTTTCGCCTGGGACTCTCCCCTGGCATGCTGAAGGGAAACATGGCCTTAGTGGGACATCATCATCATCAAGCTTTCCGCTTTCTTCATTCCTTGGTCTGTTGGAGATGCTACACGGGTGAATAAATCAGTGAAGGTGGAGAGGTGACTGTGAGGTGGGATTGTGCTTGAGTTTCTGGTTTTCTCTCTTCTTGTGGTGGGAAAGCTTCACGGAGTACGGTCTGCAGGACTCGAGTAGGTCTTGTTAGAGTGAGTGCATCTGGAAGGTTATCCCATCAGTGCCAGCACCAGTGAGGCTGGGCAAGCTGTGTCATGGTCCTTGCTCGGCAGGGTGGGAGCATGCCCTGGGTTAGTGGAAAGCTGGCAGTATTTGTTATGTCATTCCTTCCACATCTGGAAAAAGTGTGATGCTCTTGGTTCAGCTGGGCCATGAGCCAAAGTGTCCCATCAGAGTCTGTGAAAGATGGCCCTTGCTTTTCTCCATTCCACCCTTCTCTTCTCCCTCTTCCTTCTGCCAGGAGCTTTGGGAAGGATTGGAGTGGGGGAAAGGAACAACCCCACGCTCAGCCCGGGTTTTCTGGGGTTTATCCTGTCCATCATTATAGCCAGAGAGCTCCTGTTGGGTGGCATGCTGGAAGGGAGGGTACAGCAATGTGTCTGTAGCCTTGGGGTGCTACCACTGCCCAAATACCACAGCACACAGCAGGTTCAGGCTCCATGCCATTGCAACAGTGGCTACAGCATGCGCACCGTGTTTTGCTTCCTTGAGGTTTCAGTCCTACCTTTAAACTACTCACCAAATCTCCAACAGCACTTGAGGCCTGACAGATTGCTAAATGGAGATCTGGGAAAGATTGTACTCCAGCAGCTAATGAGTCATGATGCCTCTGTGGTGCTTGTTTTTTCTTGTCTGCGTGGCCTGTAGGATTTCTGGCTTTGCAGGGTTCAGATACAGAGGTCCCAGGTTTGGTGCTTTCCAGGCAGCTGCCTGGCACTGCAGAAGTCTAATAAATCACTCAAATTCATGACTCATACTTGCCAGGACCCTCTCTGATGGTGCTTCTTTGGCTGCCCAGATCACATCTGTCCTTCTATCTGAGAAATGGTAGGTAATTTTACACACACACACTTTTTTTGTTGACAGAAAATGTTAGTTTATCAAAAGTAAAGCTTTTCGCAAAAACGTATGTACTGGTTTCGACCAGAAAATGTCCTTCAGCTGCTGGGGTGGGATGTTGGGTCCAACCAGCGGCTGCCTCTGCAGCCCTTCCTGGATGTGGGAGGCCCCAGCCCTGTCCCTGCTCCAGCTGTCCTCAGGTATTCCTGCACACGGGACCTGCTCCAACAGGAGAAGTTGGGAGAGCCAGCTGCTCAGTGGCTAGCACTCTGTGACCTTCACCTCCTGGATACGGCTCATCCTGGCCAGGAGGCAAAGCCCCCTACCTGCTGGGTTTGAAGGTTTGAAGCCCCACACAGGAGGAAAACTCTCTGACATGTGACATTTAGACAGGACACGAGCTCCCAGCTAGCCCTGTGTCAGGTCTCTTGGCAAACCTCAAGCAACCAAAAGGTGCAAGGTGTTCAAGATGGTGACAAAGATGTTGGTGGCTGGTTGAAATCTACATGGGAACAGCTCAGACAGGCTTCTAGGTGTGATTTCCCTTGACATTTTAGCTGTACTGTGGCACATGTGCCCTATGTTTTTTCCAGTCCTGTTTTTCAAACCAAGTTAGTCTTCACCAGTCTGAGTCCATGGGCTAGCTTCTGTGCTGGTACAATGCCAGGGAGAGGATGGAAGCTGATCTGACAGAAAATATGTCAGTTCTGCAGTGATTCTGGCTGAGTCTGGCTGAGAAACTCACACATAATGAAACGCAAGTTTTGTCTAAAGTGCATGGGTGAGTGGCTTGGCATGGGGGAGGTAGTGGGCACTCTCTCCTCTTCCCTGTGGCCTTGTAACTACAGCCTCAGCAGAGGAACGAGAGATGCAAACTGCTCATCATTGCAGATACAGCTGCTGCAGACATGGCAGGGCACAGGTCCTGGCTCTCGGAATGGATGCAGAGTTGGCATTTGGCTGTGGCACAGGCTAGCTGGCTTGGCACCATCGCTTGGCCAGGTCATTGCAAAGCTCCCTCTCCTGGCCAGCACCAACTTGAGACCTTGTGCTTCCAGGGGCGTGCAAACCCGCAGCAGAGCTCAGCTCGGGGATGGCCACGCCGTGCAGAAGATCCCCAAGCGCTGCGTCGAGGTGTGCTGCCACCGGCTCGGAGTGATGCAGCCAAGCGACTCAGCCGTCGGTGCTGGCAGGGGCAGGCAGCTGCCCGACGGCTGTGCCTCCCGAGCGGCAAGCCAGCCGCTTATTCCCAGGTTGCAAGGCTCCGTCTTTTCCTAAAAGTAATCATTTCACAACTTTTTGACTTTATTTAAAGGAAACAGTGATGGAAGAACAGCTCGTGTCAAAAAAAAAAAAAAAAAAGGG
>Ga0065711_1004868_pt1 | contig 27736 bp, 18 predicted proteins | sample Hoacrofraction12_FD_59098 | JGI IMG/M metagenome (GOLD analysis project Ga0065711, IMG submission 59098) | Hoatzin crop microbial communities from Cojedes, Venezuela - Epithelial fraction 12 v2 (version 2) | ecosystem: Host-associated > Birds > Digestive system > Esophagus > Crop | place...
CTTCTCTGGAGATATTCAAGACCCGCCTGGACAAGGTCCTGTGCAGCCTGCTGTAGGTGACCCTGCTTTGGCAGGGGGGTTGGACTAGATCACCCACAGAGGTCCCTTCCAACCCCTACCATTCTGTGATTCTGTGATTCTGTGATTCTATTCTTCGTGAGTCACCTGGGGTGTACAGCTTACAGTGTCAACATGTTCTGAATAAAGCATCACTTGCCAGTTGCTAAGACCTTTGAGCTTGACGAGCACTGTGGAGTCTGTTCTACCTCGTCAAAGAGTAAAGCCCATCTAGTTTCTGATACAGTGAGCTATAGGCATACTCCTTACTTTATTCTTGTCTATTTTCTACTCCTTACTGCCAAGGCATGAACATTTCCGGATTTTTGTAGATCTATTTGCAAAAAGACAAGCATATAATGAAGAAGAATGTGAAAGAGAAGCCAAATGACATCAGTCAGTTTAAAGAAGCTCGATATTTGGTTGTTTATAATCTCAGTACGTCAGTTGTTTGTACTGTGATAAGAGCATTTTTGTTGTGGAGACTAAGCTACAAGACTTATTGCAGCAATGCAGACAGTGTTTGTCTGTTGGTCAGGGAGATGAACGGGACAGCAGGAAGGTCTTGGGTCCTAGACCAAGCTGAGGCAGTGACTCAGCGTGCGACTCTGGGAAAGCGCATTCATCTCCATTCTGCAACATTGCAGGGATCAGCCCAGCTGCTGAACTGAACCAAGGCAGGTTGTCAGTCAGAAGTCAGTGGTGCATGTGGGAAAGATGAACCCTTTTTTCTTATTAAGGGTAAATGCAAATTCTACATTATCTTCTTCTAAGCCAGCGTTTCATGGTGTGGCTGTGGTAATATTCTTGTACAGTCAGCTGGATATTTTGAAAGAAATTGAACACCCCCCTCACAAAAAAAACCCCTTGCCACCTCTCCCATGAAATTTATATAGAAGTGGGTGTGAAGGATGAAAAAATATCCAAAGAAAAAATGTCGGTTATTTATTTTTTAATATGCAGGAGAAATTAATCTGTCCTTTCCAAGTTTCAGATTTTTACATCTACAGATTACAAATACACAAAATAAGCATTATGTTGAGCTATAGATTTTGTCACCTGAGTAGTTAAGCAACTGAAACAGCTTTCTAGTAGAAGTGGGAATTGAAATATATCATGTAAATTTTAAAATCAGGAATTGTAATGCTTCTCCTGAGTTTTTCAGGTGTTTCTTATGCGTACTGGGATATCTTATTTGCAAAATAAATTGGAAGGATTTTAAAAGGAGCTTTTGCAGTTCCCTTTTCTATTTTGAGAAAATATACTAAGACATTTTGCTGATCAAAAGTATATGGGTGAGAAAGGAGATTATCACTAGTAGTTAGTTGACTTCAGTTTTTATATCCACAAGGAAGAGATATATCTTTTTTCCTGCACGTCTTTTTCTGTATTTTAGATTGCCTGGCTTGACCCCATCGCAAATAGCAAAACTTTCACAGAGGTCTGCATATAGTCCTGATATGTCAGATCCTCTAATATACCCTCTTTGTCTGGTATACCCCCCATAACAATCTGCTTCATGCAAGGCCTTTACCAGTGGCAACACTGATCAACTCAGAGGAGAGAGGACAAGGCTCAAGGAGGAGGCTAAGTTTTGGAATCTAACCTGAAAAGTGAAATGGGTCAGTAAGAAAGCTAGTTCTCATGGGCTTTTTCTTCACTGCAATAGAAAGGAAATGGTGGGTGTTGCATCTGACCAAGCAGTTAGCAGTAAACACTTGACTGTCATCAAATGCAGTTCTTTTTCCAGTTTGCAAATCTCTTATCCATTCGTCTTACTTTTAAGGAAATACCAGTCCAGTTCCGAGTAGCAGTTCTGAAAAATTGCGTAGCAAATTTCCACATTTAATATTTCCAGTACAGTCATCTGGCTAACAGCCAATGCTGAAAACTGAGCCAGGGCTGTAAGAGTTATACTGGACTAGACTTACCCATCAGCATGTGTGATAAGAGCAGTGTCAGTCAAACTATGCCATCACCAATAAACCTGTGCAAATCATGCCTTTCAAATCATGCTTCCAGTGATAGCTCCATACTTCCAGTTCTTGGTGTATATTTTGAATTGCAATTTAATAAATAATTCTGCATGAGAAACTTCAACTCAACTTACTTTCTCTCTCTGCTATATTTGATTCTGCAGGCATGACAGGATTAAAAAAAGGCTGTTAAAAACTGTCCTAAGGATCAAAAAAAAAACACCTTGCAGGATCTCTGAATGCATAGGTCAGAAGGTTGCAGCTGTAAACAGTTATTCTTCAGCAGACAAGTAACTCCCTAGTTTGATTTATAAAAGCAGTTCATACACAATCAAGCATTTTGAAGTAATTATAGAAATCAGGAAAATGGAAGAAAGTCTCAGTGGCTATGCTTACGTTTTGGGAAGCCCTGGCACCGTTGCAGTGCACTGAACAAATACAGACGATGCAGCCGTGCGAACAGCTGCACGGCTGGTTTCTGTCAGTCCCGTCCCCACGAGCAGGGCTAACGCAGTAGCGTTGCTGCTGGTTCAAGAGCAAAAATCTTTCCTGCATTGGCAGGTTGGTTTCTTCTCAGCGTAATAGGTGCAGGTGAGTTTTTTAAATACTGGATGCATATCTGAAGTATTATTTAACAACTTCTGAGGTTTACCAATCACGAAGAATAATGTGTTCTTAAGTAAGTTTCCTGAGTCTGCCAATTTACGTAGGTGAGTAAACTAGACAGGTCAAATAACTGAAGGGGTTTATAAATAGACTAAAAAAAAATCTCCATATATAGAATAGCACCCAGACTTTCTATTGTTTGAAGCAAATGATATCATTATTTGGATGTCTTTCCAGAACTGAAAATGACTAGACTTCGGAAACTAAAAGTAGTTAAATATAGAAATTGCTACTTTAAGGAGTGGATGCTGTGTTTCATTATTATGCTACTGGTATGTGAACAAATGCCTTTCTGTTTGTAGGGACGGGAAGGGGGATTTTATTCCGGTAATATAAGATATTGGACAAAAGCCAAATTCAGATTAAGGGCTGACAGTGTCTTTACCCTCCTTCCTTTATGGAAAATATTTTTGATCCACTGTGCAGTGTAACTGCACATACGAGGTGATTACACTGTCCATGAACTTGTGCCTTGCATAAGCCTTTACACTTGGGCAAATCAAATACAAAATGCACGGTGGTTTGCATAAAATTAAAAAATAGAAAAAAATTAAAAGAGAAACAAACTGTGTCAGGCTCCCTAACAAGTGATTACGTCTACTTTGTCAAGTCAGAGATCTTTCTTCATCACTAACTAGAAAACACTTCTGACTCCTGCAGTGCTACTTTTCAAAACCGACTAAGTAGCTTCTGTGGAGATAACACTTAATTTCTAGGAATGGGGTGTTGGGAATAAGGCTCATGTTAAGGAGTCCGAGCACTCTTACTCTAAAAGACTATCATCCTTTTAGATGAGGGATGCCGTGTTGGATGGTAGATGAGAGTCTGTTGTCTCGTAAGTAAAGAGAATAGACTACAATAATATGCATCTCTAAAAGCATGCATTTACAAACATGGAGTCAAGTTTAACAAGATGTCAAAACAAATTTTAGCTAACCAGTCCAGATTTTCATTCAGCTACTTCTGCATCTTCTACCTTTCTCTCAGATTTAGCTAAAAATTCCCATTCTGAACAAAGAATTAGTTGATATGAAGTCACTTAAATTTAGGCATCTACACATTTATAACAAGTTCTCATTATAGTCAGGGAAGCCAATGGGCTTACCTTAACAGTAGTAATAATTAATGCATGTACCTTTGCTTACTTTTATTGATCCATTTCCAGCTTCAGACTCTTACTAGACTTCTATCTGTGGGGGTTTTTTTCTGCAAGCAAACCTGATTCTTAAGCTGATAAGACTGAAAATGGAGTGCTCATGAACAGAACAACACTTTTATTGTCCTTCTGTAACCACTGTGGACCATAGGTGTCAACTGATGACCATGTAACGTTTGCCCCTTTGTAAGGTGTACGAGATATTTTCAGCCATGCCTGCACACTCTTCAAAGAGCTTTTGCCTGCGGCATCACCTCTCTCTTGCTAGCAGATGTTCAAGCCTTAGTTGAGTATTAAGACAAAAATTGTCATTCCTGTAGGCAGCTAAGTTGCCTGTCTCAAATAGAGAAGTGCCAGAGGACATTGTTCTTCCTCTTCTGGATGCAATTTTGATCCAGGAAAGCCCTCTGCATCTTAACCCTCCTTCATTAGCTCCTGAGAGCTGGAGCACATTCATGCAGCGACCTGCAGCTGCTTTTTAGAATTCCCATTCCCATGGCATTCCAGATTCTTCGAAAATAAGCAGGAGTGATAAATTTTTCTATAGTGGTGACTATTTTTGATCGTTTGACATTTTAAAGTGTTTTAACTGGGTTTTCCCATTTTATGTTCTAGTCCCTTTCTAAGAACAACATATGATCATCCACAAAATGCAGCTGAATCTAACTTCATTACCTGTAACATAGGAGACCCCCATTCACTGAGTTCTTACCACAAAACTATGTCACAAACATACGCTGCTTGCTCGGAAGTGCGTTGTTTGCAACCAACCTTGTGTTGGGCCAGTGGGCAAGACCCCTTACAGTTATTCAAAGATCTGTACTGTATATTTAGGCAGCTTTTAAGATTTACTCTCTGACTGAGCCTCTTAAAGACCTTTTTTTTTTTCTAATGCCTACTATATCACAGCAGCTCCTTCTGGATTCCATCTGGTTTGCTGGGTAAATACATGTTTGGATGAAAGCCACAAAATTAGAAATGCTTTTATGAAAATGTGAAGGGTGGGTTCACACTGTTCATGTCTGGCTTCTGCAGTTGTTACAAGGCAGTGTCTCAAGACTGCGACAAGAGAACTTTTTAGTTTGGAGAGGGAATGGTAAATAATACCTCAAATAAAGGGAACATGTGGAGCTGTGAAGTTTCACTTTGAAATGAAACTATGCAGCCTTCAAATCAAGGCCGCGTGCCAGAAGGTTCATATAATCAAGAGCTACAAGTCAGCCCATAAGAGGAAAGTCTTCTGTAGCTTCACTTCTGAGAGGTACAGAATTCATGTTTCCCATTGCTGCCTTCAACATACTTGTTGAGGCGCACTTGAGAAGACAAGTTTCATCTGTTGGGGTCTTCTCAGCATCAGAGACTTCGTATTATCTTGCCTTTCCTTCCCCCACCCATCGAGCACAGGCATCCCAGTCTCTGGGAGCAGTGCTGCTTTTGGATACTCCTCCTCTGTTGACGTTCCCATGCCCGTCAGGACTGAGAACTGAAGCAAGCCACTTGCTTGCTTGGCGACCTGCCTCCCAGTTTTTTCTACGCACTCCATCGTAAACAGGAGGTGGGATTTGAAACTCCACACCAATCGATAACTCATCATTGATTGCCACAAGCATTGCTGTTCTCATTGCATTGGTAAGACTGCATTAGGCAGTTGTTAAGAGACCAGCTTTCTCTTAGTATGACTGGTGGTAATTCTCTTTGTGTTCCTCCTGGGACCAGTTTCCTCCTCCAGGTTTTTTCTCACTGAAGGATGTGTAAATACATGGCTCCCCCTGCTTTTGGTGGAAGTGTAAACATTCATATGGTATTGAGGTCACGCACTAAGTTATTCCAGTTGCTATGCATCCAGTCTAGAAAAGGTTCTGGCTCCCATTCAGATATGAAAGAAAGAATTATTTCTTAGCGAAAGAATTCTCAGAACAGTTGGAGAGGGGATCCACACCCACATCTTTTCCTTCCTCTCTGAATGTGCCAATTTATCTCTCGCTTTCCCTCGCCAATTAAGGTCTTCACAGTGGTCTTACTGTCTGGCACACTGGTAGCTGCTGGGTTGCAAGCAGACGGTTTCAGATGGCTGGTTCCTTCTTTGGCATTGTAACTCTGGGGACTGAGCATTTTCCAGACCAAGCCTGATGCTGGGCAATCCAGGCCTCCCCCACTGACAGCGTTCTCCATACTTGTTTTGGGTGGTTGTTTATAGATGTTTCTAGAGAAATACATTTGTCATCCAGGCAACAAATGTTTTTGACTCTTTAAGGAGTAAAATGCTGATTTTGAGCAAATATAATTGTGCAGTCACATTTGAAACCAATGGAGTTCCTCTCCATCTGGTTCACCAATAGCTGGAGTACCCTGTCATACTCCTGCTTTATTTTTTCCTTCTTTGTTTTGAAGGGAACAGAAAATTAATGTTTGTAAGTCAGGGCCTTATAAACCAAATTCAAAATGGAGTTTTGACAGCTGAAGGTCAGACGTGGTAACGGAGGTCCATACAGGAGGCGTGGGCACGTCTGGTCTCCCTGGCACAGAGGGCTGCCTCGCAGGCATGCCAGGAATCCCCTCCGGACATCCACGCTGAAGTCTCAGTGTGCTCCTGGGTGCCACACTGCAGAAGCATGCGGTATATCAGCACCCTGAGTCATAGTTCGGCTTTTGAGCAAGCTCCCAGACCTTCTAAAACCTCGCTTGGTGAAACTCAGCCAGCTCGGAGGGGCCACTGTGATTGATGGAAAGAACAGAACAGGGCTTGTCAAGACACAAGTTAATGCACAACTGCAACCTATAAAACTTTATCAAAGAAAATGTCTGCGTGCAGAGTCTTTTGATTCCAGGTTGCAATATTTTTGTTATAATTTCCGTAATATTTTTTGAGCTGCATGTAAGGAAATGGCTTATATTTCCTGGTCTTTCTGTACTCATAGAACTGTACTTTGAGGTCTGTCGTCTGGTTGCCTTTGTTCTTTGTCAGAATACCAAGCCTTGAAGTGAAGGTACTTGAATGGGCATGCAGAGATAACGATTACACAAACTTGGCCAAGATTAGTAATAAATAAATCATTAATGTGCGGAAGAGTTTAAAGAGAACTGCATATATGTTTCTGTTTTTTTTAAGAGTGGGACTGAAAGAAACTGCATTTAAGTCAGAAGCAGAACTCTATGAATTCTCGGAAGAGAGGTTGTCTTTTGTTGGCTGAAGATGTACTGGCATAAGTAATACTGTTTTGGGACAAAAAAATTATGAGCAAGCAAGACGGCAAAAAAAGGTTTTGTGCGGGGACACCCACATTTTGTGCGTGCTATTTCATATACATAAAAATGAGAAGGTGTTTACGCTAGGCAAATATACAAGCTTTACAAACATAGATGGCACTTACATGTTTTCCCTTGCTTGTGTTTAAGTAGTGATCACGTTCCTTGAACCATCAGTCTTATATTCATTCCAGCACAGTGATCCAACAATATTAAAAAGGGAGTTGGAAAAGTCCCTCTTACCCCTTTCTGTTTATTGCTTTCCTCATTCCCTTTCTCCATCCATTCCGGCCTAGTTCGCAGCCTACTGGTTAAAGCTTTCCCAGGGGTAGGTGCGTGTTTGATTTTCTCCGTCAGAGAACTGCAATTAGGTCTCCCATTTCCTAAGAGACTGTTCTGACTGCTGTGCTATTGTGTGCAATGAATGGAGCAGAGTAAAGCTGCTCCGCTGAGTCCTCCTCTACCCCATCATCTTCTCCAGCTCTATTTTAAAAATAAAAAAGCTGTAACCACATTTTCCAGAAGGTCAGGCTCTATGAGCTAGGCATACTCACATAGGCCCCTGTGGAGATATCTAAGCTGGTAAATAAAAGAGGCCAGAGAGTGAATTGCAGATATTCATCTGTTCTGGACTGCTCTGTCCTGGTCTCTGCAAGGTAAGTCTGCTCTCCAGATGCCTAGCTCTGAAAGCTGTGGACCTAAGCAGATCTGTGCCACTTGCCTGCAGAGCTGGGGGTCTGTCTGGAGCCCTTCATGTGTGGTAGTTTCTGTCTGGTTTTCAGATCCCATGTGGCTGGGGCAGCATGTGCTTGTGTGTGTGGCCAGAAGGACCACTGCCCTCCTGCCAGCAGGAGGAGGACGTGGACAGGGAGGCTTGGTGCCCCAGCATGAAGTGGAAGCTTTGCAGAGGGGTCTTACTCCGCAAGTTCAGCTCTCCCCCTTTAGACTGGTGATGTCAGACATAACCTGCAATGTTTGCTGATTAAAGAACACGCCTCTAAGAACCTGATAATACTTTAATAGGCTAAGTAACATACCAGTGTTACTAGTAGTATTAATTTACAACTATGTCACTGCAAGAAACACTGTATTACAATTCTACTGCTTATTGTTAGTACTAGTATTCATACAAATTTACTATTAAGGAAGCTTATAAATTGCACGAAAGGGCTTTTGAGTTGCAATTCTGTTGCACTTCCTCCTGCAATTGATATTCAGATGTAGGCCTACCCTTCCTTACAACTTTATCCCTTCTTACTCCACCCTCCCACAGCAAGTCTTTCAGGGACATGCCTGGTGGAGACACCTGTGGGCTCTCCCAAGGGGCTCCCAGTGGGCTTGTGCTCGCAGGTCAGCATCACTGCTGCCTGCAGGTGTCAAAGAATCATAGAACCATAGAACCATTTAGGTTGGAAAAGGCCTTTAAGATCATCGAGTCCAACAGTTAACTTAGTACTGCTAAGTCCACCACTAAACCATGTCCCTGTGTGCCACATCTACATGTCTTTTAAATACCTCCAGGGGTGGTGACTCCACCACTCCCCTGGGCAGCCTGTTCCAATACTTTGCAACCCTTTTCATGTGTCTGCTCTTGTTCTTAGCATATCCTCACAGTCTTTGTTCTTCACCTAGTTGGGTACCCTAATCCTCTTTTTTATCTTTTGCACCTTTTTACCACCCTTGAACCTTCTTCTCTCTGCCTATACTCCTCCCAAATACACACTCTACTCAGTTACTTTTTCCTCATCAGTCCCAATTTTGTTATACTCAAAAGCTGGTGTTTCTGACACTATTACCTAGGCAATTTTACCATTACAGTGGGCTAAATGAGACAGCCTTGCCTCCAAAGGCAGCCTTCTGACCCTGTGGTTCATGTTGGTTACATTTCATTTATATTACATGCTTTTGGACAGAATTATCATACTTTAGCCTTGACTCCCTAGCCTAATTCTAATTAAGCAATACATCACCTTACGCACAGAGAGCTTGCGTACCAGTGCAGTGGTATAACCTGTTTTGTGTTTGCACCATGTGTCTGCTCTTAAATAGTTTTCCTCACGTTTGGTGTTCCCATCAGAGGCCACAGCTAGCTTTGAGAAGGAGATTTGGACTCACTGACCAAAAAGGTGTTCCAGGCACCTGTCTCAGATCAAGACAATTCCATCTGGATGTCGCCATTGATGTTATATTCCCAGAAATCTGTTTTCCTCAGGAAATAAATACTTGTGGTACTTTAAAAATACATTGTCCATTGCTAAATATTAAACTGGGCTTTTTGCATACTAATTATTGACTGGTACATGTACATTTGATTTCCCTTCATCTTAGTTGTGTGCCATATGTATAATTGTTTTTGACAAAGTTTTACAAGAGTCTTTAACAGATTTATTTCTTAACATTAAAAAATTTCTAAACTGTCATGTTTTACACTTTAACTTCCCAGTAGTGTCAGAATAAATAACAGTGCAATGATCTGCCTTCAAGAAATTATAAACATTCATAAAGCAGAAAATGCTACATATGACTGAAAGCTCCCAGAGTCATCCCACTAGCAGTCAAAAAGTGAAGAAGTGGAACTTAAGCAATGAGGAGAGGCCAAGTGTAATGCAGAAGAGATATATTAATGGTGGTCTAAAATGCTTTCCCACTATGTTCCCTGCCTTTGGAGAATTCTTCCAGATTTTTCTCTTCATTGTCTGAAGAATCTATGTTCATAAAAGGACATAAAATGAGAAAATTAAAAAAAAAGCACTTCCTAAAATTGTGGAAGAAAACAATTGTGTCCCTACATTAGCTGTGGGTATTGTTACAACATGCAAATTAAAATACTGGATGGTGGATAGTACACAAACAATAGATCTTGAACTTCTTCCAGTTGAAAGAAGTATTAGCAGCCTCCTTTTTTTTTTCCAAGTGCACAAATATCTTGCCATAGTTCTGATTCATAATCTATTTTCTCCTTAGCAATGGTTTACCAAATTTAGAGTCACTCCACTAATTAAGAAAGAAATAAATTTATTGTTTTCCTTATTGTTTTCTCAATAGGCATAACTGAAAACTCAAATGATAAAATTACTGTATCTGTCAGTCTGTTACTGTTAGGCTGGGATATACTGTTATTGACAGCTCCAACCAAAACAGCTCTCTAAAATTTCAGAGTTGATTCTTATTGATGGCTGCGCTACTAAGTACACTGCTTCTTAGTGAAGATCTGCATGCTGCAGAGCAATATGTTCACACAGGCCGTACATCTGCATGGCATCCATAAAAATTATTCTTAATTTCCAAAAAGGCGTTGAGGGGGAAACTCTGTGAAATGAACAATACCGAGCCAGACAAGCACATTTCATCTGCAAATAGCTTAATAAGAAAAAAAAAATATGGAGATGGTGGGTTTGTGACCATCCAAACATTAAATAAAAGATAGACCAACCTGAGCAGGCTGATGGAGTTTATAAAACTGGCTTGGCTTATTATTTCCTCTAAATAATAGCGTAAACATAAAGCAAAGTTCATAACATGAGGTAGAGCACTGTTACATCCATGAAATAATTTGCTGAATCAAACACCTAACCTTTAAATAGCTCAGGGCATGGTTTCTGTTCTGTGGACCTGTTTCAGTATGAAAAGCCTACTTGTTTCATTAAATGTGAGAATTAAATAAAAAGCTGAAACAAAAGTATTTTAATATGCAAAAATAGTTACAAAACAGACATGAAACCTCTCATGACAAGCGTAAGAACTTGTTTGGGAAGCTTTGTATCACTGCTTGCCATAAGATGGAGAGCCTACTGTACAAATATGACCAATGGAGGACTTAGGCAATGCCTGGTACCTGCTCCATACCTTTTATTCATTTGGCTTTAGGGAGGAATCCAAAGCCTGGAGCTGCGTTTTCAGGTTCTTGGTAGTGTAATGGCACAAGTGGATACCTGCGAAATGTGACCCAACAACCCCAAGTGTTGAGTAAGGGATTGCTTAGAGCTACATGAATAACGCTAAGCATGGCAGTGCTGGTCCCTCGCTGTGTTTTAGCTCCTTGATTTAGGGCTTGAGGCAGGAACGACAGCATCACTGCCTTTGTAAGCAGCAGCACAACAGTTCAGAGCGGCCATCTTGTTTTGTAGGCTTGTTTATACCCATGTCACCCCCCTTCCAATAGATGACGTGCTCAGGCTATGAAGGAGGCCGGGAGGGTAAAGGGACCATTTGTCCCTGCCACAGTACAAGGAAGGATTCAGGGTTCTTCCAGCCAGGAGGGGAGCAAGCGACATGGAGCTTGACTCTCTACCCTACAGCTGGGGTGCTTTGAGGTTTTGTCTAAAATGTGTGTGCATGTGAAAATTAGGAGCCACCCCGAATAAGGGGGTGTGGCTCCAAGACATCCTTCTTGTAGCCACTAGACTTCAGTCCTTCTCTCTTTTTCTTCTGGCTCAATTAATTATTTGCTGTGGGGCAAACCAAGTTCAGAAATAGTGATGTGAAATGCCTTCCTCCTTCCCCAGATTACTTACTAAGCTGTTGGGGCACTATCAGGGTTTCAAAACCCTGGGCTTAGGTGGGCCACAGGCTGGTCTTCACAGTATTCCTAATTATTAAGTTACAGCTATAAAAGTCACGCCACAGCATGCACAGCATCTCTGCTGTTCAAGTTTCTGAACAAGAGTGACTGTGGCTGCTGCATTTGGTGCAGGCACTGTGTGCTAGGTGCAATCTGAGCTGGCCTGCCGGTTGGAGTCCATCCAAGGACTTGCGTGGAGCGGTGCATAATTTGTGATCCATATATTTGTGACCCAGGCCAAGGTGGTTCTGGACAGGCAGGAGAGATGTAACTGCAGCCATCTACTTAATCTAGGTCTCACTTCTAGGTCACAGTGGTTGGTTGCTAGCAAGTTTTAGGTCCCTCCAGAATAGGCAGCCGCTGAAGAGGAGAGGGCAGGAGTTTGGCTTATGATTTTGAACATGATACCTAAGTCTTCCTTTATGTCCACCCATAAATATTTTAAAATATAGCAACGATTTAGAGCACGCGTAGAAAAATGTGCTGCATTGTGGCCTAGGACTTAGTCCATGTCCCTGAAGAATCCAAGCAGCTGTGCTTCTGTGATACGATATCTGCTGCGTGTGTCAAAAAGATGTGTGAGATACTGCTCAGCATGGAGCTGCAATGTTTTGAAAATGTGGAGGGAAATTAATAGAGCAACATTATATTTCTTGATGCTGGTCTCGAAGAACTGGAAAGCCACTCATGTCTGCTTCTAAGCACAGATTAAAGAGATTTCAAGTGGAAGTCATAGACATGATCCTTGTCTTTGCTTGGGCAAGTTCCCCGCAAGTCTGCTAATCAAAGCTTATTGTGCTGTGCCAGGTATAGTAGCTCATACCTTTTAACAGTCAGTTTTATGTGTGTTCTGATTTGCAGGGTGGAAAGTCTTACACGGGACCATGTGGAGGGAGAGACTGCAGTGGAGGATGTCAGTGTTTCCCTGAAAAAGGAAGCCGTGTAAGTAGCATTTTTTCCTGTAAAACGTTCTTGATGGTACCAGTTCAGCGCTATTTGCTCCAGGTGGACTTGCATCAGACGGCTAAGAGTATTCAAACAGTTATTCCTTTTCAGGAAAAAGTTATTGTTGTTTCATCTTACTTCCTCAAGAGCTTCTAGATTTGAAGAAATACTTTGTCATGAAATATTGTAGGTTCTTTTCTCAAAGATCAGGGCCAAGGGGCCTGACGGCCATGGTGAGCTGATTGGATCAGAATTTTAAGGACACTGTGTGCTAGAGCGTCTCTGGATTGTGTGACAGTGCTAAATGAATGTGGACAAAATCAGTCAGTAATGTTCTTGAAGTCTTTTTAATGAAATGGTGTCTGATGAAAATATACCCCATACATGTGATTTCCGTTAAAGCAAAAGGGAACGAGGCCTGCAAAACCTGAAATCCCTGCTGGAAGCAAACCGCTTGGGACTTCTGGCGTTAGGTTGTTGCTGATAGTCTGTTCTTTGTTTTGGGGAGTAGTGCACAATGAGGGAGAGGAAGGGAGACGGGGTGGAGGGGATTAGCCACCTGCCGCAGAGAGCTCTGAGAACTAGGGCAGTTCCTATCCTGTATGGCGTGGAGCCCTGGCTGGCAGGCTCCTTCTGTACAGCTTGGTCTTCTGCAGCTGAGACGGTGACTCAGCCTTTTCCATCCACCCATCTCTAAGAATAGGTCAGGCAAGAGATGCGGCAGCAGGTCATATGCTCTTTCTGCTATCACAAGCCTCTTAAGACTTTTTAGTTCTCTGCCTTCACTCCAGGCAGCAGGCCGTCAGTTCCCATTCCCATTGCATTCCTCAAGCTTGACTCCACGTCTGAGTGGAGGAAGAGGTGGTAGGAAAGTCACAGTGTAGGTGGGAGGCGAGGAACACTCTTGTTTACAGCAGAAGTCCCGATGTCTCCGTGGAAGTCAGATGATCCTGGGGCTACCATGCCATGAGGACTGTAACGGTTATGCTCCCATCCCCTGACCATGATCTGCTCACTGTCTGCTTTCCATTAGAATAGCCTAATGGCAAACTGATGAAGCTGAGGACAAACAAGCCCTCCCCCGAGACACAGCTTCCGATGGGTCTCCCTCCAACTGTTACTGCCTTACCCTTGTCATCCAGCACATGAAGTTTGGCAAGTGCCTCCTGCCACTTCCCTCCAAGGGCACTGGAAGTCAGAAACTGATGCTGTATGAAATGGCTTCAATTATGATATTACTATGTCTTTTTTCAGTGTCATTTTTTTTTTGGTTCTAAAGGCAAGGCATGGATATACTTGTTCTCCACTAGAGTTTGTGAAAATATCTGTTGCAAAACTACCAAGTTTTGTGACTGAAATATCTTTCGCATTCCTTATTGACTGAATAACCTTTAATTTCAGGTTGCCGAGTCTGCAAGACAAAAGCGGTAGCTAAACAAAAATAACTGCATAGGTTAGAAAAGCTGAAAATCTTAGGTTACCCGAGTAGAGAACCAGTCAGGTGGCACTGACAAGAAGCTCCCTGTGAGTGGCTTACCATCTAGATTGGGAGGTGAGGGCAGATTTTATGTACTTGCTGGCCACTGTCACTCTTTGATTTATCTCAGGGAGGTAAATAACCCCAGTAACTAATCACACTGGCCTCCCTGTAAGTAGACACTAAAAAAGAGAAAAGGAGAGTGCTACAAAGCATTAAGTTATATTTTGCTACTAGTCGTTAATTGTGCAAGATGTGAAGGAGTATCAGGGAAAGTGATTTAAAGAATTTTACAACACTTCAAAAATTGTATTTTAACCCTCTAAAATGATACACCTCATTCTGAGTCAGCATACACTGCGTGTATTTTGTGTCTGCTGGTCTCTTCATATGTCACAACCTCTGTTAAACATCTGGTTTAAGGAACAAGATTGGCCTTTAGAGACTAGCCAAATTTGGCATAGCTTCTGGTCTCATGCTAATCCTCAATGGGAATATTTATTTTCACAAAACCTCTGTGTAATCTGGCACGACACGCATTTTCTGTTTGAGGTGACTCATTACATGCACAATAGACATATTGCGTGTTTGCACTTGTAAGAGTGCCTGAAGCCGTCTGTCAGAGCCTGCTTCTGCAGTGACTCTTCATCTTGGGTGCAACAGAGCTGTCACTTACACGGCATCTGGAACTTGGGTGGGAACAGCACTGCGAGGGTCTGCAGCCAGCTGTCCGCCCTGCCATCCCCTGAAAAGTCACATTCTGTTCATGACAGGTCTCTCAAAACCAGGCAAACAAAAGCGCTTTCTTTGGATTGCTGCTACTCAATGCGTATCAGAAGCTGTTGAATGAAGCAAAATCGTTGGAGTGGTAATACAGTTGCAAACCGTGAAAGTAGAAAAGGTCTGAAAAAATGCCTACTTTTATTTATATGTCCTTCTACTTCGTTTTCTGCCAGTGCTTCAGTTGCAGTCTTAAGGTACAGCATTTAAATAAAGATTGTTCTCTTTATTTGTTGTATTAATCCAATGGCTTTTGTTTTTAAAAAAGTGTTTTTTACAAAATATGCCCAACGATATCTTCTGGGGGCTCTGTGCTAGAGGCAGAAAGGCACTGTCTAGAAGTATGAGGATTCAGCCGAGCTGTGGTGAGTGTGCCAGGCCCCCACATGCACGGCAGCTGGAAGCCCCGTGCTTCTGTCTACGCTGCTTTTGGTTTGGGACTGATCAGGTTAGGCACGAAGGTCCAGGAAAGTTGAATCACATTTCATACGGGCAGTTTCTAAGGACAAAGGGCCACCGAGCACAAATTAGCGCATGCACCTAGCGGGCCTGCCGGAAATAGGTGTGGTTTTAGTTTTTCCTCTACTCTTTCTTGGCTGGGCTGAGCCCTGCAACTTTCCCTGGGCTCAGACACAGCTCGACGAAATCCAGTGTGGAGAGGAAAATTGAAACAGCAGAAGCTTCATCTGCCCGCCGTGGCGGTGGGGCAGCTGCTGCAGCAAGGCGAAGGCAGCGGCTGACCTGCAGCCTCCCGCCTCTCGTCAGAGCTGCTCACGCGAATGCGAGCTTTCTGCCTCATTCCCAGGAGGAAAACGGGTCGAATTCAACCATTCAGAGGATCATAGGACATTGCCGATAACCACGTTTGTAATTCACAACAAAGGCTGAGCTGTTGCTCAGAGAAGTTTCTCTGGAGGAGTGTCTTTCTTGGGCCACACACAGATGCCCTTGAAGTTCCCACCTGCTTTTGAGTTCACACCTTTGGAGCAAAAAGGGTAAATGGAAGTTCTTCCACAAGCTGGGTTTCTTCTGGTGTCTAATGACACGCTAGTCTTTGTTCTTTTTCATTGCAGCCTAGTTGTTTCACTTTAATCCAGGCGCATATTTATTGTTAGCTGGATATGAATATCCAGTCTATCTAACCATGCCTTGCCGCTGGGCAGGTGGTGGAAGCTGGGGCTGCAGGAGCCAAGCTCAGGGACCAGCTTCTCCCTCATCTCCCCTTCTCACAGCTGGCAAAAAGCTCGGCTGAGTTCCAGCAAGAATCAAAGGTCCTGCAGGAGTGTCCAAATCCACACAAAAAGAAACCACAGTATAAACCTTAGTGGAGGGCACAGGGTGCAAAGGGAGAGGAAAGACAACAGGCTCATCATCTCCCTCGGATGAGACAGACTCATCTTCTCATTTTCTCCTAAGACAGCTTCTCCTAAGTTACTCTCCTCAGACCACAGACTTGTCCTCTCCCTAACCCACATGTGGAGAAATACTGTAAGGAGTACCCAGGTGCCTGGGTAAGAGGGAAAGGAGAAAAGGGAAGCCCTAATATGATATTGAAATTCTGTTTTGAATGAAACCAAAACCCTGGACTAAAGGAAATAACAAACTAAAAACTTCTAGTTTCTTTCTTTTTCCTCAAGAGTTTTATTGCAACTCCTAAAATGTTGATATTTACTAGTTCTCTGCCAGCCATATGTTGAGCAAAGTACAATATATGCATCTTTAAAGTTTGTTAAACATTAATGAAATTATGTAGGAAAAGAGAACTCCTTTCAGTACAGTGGCCAACTGTTTGACCTATTGAAGTTCACAGTCAACCTCACTTCATAATCAACCTAGAAGGCTTTCTAGAAAGTGGAATTGAATAGAAATCTTTTTGATCTTTCTATAGAGTGAGAAAATGCACTCTGTTGAAATCTTGCTTTGCACTTTCTGTCGGAGTCAGGCATCTAACAGTGCTCGAGCCATTTAGCCATTGTTTTTGCAAGGGGCTGGAATAATGGGAACTGTGAAATTAAAAGACCGCTTCATGTCCCCCCATAAAGGCCACTTTTTAGGAATGTCTAAACATTCCTTTTTAACCAAGGCTGATGTGAGAGTTCACTGCAACTCCTTTACAGATATGTTATATTGCTTTCATTAATGCAATGGCTTAGGGTGTTATACAGTTGTGAAATCTAGTGTCTGATCTTTATTAACAAGCATTTTCCATACAAGTTTGAATCTTAACACGTGGACTAGATCTAGCAGATGTTTTTCTCCATAATTTAAAAAAAAATCAACAAAATACAACACTTAAATATTCTAAAATCAATTGCATTCTTATATCTTACAGAAATGTTTGAATCCAATACAATAATTTTATTAACCGTTAGTGTAATTCTTGAGCATTGCAATTAATTGTCTTCTAAGCAGTAGCTCGTTTGTAACTCTTGGTGAGTGTAAGTTGATATATCTGATGATATCTGATATTTTATTCTACTTCTACAAAGTAAGAACATAAGAAATATCCTCTCAAATTAGACCAGTAGTTCCTCTCACCCACTACTCTGTCGCCAGCAGTGGCAGTAGGAGATGCTATTTATGGTGAGCACAGAGGTCTGGCAACTCTCTGCAGTCCATTTCCCTTCTACCCAAGATCATCCTATTTATATGTTCCTTCAGTACCTGTGTTTCTCCATGAATTTGTCTAATCCTTTTTTGAAGCTGCAGTAACTGTGTCCTCACAACCTCCGGTGGCACCAAGGAGTTCATTACTCAAATTATATAAAATTACTGTCCAACCTGGTCTAAGCCAAGCTCCCTCTGGTTTCATCAAGTACACCCTATTTCTAGTACTGTAAGATTTGGAAAGGAGCAGTTCTGCATTTACCTTATTCACTGCTTCCGTAATTTTGTACACTTCAGTCATATTCCCTCTTAGCTTTCACCTGTCCAAAAGGAAGAGTCTCAGCCTTTTTAGATTATCTTTTGAAGCAACACTCCAACCTTTAGTCCCTTTATTCTTCCCTCTCTTCTGTGAGAGACCAGAACTGTGCACAGCACACAGGATTATGGGTGCACCAAGGTCTTAATTAGCAGCAAATTTACACCCTGTATTTCCTTCTCAATACCATTCCTGATGCCCCCCAACCCTGAAACCTATCTGCCCACCTGGTTTGGTGGGGTCCTTCTGGATGTCCCACACTGGGACATCACCAGATCTTCCCCATTCCCCATCACCAGCATGGCATTTAACAACCCGAGAGAGGTTAGTATCATCTATAGACTTGGATGTTTCATGGTTCAGTCCCTTCTCTAGACCACTGTGGAAGTCTCTACTAAAACCAATTCCAGCACCTATGCCTGAGAGGACCCACTGCTGTTGCGTCTCCATTTTGAAAAGTGACCGGCAAGCACTATTCTTTTCTTCCTGTCCTTTAACAGCCTTCAGTCCCATAAGAGCAGCTCTCTTCCAACTCCAAGGGAATTTATTTTAAAAAGCTTTGGTAAAGTATTTTGTCAAAACCATTTTGAAAATTCAAATATATTATGGTCACTAGGGCCTGCTTTACCATGCTCATCCTTGTGCTCAGTTGTTGTGTTCTTCAAGGTAGACTGATGCCTGGCCAAGCAGGAAAGTGAGACAAACTGGCCCACAGTTCCCAGGGTCTCCTTGAGTCTCTTTTCCACATGGGAGCTTGGTTGGCACCAGCCCACTGGTGCAGTGGCAGTTTGTAATGATGGGTTACACACCTTGGCCAGCAGTTCTGCAGTTTCATACCTGAGTTCCTTCAGAAGTCCCAGGTGAATGTCACTCACTCCTGGTCACTTAGTAACGCCTGCCTTATCTATTTTATCTACTACTTCCTTTATATTTACCTGAAATTACTCTGGCTCAATGAATAGCTTGGATTTGGGACCTTCTCAAACAACTTCAACAGTAAAGACCTATGCAAAGAAGTCACCAAGTTTCTCTGCTATGTCGTTATTGTCCCTGAGTGCTGCTTATAAGCCTTTGACAAGATGTGGTACTGTTGTTTCCCTTGATGGCTTCTTGCTTTTCTTTAAACAACTTTTTACTATCAGCATGATGATCTTCTGCAAAATATTTGCATTCTTGTTTAGCCAGCCTAGTTTGCCATTTACTCCTGATCTGTTTTTAATTGGCTCTCCTGTTCATTTCAGCAATTTTTTAAATGCTAACATTTTTCCCTGCAATAGCCTCCTTAGCTTTATTTATGAGCTATGCAGGGTTTTTACTGAACTGTTTTACTTTCTTTTTGATATGTGACACATAGTTTACTAGGACTTTTAATACAGTGTTTTTGAAAAGCCTCCAGGTTGCTTTAGGCTTCTTGCCTTTTTGACTGCTTTTTGGGTTTTTTTTTACTATTTTTGTGATTTTTATGTATTTCCGCTTCTGGAAATTGAATATCTGTGTGATGTATTTGTTTGGCTTACTCCATCCCACTACAGCATGAAGTTCAGTTATATTGTGAAGCCATTACAGAACAGTTCTCCCACTAGTACCTCTTGAAGCAGGTCCTATGCAGCACTTGAGCCTAAACCCAGAGCAGCATCCTTTCGTGTGGGTCCCAGGGCTCACCATGCAAAGAAGCAATCCATTACTGTGTCTGAAAATTTTATCTCTTTATCTCACGTGGATGAGGCGTTGTGCCTGGCAGTATGTTGCTAGTTGGAATTTGCCAATATTACTGCCTGACCTAGTTTTGCAGCTTCTCTAATTTCACTGAATATTTCATGATCAGTGTCTTTAACAGGGGATTCCTGTCCTAACTACAAACCAAGTCCTGCCTTTGTTATTTCCACCCACAGGGATTCCCTAATGCTCCCTTCTGCCCCCAGTATTTTTCTTCTGCTACACTTTGTTTTAGCCTTCACATGCTGTGCCACTGCCCTGGCTGTATCTCATTTTCTGTCATTCCTGTAGACAGCCTAGCAACTCTGTATGCCACTGATCATCCTCCTTTCACCAGTGCCTGTTACATCAGGCTTGTCATTTGGTGCCGAGTAGTACAATTCCGTAATCCTATTTTTCAGATCTCTAGCATTGCTGTAGAAGCACTTACAAATTTTTCCCACTCTCTGTTGCAAGTGCCAGTCAAGTGGCATTGTAAATGGTGTTATTTACTTTCTCTATTTATTGCATTTATGCTATTCATTTCCTCCCTTGCCTTTTCAGGAATGTATTGAACATTGCCCATGTCTCCCTCATGGAAGTTCCTTCAGTCTGAACCAGGTGCTCCAGCACAGCTGTCAGTCTTCCCTCTACGCCTAGTTTATCCATTTCTCTGTGGACTTTTTAATTTTCAGTAACAGCAGCCTCGTTCTATTTTGACTGAAGTCCAGCCCATTCCTCCTGTGCAGGTTTCTCTTGCTCCAAGGAGTTTGCAAGGACTTAGTCTCCCACAGAGTAGCCTTGAGGTAACCCCTTAGGACATCCTTACTCTCCCACATCAGTGGTATAATGTAGATTGTGACCGCTGGTTCCTCCCTTCTACCGGACTAAATACCTTTCTGGACATCTCCTGGGTCTGCTACCTTAGCACTCTGCAGGCCTTCCAATCCTCTCAGCTGTTTCAAATCCAGCTATCTGTGTCAAATACTCAGAACTCCCCCTACCATCACCTGCCTTGTCCTCTCCTGGAAGATTCACTCTGCTCCAGGAGCATCCTCACACCAAGCGGACATTGTAATCAGCTGGAGATTTGAGCTTATCAGAGGTCTGATCCCTTGTTCCAAGTTGATTATCCACCTTCCCTCAGACTGCCATCCTCTGCATACATGTTTAGTCAACATCAGAGGTTTTTTTTTGATGGTGGCTATGTGGGGGTGGTCACAGCAGAGAAGGGACTGCTTCACCACATCCTGGTAGGCCTTGTCTGCAGGCCTGTTTCTCTCCAGCTTAGCTACTCTTGCCTCCAGAGAACAAATCCAGGACTTCTGCTAGGACCAGGGTTTGCACATGCAAAACCTGCCTCCTGGGTCAGCAGTAACACACCTTGCACTCTCTCTGCCACAAACTGCGTGGTCTCTGCTCTGTTATTCTTCTGTCTGCATCCTGAGTTTATTATTTGTTAGCTATTGAAAGTATATATTAGTATAAATTCTCCTTTGAGAGGTGAGTGGGATTACTTTTCCCTTTCCCTCCTCTACCCATATTAAGCTAAGTAACTGCAAGGAAGATCTGGCCTCACTGAGGTGTACCTGGGAGTCATGGGGAGAAGGCAAGCTGACCTAAGCCTCTGTATACAGGCTGATGCAAGCTCCTCTGCTGTGCAAGTTCCTCTGTTATAAGGATCGAGGAGCCACCTTGCCAGTTCATACACCCTTCAGACATCCCCAGGAAGCCACTCAGCAAGCACCCAAGCATGGACTCACCACCAGAAGAAAACCCACTGATCATGCAAGGCAAAAATTCACAAAGCTTACATGCCTTGCAGTGACCTGCCCTTGCGTGTCTTTCTCTTTTTGTTCTTACCTTCCCCAGGCAGAAATGATTGGAAAAATGTCCTATTTGCTCTCCAGTGATTGCCACATAGAAAGCTTTGGGAGTGAACTTGATCATGTATCTTCTGAAGTGTTGTCAGATTTTGCACTAGAATGGGTATGAAGTACCAAAACAAGATGCTCCAAAATGTCACACTGCTTCATATGCCAAGATTAAGTCTCTGGAAACTTCGAGGGAGAGGAGCTGCCCTCAGAGGGGAGGTATTTGTAATGGCAGCAGATTTAAAAGCAAAATACCTATGGTACTAATAAGCATTACGCTTGAACAGGCAGGCACTCTTCATTATTTCAGTACTCTAATCAAGTCTGGTATGGTACACTCAGATTTAATTTTCATTTTTTCTCAGGCTAGCAAAGTAAAAGTGAAGAGCAGCTTACTGGTGACTGCAAAAGACAAGAAGAGTGTTACATAAAAGGTGTTTAACAGTGTGAAGCTAAATTCTGCTTTCAGATACAAGAGTGCAATTCTCCTTTACATATGCATTTGAGGGTACAATTTCAAATGCATGCTTAAGTTTTTGTTTCTACATTCAAAACACTGCCTGACAAGTTCTCCCAGCATACATCAATTCCTAAAGTCTTGACATTGTTCCATTGGCATCTAAATTTTGGACTTAAGGCTTAATTGCCTTAAGCAAGTTTGCTGATCACGCCAAGCTGTGTGGTGCGGTTGACACACTGAATGCCATCCAGAGGGACCTGGACAGGCTTGAGAGGTGGGCCCGTACAAACATCATGAGGTTCAACAAGGCCAAGTGCAGAGTCCTGCATATGTGTCGGGGCAACCCCCGCTATCAATACAGGCTGGGGGATGGAGGGACTGAGAGCAGCCCTGCCAAGAAGGACTTGGGGGTGCTGGTAGATGAAAAGCTGGACATGAGCCACCAATGTGCGCGCGCAGCCCAGAAGGCAAACCCTATCCAGGGCTGCATCAAAAGCAGCATGGCCAGCAGGCTGATGGAGGTGATTCTGCCCCTCTGCTCCACTCTGGTGAGACCCCACCTGGAGTCCTGCATCCAGCTCTGGAGCCCTCCGCACAGGAGAGACATGGACATGTTGGAGTGGGTCCAGAGGAGGCCACAAAAGTGATCAGAGGGCTGGAGCACCTCTCCTACAAGGAAAGGCTGAGAGAGTTGGGGCTGTTCAGCCTGGAGAAGAGAAGGCTGTGGGGAGACCTTATAGCAGCCTTTCAGTACTTAAAGGGGACTTATAAGAAAGATGCAGACAGGCTTTTTAGCAGGAACTGTTGTGAGAGGACAAGGGCTAATGGTTTTAAACTAAAATAGGGTAGATTTAAACTAGATATAAGGAAGAAATTCTTTTCAATAATGGTGGTGAGGCACTGGCACAGGTTGCCCAGAGAAGCTGTGCATGCCCCCTCCTTGGCAGTGTTCAAGTCCAGGTTGGATGGGGCTTTGAGCAACCTGGTCTAGTGGAAGGTGTACCTGCTCCTGGCAGGGGGTTTGGAACTAGATGGCCTTTAAAGTCTCTTCCAACCCCAGCCATTCCATGATTGTATGAACTGCATGAGCTGTTAGCAGTAAATTGGCCCATAATCTTTAGAGTTAGCTACTGAAGGCAGGCAGGGTTCAGGTTCGCTTCATAGGACTTGAACTTGAGTCAGTCTGAAACTTGATGCCTAGTTTATGACCTAATGTTTTATTTAGTGAAAAATGCTTAACCTGGGCTACAGTGACTATCCATAAACCATGTAGCTGGATACTCGTGTTGGTTACTAATTGCTGTTCTTTAGTACATTTGTCCTGACATTTTTTTGAGTGAAATATGCATGTTTGCTCCTTTTTTAGCTCTGTTTACCCATGTTTAATCAGCATCAGAGGTCTTTTTGAACTGGTGGACGGAGGTTAGATAACTTTCCCATAAGCAAGAAGCCATGAATCCTCCTTCCATATATGCACTCTACACAAAATCTGAGATTGGAGAACAGTCAGTGAAAGGTTTTGCTAAGAATTCATTTCAACCAAAAGATGCAACACATATAAGAAAAAGCACGGCGTTTTGTTTTTTATACATTCATGAACACAATTATATTTTGATGCCAAAAATTACATTTTCCTTTGTAAATAATCAGAATGTTTAAGAGACAAAATCAACTCAAATGGAGTCTTTCTTTCAAATCAAACAATATGCACAAAACTGATTTTTTCACTCTTTTTTATTTATGTGTTCCTTTGCAGAGCATTTCCGCTCCAGCCATCTATGAAACATTGTTTTATTCCATAAGTGAACTTTAAAAAATGTGTGTGTCTGTAATCTAAACAACTACAGTATTTTTAAGCCCATTTCAAGCTAACAAGTTGCACTCCCTGTCTTTTGCTTTCGCCCTGAAAGCAGAATTCCTCTAAAACCTTTTCAAGTCAGCTATAGAGGAGAAAAAGAATGGCACTTGACTGAAAGGTAGTCAGAAGGACACATCCACCTTTTTATTTCCATTTTCAACTTAATCTCTAAAGCCCGTTGACCTAGGTTAGATCTGTGTAGATACTTCTCCTACGAGCTTGTCTCAAAAACTTGCAATCTCAGCCAGTGTGATTGGAGAACAATTCAACAGCATTGGACAAAGATCAAGAACTAGTGTAATCAATCAAAATGAACACCAAGGTTGTAGATTAAACAAAATTATGACTGAAGTAAATGTTCTGGATTAACTCTGTTTGTAATGCGGATTCAGCTCCTGTGTTTGAAATGACACCATTTGATGCCTTTTGTATTAGCTATGCATTCTGTTGATTTATAGGCTTGTTACACTCAAATAAGAAAAGAGATTTAACGGCAGTCTGCTAATAAACTGTGAAGGTGTTTCACTGGTATTTTAGGAATTTATTTTGAGGGCAACATTTCTAAGAGTGTACTTGGCCATCTGCATATCAAAAATTTGAATGAGAGGTGGAGGCAAAAAGCAAGACGAAGCACAGCAAGCAATTGAGAACCATTTTATTGCAGAAGATAAAACAAGATTTAACATTTAACTGTAGAGAAGAAATAATAGAAAAGAAACTTGTTGGAGATAATAGTGCAGAGTTAACTTTGGTCACAATAGCTGACACTGGGATACGAACCCATTGGATGTAATTCGCAACCGTTTAAAAATATTACCATACCTTTTTACTTAAAATTAAACATCAATTTTTGTTCTTCCTTCCTGCCTTCCTGTGAAATACTGAAAGTCTATTTTAACTTAGTTAGTTAGAAAATAAGTACCTGCAGTTAAGCAATTTCATAGAGTCATAGAAGACTTTGGATTGGAAGGGACTTTTAAAGGTCATCTAGCCCAGTTCCCCTGCAATAAGCAGGAATGTCTTCAACTCGATCAGGTTCTTCAAAGCCCCGTCCAACCTGAACTTGAATGTTTCCAGGGATAGAGGGACTCCACCACCTCTCTGGGCAACCTGTTCCAGTGTCTCACCACTTTCATTGTAAAAAATTTCTTCCTTATATCTAGCCTGAATATACCCTCTTTTAGTTGAAAAACATCACCCCTTGTCCTTTCACAACAGTTCCTGCTAAAAAGCCTGTCCACGTCTTTCTTATAAGTCCCCTTTAAGTACTGAAAGGCTGCTATAAGGTCTCCCCACAGCCTTCTCTTCTCCTGACTGAACAGCCCCAATTCTCTCAGCCTTTCCTCATGGGAGAGGTATTCCATTCCTCTGATCATTTTTGTGGCCCTCCTCTGGACCCGCTCCAGCAGGTCCATATCCTTCTTGTGCTGAGGGCTCCAGAGCTGAACGCAGGACTCCAGGTGATGTCTCACCAGAGTGGAGCAGAGGGGCAGAATCACCTCCCTCAGCCTGCTGGCCATGCTGCTTTTGATGCAGCCCTGGATAGGGTTTGCCTCCTGGGCTGCACGCGCACATTGGTGGCTCATGTCCAGCTTTTCATCTACCAGCACCCCAAAGTCCTTCTTGGCAGGGCTGCTCTCAATCCATTCTCCACGCAGCCTGTATTTGTGCTTGGGATTGCCCCAACCTGTGTGCAGGACTCTGCACTTGGCCTTGTCGAACCTCATGATGTTCATATAGGGCCACCTCTCAAGCTGTCCAGGTCCCTGTGAATGGTATCCCATCCCTCAGGCATGTCAACAGTTTCATGACTGTCTACTCATCTGTTATCTTTCCACTCTTTCTGGTCAATAGTATTTGCACAACACAGTACATTCTCATGTATCATTGATATTTTTGTTTGGGTTTCACATATGAATTGCACTTCATTAATGAAGTGTATCAATGAAATGCACTGTCTGGATTGTTTTAGGACAAATATACTGTCTGTTAGGTTAGACCTTCAGGCTTAGACTTCTAACAGTCAGACAGCGCAACTGCTGCACTTCTTTGTGCTTTTGGCCAAGTTTTGGAACTTCTGCTTACTGTGAGCAGGAGTTTAAAGAACGTGCAGCGGATGGATGATAGCCTTGCTCTGTAACTGAGTAGCTCGTACAGGCGTCCAAGGGGGATGATAATCCAGGTCATCTTTTAGCACTTAAATTACTCTCCAGAGAGTGTGAATGGTTTCTCATGACGTGTCCAGGGCTTTACAAGTTTCTCAAATGGGTCTTGTTTCTATTTTCTGTATTTTTGTCACATGGGAGCAAGTAACATTGACCCATTTTCCTTTTGTCTGCTTTGGTAAGTACCAAACTATTAGTGGAATCCTTTGAGTCTGACCTGGAGAGACCAGGAATGTGGGAATGGGCAGGCTGTCATCACGAACAGTATCTGCCGAGGCAGACCGAGCCTGTTCTCAGTGTTTTCTTCTCGACGCTTCACAGAATTAACGTTCCTTTTTTACCTCAGTTTATGTGTAAGGTTTCCATATATTTTTCAGTGTCTTTGTGTGATGAACGGGGCTGTTAAAGTATGTGTAAGTGCTTCCATTACGTTGATCTGGAAAAGGATGACAAGTGTTAAAATGTCTTACAATTAGATATTCACTTTAGGAGCACGGAGGAAGAAGATCTTGAAGGACAGAAATCTGTGTTTTAGGCACGGAGAATGGCTCTAGACAATGAATAAATTGCAAGCCCAAATGAATAAAATACCCATGCAGCACTTTTTCTCCCACAGGCCAAAATTATTTTTCTATGAAAAGATCATGTTAGTCTGCCGGATTCCTTTCTGTCTGGTACTGTCATAGTTGCCCAGCAAAGAAAAGCTCTTTGGCTTCTTTTGTGGGTTTTTTGTTTTGTTTTTTTTTCTTAGTATGGATCATAGTTGCTTGATGAAATTCTATGTCTAACTGTTGCTTATTTTATTAGTTAGCATAACTGATTTTTGCCAATATAGTATCACTGGTTAAAGAGATACTATCAAGCCTTATAAGTTGTTTAAAAGCAAATTTATTTGGCCCCAAGGTTGTTGGCAAAGCATGGTATAGTAAGAGAAAAAAAGAAAGTTCTCGTGCTCGACATCCTCCCCAGTACACACAGAGCTGCGTTCAGGGTACAACAGCCAATATAGTCTTTCTGTCCAGTCTGATAAGGACTTGGATATGTCTGTATTATTCTCTTCTGATCCAAATACTTCTTTCTTTACTATAAATCACCTCTTGCTTTTGGCTGTTTCTCAGTTTCTAGATCCTCTACTTCTCTATTATTTTTATGAGCTTTCCGTTAGCTGCTCCCAACCATGCAACATCTTTTCCTTTGCCATTTCACCACCCTTTTTGTGTTAAAGGCTTCTCGTAAGGGACTTCCCTTCTCAGTAGCCTGGAAGAGGAATGAGAGAAGCCGGCTATGTGAGGTGAACTCTTCCCTACACAGCACAGGGTGCCATGGTCTTCATGGCTGGCTGTGCTTGGCTGTGTTAGGATGGAAGCTCTTTGGAGCAGGAGCCATTTGCATGTGGCTTTTCATACGGTGCCAAGAGCATCGCTAGCACTTCCATGTTCATGGCAGAGGCAGCAGCACACAGAGGGGCATGGTGAGAGCTTCCTTCCAATGCGCAGGGACTCCAACAGCACAGGGCCCAAAGGCACCACACCACACTGTGGGTGTTGGACTCATATATGTTCATTATTCCAGTATTTAATCAAAGGATCATAGAAAATTTTGGGTCGGAAGGGACCCCCAGAGGTCATCTAGTCCAACCTCCCCGCAGCGAGCAGGGACACCACTAACTAGATCAGGTTGCTCAGAGCCCTGTCCAACCTCGTCTTGAATGTTTCCAGGGATGGGGCCTCCACTACCTCTCTGGGCAACCCGTTCCGGTGTTTCACTACTCTCATTGTAAAGAATTTCTTCCTTATATCTAGCCTAAACCTACCCTGTTTTAGTTTAAAACCATTACCCCTTGTCCTGTCACTGCTGTCTCTACTAAAAAGATTGTCCCCATCTTTCCTATAGGCTC